>Ga0272443_10006751_pt1 | contig 11214 bp, 7 predicted proteins | sample SSMAcet12_FD_193581 | JGI IMG/M metagenome (GOLD analysis project Ga0272443, IMG submission 193581) | Marine sediment archaeal communities from Little Sippewissett salt marsh, Falmouth, MA, United States - SSM-Acet-12 | ecosystem: Environmental > Aquatic > Marine > Wetlands > Sediment ... | reverse complement strand
GTGCTGTCAGAATGCCTGTCGGTATTGTTCGAACCTACTTTGCGGGTTCTCATCCCGCCCAAATGAAACAAGCGATCCTCATTGTATGAGAATCGCTTGTTTCAGCGGAGAGGGTGGGATTGATTCGCTACACTCACCCCTTCGGGGCAGCAACGCTGGCGCGTGCTGTCAGAATGCCTGTCGGCATTGTTCGAACCCACTCCGTGGATTCTCATCCCGCCCTGAACGCAAAGTAAAAACCCCCGCATGAAGCGAGGGCTTTTACTTTGTGCGGAGAGGGTGGGATTCGAACCCACGGTACGATTGCTCGCACAGCGGTTTTCGAGACCGCCCGATTCAACCACTCTCGCACCTCTCCGTGGTTATCTTGTTGCAACAAAAAAAGCCTCTTGTTTATCAGAGGCTTTTTTTGTTTTGAGCGGGAAACGAGACTCGAACTCGCGACCCCAACCTTGGCAAGGTTGTGCTCTACCAGCTGAGCTATTCCCGCTTGAGAGTGTCCTATTATATGGCTTTTAGTGTTTTTAACCAAATGTTTTGTTGAAAATTTTTTAAAAAAATCAGTCCAGCCGGATTTCTCGCATGATCGTTTCCATGTCTTTGTCTCCTCTGCCTGACAGATTGACGATGATGGTCTGGTCTGGGGTCATTTTCGCGGCTCTGGTGATGCCGTAATGGATGGCGTGGGCTGATTCGAGGGCGCAGATGATGCCTTCGGTTTTTGCAAGTGTTTGCAGTGCTGCGAGGGCTTCCTGGTCTGTTGCCGAGGTATAGGTGACCAGTCCGAGATCCTGCAGATGGCAGTGTTCCGGTCCCACACCGGGGTAATCAAGACCTGCAGAAATTGAGTGAGCTTCGCTGATTTGTCCGTAATTATCCTGAAGAATTTTCATCATTGCTCCGTGGAGCACTCCTGTTTTTCCAAGGGTGAGGGATGCGGCATTCAGTCCGGTGAGGCCTTCTCCGGCAGCTTCGACCCCCACAAGTTCTATCTGGCGGGCGTGAGGGAGAAATTCGTAGAACATGCCGATCGCGTTGCTTCCTCCGCCGACACAGGCGGCAATGACGTCAGGAAGTTTGCCGGTCTGCTGGAGTATCTGCTGTTTTGTCTCTTTTCCGATAATCGACTGGAAATCCCTGACCATCATCGGATAGGGGTGCATGCCGACGACTGAACCGATGATGTAGAACGTTTCTTCGGGGTTGTTGATCCAGTCCCTGATGGCTTGGCTTGTTGCATCTTTGAGGGTGCGGCTACCGTTGGTAACGGGTCTGACGTCGGCGCCGAGCAGTTTCATTCTTGCGACGTTGGGCGCCTGGCGTTTCATGTCCTCCTGGCCCATGTAGACGATGCAGTCCAGGTTGAAGAGGGCGCAGACCGTCGCGGTCGCGACCCCATGCTGACCTGCTCCTGTTTCAGCTATTATTCTCTTTTTCCCCATTCTGCGAGCAAGCAGAGCCTGGCCGAGTGCGTTGTTGATTTTATGCGCTCCGGTGTGGCAGAGATCTTCTCGTTTGAGGAAGATTTTTGCACCGCCTGTTTTCTTCGATAGGTTTTCAGCATGGTAGAGCGGGGTAGCGCGACCGACATACTGGCTCAAGAGGGTGTTGTACTCATGCCAGAACTGGTCGTCCTGTCTTGCTTTCTGGTATTCTTTTTCCAGGTCGGCAGCGTTTTTTACAAGCGTTTCGGGTATGAATTTGCCTCCGTAGGTTCCGAAATGGCCGGATGCGTCAGGAGCAGAATATGGGTGTTGTGTCATAAAAACGGACAAGATTTACAGGGAAAAAGAAGATGCATGCGTACATTAAAATAATATATTTGTCATTTTATCGATACACTCCCCTCAAAAACCAAATTTCATGAAGCCGACGGCCATGGTGATCATGCATCTTTATCGTCTATCCCGCCATATACTTGTCGGAATCATCGTTCTGTCTGTCCTTTTTGTCTCTTTTTCTCCTTGCCTGGCAGAAGATGAGCTTTCTTTTCATGGTGCAACTGAATCCCGGGGAACGGTTTCTGCAGATTCTTCTTTGGTAAGCGGAACGCAATCGACAATTGTTTTTTCGGCCAGGGATTCGCTTCGTTACGCTATCTCTCTTCGTACCATGGATTTGTGGGGAAAGGCGTCGATAGCATCTGATAACATGTCGATCGATGCTCCCCGGATCGTCGTTGATTACAGTACTTCATCGCTCAATGCTTATCCGTCGAAGGATGATAAAGGGGATTTGGTTGAAAAACCTGTTTTTGCCGATAAAAAAGGAAGCTTTGAGGCTGAGGAGATTACCTATAATTTTTCGACCCGTGAGGGTTTGACCGAAAACATCTCATCGGAGACCGATGAGGGCTATTATAGCGGAGAAGAGGTGACCAGGCTTGAAAACGGGGAGTTGCTTGTCAAAAACGGTTTTTTTACGACCTGCCCTAAAGATGATCCGGATTTCTGGTTTTACAGTCGGGATATGAGAATTATCCCCAATGACAGGATTGTAGCGCGTCCGTTGATCATGTATATCCATCCTGTGCTCTTTTCGCAGCAGCTTCCGCCGATTCCTCTTCTTGCACTTCCCTACATGGTCATTCCACTGAGAACCGACCGTTCTTCAGGATTTCTGATACCCAGAGCAGGTAATGACGATGATCGCGGGTTTTATCTGTCGAATCTGGGGTATTTCTGGGCGTTTAACGATTACACCGATCTGCGCCTTGAGGGTGATCTTGCTTTGAACGGTAGCTGGCGTATCGGTGAGAGGTTCCGCTATAATAAACGCTATTTGTATCATGGAACCCTTGAGGCGGAATTCGAACGCTATCTCAATGATTCGGATGAAAGCAAATATGATAACTGGTTTGTTAATCTGGAGCATCATCAGGAGTTCGATCCGACAGCCAGACTTGACCTTGATCTCGAATATCAGGGGGGCAACAGGTACTATGATGTCAATTCCATTGATTCGGAGAACATCATTACAGAGCAGGCCAGTTCATACGCATCATTTTCCAAGACCTACAATGAGGGGCGGCAGGGTTTTACCCTGAGTTACCAGGGGGTGCAGGATCTTACAAGTGATGATGTTACACAAACATTGAGTGCAGCATATTTTCAGAGCAGAGTCTACCCGTTCAGTTCCGGCAGCAACAGCCCGGATGACTGGAGATCCAGATTTTCGCTGATTCCTCGTGCTGATGCAACCATCTATTCGGCTGTGATCGATGAGGACGATTATTGGAACTATCGTGGAGATGTGGGGCTTGAGATGGCGTATCTGCAGGACTTTTCCGAGGGGTTTTCGGCCCGGTTTACGCAGGGGATCCATTTTCAGGGGCAGTTCGACGATAGCCCGCTCTACGGGATCCGGCGAGGAGCGAAGCTTGAACTTCCTTTAGGGGTGCAATCAAGGCTGTTTCGGTATCTTAACCTGAACGCGAGTATACTTTTCAATAACTACTATCAGGATGGGGTGGTCACGGCAACATACGATGATGGTGATGTTGTGACCTCTACAACCGATGAGCGGTCGCATTTTTCCAGCTATGGCGTTGAACTCGAAGCTGAAACAAGGCTGTATGGAACCCTTTATTCCGGTCTGTTGAGAGATCTGGCAGGAATAAAGGCGCTTCGTCATACCCTGATCCCGACGCTGAGTTTTACATGGAATCCTGATTTTACGAGTGACGATTTTGGCTATTACGGTCGTTATTATGATGAATCAGAGGGAGCGTATGTCCGATACAACAGATTTATGGATGCGCTCTACAGCGAGGTTCCCGGACCTAACTGCACGGTAGGGCTGGGTCTTCAGAACCTTTTTCAGGCAAAGATGGCAGGCGACCCCAAAAAATCAAGCGACAGGGTTGTGCAGCTATTGTCATTTGATGCTTCAACGGCATACAATTTCGCGGCTGATTCTCTGAAACTGGCCCCTCTCGTTCTTTCTGCTTCCAGTAATGCTCTGAGCCCTAATCTGCTTTTCAGCGCGGGAGCTGTCTATGATTTTTACAGCTATGATGCTGTAAGCGGCGACAGGATCAATACCTTCTACGCGGATGATGGGGGCGGTTTGCTGCGCTTTGTCAAAGGGTTTATGAATATGAGCCTGAATGTTAACGGCTACTTTCGTTCCGGCAATCAGGGGTCAGCGCCGACTGAGATCCTCAATGCCGTAGAGGGCGACAATGCTCTTGCAACGTCGGTTTACAAGGAGCGGTTTCGAAAAAAATCGCATTTGCAGGAGGCCTATCGCCTTCCGTGGCAGCTGCGTCTGTCACTGTACCTGAACTCGGATCATGAAAATCCGCTTGAGCCTGCCGACACCGATGCGCTGCTCAATACCTCTGCCCGTATAGGTTTGAGCAATATCTGGCAGTTGGGTGTCAATACCGGCTATGATATCGAAAATGGTGATTTTGTCTTTCCCCAGATAAACCTCTATGGCGATTTCAACTGCTGGGAAATGGGCTTTGAGTGGATACCTTCCGGCGAGTACCAGAGTTACTTTTTTCAGATCGGCATCAAATCTCCTCAGCTGAAAGATCTTCGTTTCCGTCAGCGCGGCAGGATCGACACCTCCTCCTGAGTCTCCGCGCTAACGCTCAGAGTTCATGGTTGAGAATGTGGCGTAAACGATTGTTGAAATCTTCGTGGGCGTCGTGATGGATGCAGTGCGACGCTTTGGGTATAATGTAGGCTCCGGCCTGTGGTAGAATCTCCTGGAATTCGGGGATGATTTTATGCGGAGGCAGTGCGGAGTCTTCAGCACCCCATATCAGAAACGCCTTGTTGCGATAGTTGCATGGTTTTGGAAGATGCTCGAGTGTGAAATCGTTCGGCCTTCGTGATGGCGATAGAAATGACCATACAGCGCCTTTGTCCTGGAGGGGTCTGGTAAACTGGTTGATCAGTTTCAGGTCTACTTTTTTCTGGTTGTAGTAGGTCGGCATAAGGCTTTGACTGACTCCGATCGGATTGGCAAAGGCTGCAAACATGAACTCTCCGATCAGCGGCGATGCAATAAGTCCGAAAAAGGCTTTGGCCATAGGATCCATGGTATCACCAAACAGACCGGAAGGATTTGCCAGTATCAGTCCGCGAAGAACATCCGGATTCTGATGAGCATAGTAAAGTCCCGAAGCTCCACCCATTGAGTGTCCGATGATGATGACATCTTCGAGTTCGAGAAACCGTATGAACGCATTGATCTGGTCTGCGAAGAGTTCGAGACGGTAACGGGTATTTGGTTTTTCCGATTTGCCGAAACCGATCAGGTCAAGCGCGAAGATCGTGTATTCATTCTGGAATTCAGCGATGTTAAGGTTCCAGTGTTCCAGCATTCCTCCATAGCCATGAACAAAAAGCAGCACCGGTTTCCGGGTCTTATCGGGCCCGTACCGCCTGTAGCGAATCCTTGCAGTTTTTCCCGGTTCGTATTCCCAGAGATAGAATATGTCTTTCGTTGTGCTTTTCATGGCTCAGGTCTTCATAATACAGAGTTGTCAATTTCAATGGATAATATAGCCCAAGATGAATGAAATGCAGAGTCTATGGCTGAATTTGTTAAATTGGTTATAAATTGTCTTGTTTTTTTGTAACGGAGTCCTCAGTGTTATGTTAAAAGTGTCCAGAAAATTTGAATACGGTCTGCATGCAATTATTTATCTCGCAGGCAAATCAGACGATGAAATCGTAACCGTCAAAGAGATGGCTGCTGAGATCGGTTTTTCCCAGGAATTCATGGCAAAGGCTCTTCAGAAGCTCAAGCGGGCAGGCCTGGCACTTTCGGTTCAGGGTGTCAAGGGCGGTTATAAACTTGGCAAGCCGGCTGCTGAGATTACCGTTGCCGATGTGGGGCGGGCAACCGAGGGAGAGCCTCATCTGATGCGCTGTTCATCTGAAGAAGGTTCCTGTGAGATCGTCAGGAGCTGTCCTCACAGGGGCTATATGTTCAGCCTCGAAAAGAGAATCCAGGGACTTATGGCTGAGACGACGGTTATGGCTCTTCTTCAGCGTCATGAAGGCTGATGAGCGGTGCTTTTTTTGGGTATCTTTTTTGTCGGTGTGGTTGTATCATAAACCTTTTTGCCATAGTTTAGATCGCTTTTCAGCCGGCATCGTGTTGTCATAACCGGCATTCACCTACTTATTCATGTCATTTGAAGATGATCAGGGACGGTCAACAAGACGGTAATCGCGATCAGGACCTGCTGCCGGATATCGTACTCAAAGGGGTAAGAACTCACAATCTCAAAGGGATTTCCGTCAGGATTCCCCGCAATAAGTTTGTCGTTCTGACCGGGGTCAGCGGTTCAGGTAAATCCAGTCTTGCTTTCGATACCCTATACGCTGAGGGACACAGAAGGTATGTCGAGTCCATGTCCTCCTATATCCGGCAGTTTCTCGAGAGGATGGCTAAGCCCGATATTGACACTATTGAAGGGATAGCTCCTGCTATAGCAATTGAACAGAAACCCCTGCCGAAAAATCCCCGTTCGACCGTCGGGACCGTTTCCGAGATTTATGACTACCTCCGGTTGCTCTATGCCAGAATTGGTAAAATCTACTCTTCGGATACTGATGAACTTGTTCTGAAGCATACTCCTGAAGATGTAAGCATTCAGGCCGGTTTTCTTGAAGAAGGCACGCGGTTCATGGTAGGTTTTCCTTTCTCTTTACATAAAGACAGTCGGGCCCATTCCTGTTCGGTTGATGAAGAGCTGAACAATCTTCTCCAGAAGGGATTTTTCAGGCTTGTCGCCGGCGATGAACTTCTTGATCTCAACAACAAGAGCCAGCGATCGCTTGTTTCGACTATGAAGCCAGAGGCTCTGCAGGACCTCATGGTTCTTGTCGATCGTTTCAAACTTACTCACGATGACAAGACCTTCAGCCGCGTCGTTCAGGCGGCCGAGACCTGCTTCAATGAGTCGGGAGGATATGCCTGGTTAAAAATTTCTTCCGGAAAGCTCTACCGTTTCAGTGAAAAACTTGAGCTTAATGGCGTTGAATATCAGGAGCCGTCCCCTCAGCTTTTCGCGTTTAACTCTCCTCTCGGAGCCTGTCCGACATGCCAGGGTTTCGGCCGTATTGCCGGTATCGATGAAGATGCCGTGATTCCGAACAAGTCGCTCAGCATTGCCGACGGAGCTATTGCGTGCTGGACTTCGGAAAAGTACAGCCGTCATTGGAAACGTCTGCTTGAGATAGCTCCCCGGTCAGGCATATCGATCGATCAGCCCTATGAGAAGCTTCCTCAAAACCAGAAGGATAAGATCTGGAAAGGTATTCGGGATAAAGGCTATAAGGGGATATGGCCATTTTTTTCCGAAATTGAAAAAGATGCAGGCTACAAGGTTCACTTCAGAGTATTTCTGAGTCGTTATCGGGGGTATGCAATTTGTCCTGACTGTGAAGGGAGCCGGCTCAAGCCGGAGGCGAGATATATTAAGGTATCAGGTCGTCATATCGGCGAGGTGACCCGAATGAATATCGCTGGAGCGTATGACTTTTTCGACGGGCTCGATATTTCCCCGTTTGATCGGAAGGTCGCCGGTGCAGTGCTGCAGGAGATTCAGAAGCGTCTGAAATATATGCTCGATGTCGGCCTGGATTATCTGACGCTGGATCGTCTGACGCACACTCTGAGCGGCGGTGAATTTCAGAGAATCAACCTCTCAACATCGCTTGGCTCGCCTCTGGTGGGTGCGATGTATATTCTCGATGAACCGAGTATCGGTCTTCATCAGAGCGATTCGACGAGGCTTATCGATTTGCTCAAGAGACTGAGAGACCTTGGCAATACTGTCGTTGTTGTTGAGCATGACCGGGAGATCATCGAAGCCGCAGATGAACTGATCGATCTTGGGCCTTATGCCGGAAGACTTGGAGGGGAAGTGGTCTATCATGGCTCCCCGGCAGATATGATCACGGCTTCAACATCCCTGACTGCCGACTATCTGACAGGCAGAAAGGTGATCGAGGTCCCTGAGACACGCAGAGAAGTGGATTTCTCCAGATCTATCGAGGTGACCGGTGCCATGCAGAACAACCTGAAAAACATCGATGTGCGTATTCCTCTCGGTGTTCTCACCTGTGTTACCGGTGTCAGCGGATCAGGAAAGTCGACGCTTGTCAATGATATTATTTTCAAAGGCATCCGGCGCGCCAAGGAGCTTTCCGCCGAAAAGGTTGGTACGCATTGCGCCCTTACCGGGCATGAATATATTCACAGTGTCGAGCATGTCGATCAGTCCCCGATCGGCAAATCAAGCAGAAGTAATCCTGTGACCTATCTGAAAATCTTCGATGACATCCGTCAGCTATTCTCTCAAACGCGACTGGCTTTGGCCAAGGGGTGGAAGCCTGGCTATTTTTCATTCAATATTCCCGGTGGCAGGTGCGAAACCTGTGCAGGTGAAGGGACGCTGCGTATTGAAATGCAGTTTCTTGCCGATATCGAGGCTGTCTGTGATGAGTGCAACGGAAAGCGCTATAAAGCTGATACTCTTGAGGTTACCCTGAACGGTCTTTCCATAGCAGACGTGCTGGATTTGACGGTCAGTGATGCGATGGATTTTTTTGCCGGAGAAAAATCGATTCTGAGGAAACTCAGGGTTCTCGATGAGGTGGGGCTTGGTTATATTCGGCTCGGTCAGTCATCCAGTACGCTTTCGGGCGGAGAAGCCCAGCGTCTTAAACTGGCAAGCTTTATTGTTCGGGCCGATATTGAACATACGCTCTTTATCTTTGACGAACCTACGACAGGGCTTCACTTCGACGACATCCGTAAACTGATCGCCTGTTTTGATCGTCTGCTTCTTCAGAATAACACTCTGCTTGTCATCGAGCATAATCCCGATATCATAAAACAGGCCGACTGGGTTATCGATCTTGGTCCCGGGGCTGGTGATAAAGGGGGGGAGATTGTCGCGGTCGGCTCGCCTGAAGCCATCTGTCGTAACAGTAGTTCAATCACCGGACACCATCTGGCTCCATGGCTTGATAGTACTCAACAGAATGAGATCAGAGATTAAGCATCGGCGGATCGTCTTCCAGTGCTCCTCCATGCAGGCGGATATGCGGATAATGACTTTCTGACGTTCGTTCCACCCAGACATCACCACCGTCTTCAGCAATCTTTTCATTTTCTGCAACCGATATCCTGTTTTTAGCCAGGGCTATAATTTCTTCGAGAAGGGCGAAGTTTTCCTTGTCCTGCTCGGTTGCGATATCGTCACTTATCTTGGAGCTGATACTCTCATATTTTTCTACTGCGATTGTTCCTATGGTTCTATAGAGTTTTTCATTCATAACGTTTGTGCTTTCGTGTTTTTTGTGTGTTAAACGTTTGTATTATAAGGTTAAAGGCTGAAAAAGCAGGCCTGCGGCAGAAGATTAAAAAATTTTGCGGGAATAAATTTTTTTTCGATATTTGTACTGGATTTAGCACTCAACAAAAGAGAGTGCTAAAAGTGACAGGCGCAACCGTCTATGGCCGTCCTGTAAATAACGAACATATTCTCATCAAACTCAAACGTACAAAGGAAAAATGAACTTAAAACCTTTAGCTGACCGGGTTATTGTCAAGCCAGCTCCAGCAGAGGAAAAAACCAAAGGTGGGCTTTACATTCCCGATACCGGTAAAGAGAAGCCCCAATATGGTGAAATCGTCGCTGTTGGTACGGGCAAGGTTGCCGAAAACGGACAGGTTCTTGAAATGCAGGTGAACATTGGTCAGAAAGTCCTTTACGGTAAATACTCCGGAACAGAAGTAACTGTGGAAGGTGAAGATTATCTCATCATGCGTGAGTCTGATATCTTCGCTATTCTTGACTAATTATTCGATATCATTTTATAAATATTCAGGAGGAACGTTAAACGATGACTGCTAAAGATATTCTCTTTGACGCAGAAGCCAGAGCTAAACTTAAAGTTGGTGTCGATAAACTGGCAAATGCAGTAAAGGTTACCCTCGGCCCTGCCGGTCGTAATGTGCTGATCGACAAAAAATTTGGTGCGCCTACCTCGACAAAAGACGGTGTTACCGTTGCAAAAGAGGTTGAGCTTGAGGACGCATTTGAAAATATGGGCGCTCAGATGGTGCGCGAAGTTTCATCCAAGACCAGTGATGTTGCTGGTGATGGCACCACAACGGCAACCGTTCTTGCTCAGGCAATCTACCGTGAAGGTCTGAAGAATGTTGCTGCCGGAGCTCGTCCGATCGACCTCAAGAGAGGTATTGATCTTGCTGTTAAAGATGTCGTTGCCGAGCTCAGAGAGATCAGCCGTGACATTACCGGAAAGAAAGAGATCGCTCAGGTTGGCACTATTTCTGCCAACAACGATCCTGAAATCGGTGAACTTATCGCTGAAGCGATGGACAAGGTCGGTAAAGACGGTGTCATTACCGTCGAGGAAGCTAAAGGTATGGATACCGAGCTGACTGTCGTTGAAGGTATGCAGTTCGATCGCGGTTACCTTTCACCCTACTTTGTGACCAATTCCGAGAAAATGGATGCCGATCTTGAAGATCCTTACATCCTGATCTATGATAAAAAGATCAGCAACATGAAGGAGCTTCTTCCTGTGCTCGAAAAAACCGCACAGTCCGGCCGTCCGCTGATGATTATCGCAGAGGACATCGAAGGCGAAGCACTGGCAACTCTTGTTGTCAATAAACTTCGTGGAACACTCAAAGTCTGTGCAGTCAAAGCACCGGGCTTCGGTGATCGTCGTAAGGCTATGCTCGAGGATATCGCTATTCTCACCGGCGGTACTGTCATCTCTGAAGAGAAGGGCTACAAGCTGGAAAACGCTACCATCTCTTATCTCGGTCAGGCTGCAAGCATTACCGTCGATAAAGACAATACGACTATTGTCGATGGAAAGGGCCAGGCAGACGATATCAAGGCACGTATCGGTGAAATCAAAGGCCAGATTGAAAAATCGACCTCCGATTACGATACTGAAAAACTGCAGGAACGCCTTGCAAAACTCTCAGGCGGCGTTGCCGTTCTTAATATCGGTGCATCGACTGAAGTTGAGATGAAAGAGAAAAAAGCACGCGTTGAAGATGCTCTTCATGCTACTCGCGCAGCTGTTCAGGAAGGTATCGTTGCCGGTGGTGGTGTTGCGCTGATTCGTGCAGCAAAAGCTCTGGACGCAACCAACCCGGAAAACGAAGACCAGAAAACGGGTGTCGATATCATCCGTC
>Ga0272443_10006750_pt1 | contig 11218 bp, 11 predicted proteins | sample SSMAcet12_FD_193581 | JGI IMG/M metagenome (GOLD analysis project Ga0272443, IMG submission 193581) | Marine sediment archaeal communities from Little Sippewissett salt marsh, Falmouth, MA, United States - SSM-Acet-12 | ecosystem: Environmental > Aquatic > Marine > Wetlands > Sediment ... | reverse complement strand
TTCGACTCGCTGGAGCTACCGGACTTGGAGTAGGCGCCGCGGTGGGGCTGGCGCGGGAGCGAGGTCACTACGGCGCGTCTTATCCGGTGCGTCCGCCGGGTTCCGTGCCGGAAGCGAGATTTCGGAGCCAGTGCATTCGCTGCGGGCAGTGCCTGAAGGTCTGTCCCAATAATGTTCTCCAGCCGGCAGGATTCGAGCTGGGCCTTGATGGGCTCTGGACGCCCACCGTTGCGGCGGACTTCTCCGGATGCGAACCTTCCTGCAACAATTGCGGCTGCGTGTGTCCGACCGGGGCCATTCGAGAACTGCCGCTGGAGGAGAAGCGTGCCGCCCGGCTCGGACTGGCCGTGATCGACATGGATACGTGCCTGCCGTACTGCGGGAGGGAAGCGTGCGGCTTGTGCTTTAGCGCGTGCGCCGCCGCGGGCTACCATGCCATCGAGTACGTACGCATCGGGATCGAATACGATAGCGGAGGTTCGCCCGTCGCGGATTCCGGATTTCTGGTGCCGGTCATCCTCAAAGACAAGTGTGTTGGCTGTGGTTTGTGTCAGGCCCGTTGTCGGGCGGTTAACGTGACGGAGAAGAAGCTGCTCGGCGCAAGCGCCGTCAAGGTCGTGGCCGGCCCAGGCCGAGAAGACCGCATCGTCGCCGGGTCCTACCAGGAACTGCAACGGCGGCGTCAAGAACGCAACAAGCCCCTCCCGATCAAGACAACCGAGGACGAATACCTGCCCGATTTCCTGCGTTGATCGACCGACGGGAACGTTAGGCATTGGGCAGCCGCCCGCCGGCATGATCACATGTCGCTTATCCAGGGAAGCGGCATGCCACCGAGGCCCGGCCGGGCTTCATTTCCGATATTGCCGCACGCACAAAATCGGCCGAGCGGAAATTGACATCTCCGGTGTGGGCCGGTAGTATGTGGCCGCGGGTGAGAGGCTATAGGTATGAACGTGTCGCTCGCGCGCCAGGGTCCGGAACGAAAAAAGGCGAACCGGTAGAGTGTCCAGAGCGATGGAGAGCTATCGACAACGATGGATCGGGATTGGGCATGGGCTACCATCTCTTGACGGGCGCAACTGGCCTTCTGGGCAGTTATGTGCTTCGTGATTGTCTGCTTAAAGGTCATCGCATGGCCATCCTGCTGCGGGCCAGGAGGACCAAGTCGGCGCGACAGCGGGCGGAAATCCTGCTGGCGCACTGGGAGCAGGAACTGGGGCGCGTTTTGCCCCGCCCCGTGGTGATCGAGGGCGACCTGAGTCGTCCGGGGCTGGGGCTCGGCGGCGCCGACCGGAACTGGATTTCCCGACACTGCCATGCGGCGATTCACAATGCCGCCAGCCTGACCTTCTTTGGCACGGATCGCCAGCGAGAGCCGTGGCTTTCCAACGTCGAGGGCACCCGCCGCGTGCTAGATCTGTGTGCCCGGGCGGGCATTCGACATTTCCACTACGTTTCCACGGCCTATGTCTGCGGTTTGCGCGAGGGGCGGATCCTCGAAACCGAGCTCGACATGGGGCAGGAAATGGCCAACGACTACGAGCGCAGCAAGGTCGAGGCTGAGATGCTGGTGCGCCGTGCGAACCTGGGAGCGCCCGCGACGATCTACCGGCCCTCGATTATCGTCGGCGATTCCCGCACCGGCTACACCTCGACGTTTCACGGCTTCTATGCGATGGTCAAGTTCGCCCATACACTGGCCCAGTACATGGTGCGCGGTTCGACGAGCGCTCAATTGCTAATCGACGGCTTCGGCCTGACGGGTCACGAAGGAAAAGACTACGTTCCCGTCGATTGGGTTTCCGCGGTCATCACGCACCTGTTGGGGCGACCCGAGCATCAGGGTCGGACGTATCACCTTACGGCCCAGAAGCCGACCTCCGTGGCCGTTTGGAGCGGAGCGATTCAGGAGGCCGTGGAGCGGTATTCGCCTCTGGCGGATCCGTCCGACTCGAGCGCAGGCGATGCGGAATGGTTCGAAACCATGTTCCGTCGCCAGGCCGAGCACTATCGCCCTTACTGGCGGGATGATCCGCAGTTCGATCGGGCCGCTCTGGTCGCGGCGACGGCGGACGTGCCTTGTCCGGTGGTGGATCATGAGATGCTGGTGCGCATGGCCCGCTTTGCCATCGAGACGAAGTTCGGCCGACGGACTCAGCGTCCGTTGGCCTCGGACTGGAATGCCCGCGCTCATATGCAGCCCTGGCTGACGGCGGTCCCCGTGGCCGAGTCGACCGATTCGGGCTCGATTCACGTGGGGGTGCAGGTCAATGGTCCCGGGGGCGGCCAGTGGAAGCTGATGGCCCGCGACGGTCGCGTCTGGGCGGCCGAGGATGGCATCGATGGACAATGCGGGGCGGTGGTTCATCTGAGCTCCGATACTTTCCGTTCGCTGGCAGCACGCCAGGTTTCGGTCGAGCAGGCTCTACGTCAGGGCCGGATCACCGTCGCCGGCGATGACACCGATGCTTCTGTACTGGAAAGCCTGTTGGAATGCATTGTGACGCCCGAGGCGGCGTGAGCACGGTCTTTCCCCTACCCCTGACCGCCTTCGAGCATTACATGCTGGCGGACGATCGCGCGGGCTACCCTATGAACATCTTCATGGGCCTGCGCTTTGACGGTCGCTTCGACCGTTCGGCCTTGGATGCGGCTCTGGCCAGGGCGTTGCCTCGTCACCCTCTGCTGTCGGCCGTCGCTGGGCGCTCAGGCCGACGCTGGGTTTGGAAACAGACGGATGTAACGGCGGCCGTTCACTGGCTGACCACGGCTCCGGCCGAAACGCTGCCCAATCTGGATCCGATCGATATCCGGGTCGGCCCCGCGTCGCGCGTGGTCGCTGCCGAATCGGCATCGCGAACCGACGTAGTGGTGCAGGTGCACCATGCTGCCAGCGATGGTCTGGGCGTCTTTCGGTTCATCGAAGATTGGCTGCTTTGTTACGCCCACCTCACGGGCGCCGTCCCCGATGACATGTTGCCCCGGCTGTCTTCGGAGCAATTGCGTCATCGTGGTTGGTTAGGCCGGTCGGTGCGTCAGTGGCCCCGGGCGCTGCTGCACCAGGTGGCGGCCATCCCCGACCTCTATCGGTTTGCGCGGAGCGTACCGGAATCGCTGGCCCGCCAGGCGCCGGCAGACGGCGCTTCTCTGCCGGCGAACTATCCGGCGATTCTCAGGGGCCGGTTGGACGAAACGCAAACGGCCGGGCTTTTCGCCGCCGCCCGCCAACTCGGTGTCACGGTCAACGATTGGCTGACACGCCAGTTTCTGTGGGGCCTGGCGCAGCGGCTTTCGGTACGCGCTCTCGATCCACGCCGGACGTGGGTGCGTGTCGCGATTCCCTTCAGTCTGCGCACCGCGGCGCTCGACCGCCTCTCGGCGGCTAACGCCGTCAGCTTCGCTTTTCTCAACCGACGGCTGCGAGACCTGGGCGATCACTCGGCGCTGCTGCAATCGGTTCACGATGAGATGCAGTGCGTCAAACGATTCGACAAGGGGTTGACGTTCGTGTTAAGCGTAGGGTTCCTGCGGCGCTGGCCCGGCCTTCTGGAGTGGATCCTCCGGCGTCCGCGCTGTACGGCGACGGGGGTGTTCACCAACCTGGGCAGGCTGCTCGCTCATTGTCCGCTGGCCGACGAGCAGGGCAAGGTGGTCATCGGTGACGTGACGCTCGATGCGATCGATGTGGTGAGTCCCTGGCGGCCTCTGACCCCGGTGGGCCTGGCGGCCTGGACCTATGCGGGGCGTCTGTCCTTCACGCTGCACTGCGACGGCCGTGTCCTGCCGCCCGAGGAAGCCCGCGCGTTTCTGGACGATTTTCTGGCCGGCCTCTGCGACCGGTCCTGAACGCTGCGACACTATACGACGGATGCGGCCGAATCCGAAGCCGACGACGATTCCAGGGGGCGATAGGCGACCATGTGTATGCGGTCGGGAGCCATGACTTCGTATTCAATACCGCGCCAGGAAACACGACGGCAGAACGTTGCCCTGAAAAGGACATAGGGGTAGACCGTAAGCGTTAGCAGGAGGGCAGCGAAGCGCTTTCCCAGCCACGGTCGTGGGGGCCAGCGCAACTCCTGACCATTGCATCGGACAACGCGGCGCACGGCGCGTTCTAAAACGATGACCGCCCCGAAGTTAAAGAGCCAGAAGCCCAGCAACGCGGTGACAGCGAGGGCGGCGGCCCCGGGATTGGCTGTGACCATCGCTGTGATGGCGAATCCCACGCCGGTAAGTTGGACGCCTGTCAGGAGCAGCGCGTGCAGAAGGACGACGGCCCAATTACGGCGCGACGTCCGGGCGGCGACCAACTGACGCTTGACCCAGACGAGGAAATCGGCCAGCCGGATTTGCTCGGTATTGACCGCGACGGCCCCCGGAACGAATTGGACGCGATAGCCGTGGCGCCGGATCTCCCGGCTGACCGTGCAATCGACCGATAAGGCTCGACTCCAGGCCGAGAGCAGATCGATCTTCTCGATCACATCGGATCGCAGGGCCATGCTGCCGCCCCAGACCATCCCATTGAGCCACATCTGCACCAATGCGCCCGCATTCCAGTGGCGGCGCACCAGAGAACCCCAGTTCGCCTCACGGGGCAGGTACCAACGATTGCCCGTAGCGGCGCCTACCGCCGGATCCGCTAGGGGGCGAACCAGATCGCGCAGCCACAAACGGTGGGGAACCACGTCACTGTCGACGAAGGCGATCACCTCGCATTGGCCCAGCAGGCCGGACACCGCTTGCCGGAGGGCACTGCACTTGAGCGTACACTGCTCCGATTTGTCGCGGAGAGGTTCGACCACTACTTTCTCAGCGTTCGATTGAACGGTCGCCGATTCAATGACGGCCTGGGCTTCTTCGAATGGGCCATCCAGAACGATGTGAATCTCAAAATGCGGATAGTCCTGTCTCAGCAGCGCCTTCAACGTCTCAGTCAGAAAGGGATCGGAGCCGCGCAAGGCCAGGACGACCGCCGCTTTGGGCAGCGATTCATCGGCTTGATCGGGGCGGTTGAAGGCTAGCATCTCCGCGATGAACCGGCCGATCATTCCGCTCTGTATCGCCATGATGATGACCACGGCAATGAGCAATGCGACTGTCGGGATCAGCATGTCGGTTCGTTCTCCATCGTCCTCTAGTCCGTGGTCTCAGCCGTGCCTGACCTGTGACGCGGATTGGCCTGCCAGCGCTTTGGGAGTGCCAAGTGTAGCTGGGGAGAGGCCGAAACGGCAAGAAATATCTACTGTTCTACGGGGCAATTGCGAAGAGATCGCTGCCGGTGACTCGGCGTTCAGCCGAAGGTGTGGCCGTTATCGTCGACATAGAGTTCGCTTTGGGCCTGGCTGATGATCTCGGTCGCTGCGGGGACCTCGGCCAGATCGGGGATGCGGAGCAGACGAAAGCACTTACGGCAGCGCATGCGCCGGTCGGCGGCGGCGGCGTCCAGCCACCAGCGATAACCGCAACGGGGGCATTTGGCAATGATGTGCATCCTATAACCTTGGTCCTCGTGCCGGCCTACGGGCTTGGCGTACTCTTATAGTCGTCCAATGGCTCGAAAAATTCTGAGCCTTATTTCATTTTTGTCCACGCCGGCAGCGGGCGTCCGTCTCATAATATCAAGGCCCTCAATCCCGGTGTGGTCACGCGGCAATCCAAAAAACTTCTCGGACGTGCCCGGTGTAGAAATTGGTTGAGTGGGCCCCATAATCCGGGTACAATATTGGCAATTGGGGCTGGTGTTGATGACGAACCTGAGCGTACACAAACCGTTTGATTTCGCTGATTTGGCTGCGGCGGCGCGACCTTTTGTCCGGCGGCTGCTGCCGAGCGGGGACGAACCCATTCACGTCGATGTACGCGTCCGGTCGTATGGTGATTCGCTGCCGAGTCAGTGGTCGACACCGTCGCCCAGACCGAAGGCCGGGACGCTGCCGGTCGGGACCCTCCTCGATTGCTATCTCTGAGCCCGCAAAGCCATCTCTGACAGAGCGTCAGGCAATCCCTTGGTATCTTGCTGCTGCGCGGAATCTCTGACTTGGCAGAGCCGTAGCGGCGTGGGCGCAAAAAGAAGGGGGCCTTTGCGCCATCCTTGGCAGGCCCCGCGACACGATCGTGGTGTGTGTAAAACGTTTAGATTCCGAAGTTTAGGATGTTCCTGGCCGCCGAAGCGATGTTCTCCGGGCTGGTGAGCTGGCCTGAGTTGAGAAGCTGACGGGCTTCCTGGACCGCGTCGGTGTCGACCTTGGCGGACTCCTTGGCCTGCGTGATCAAATCGGCGAAACGCACTTGGAGGGCCGCATCGGCATCACTTACCGGACGTGTATCGCCGGGATCGGGGCTGGTCGGCGCGGGCTGACCCACGAGATGTCCAATCTGATTTCTGTCTATATTGTTTATCATCTCACTCGTTCCTTATATATCTGCGTGTCTACTAGTCTTTTCGCACGCCTGGGCGAAACCTTTAGGACTCGCCGGGCAAAAAGTGCCCCCTGGTAGCGCTGTCAGGGCCTTTTTCCGCAAATAAGATGTCAAGGCGATCCAGCTTCCTCGCGATCGAGGGTCTCGGCGACCTCGTAGGCGACGAACTTGCCGAATCTGAGGGAACTGACGACGACCAGCTCCTCGCGCAGGGAGCCGACCCCCGCGCGCAATTCGTCCTTGAAGTACTGCCGAACGCGTTTCTCGATGCTATGATCGGCCGTGTCCCAGACCTGTTCAAGCCCCCAGAGGAGTTGGCCGTCGGTCAGATCGATGAGTTTGAGGCGCAAGCTGATCGCCATGCGGGGATAGGGCTCGTATTCCGTGACGGTTCCAACCAGCAAACCGTTGCACTTGAGGGCCTCGCGCATGGCCAGAAGCTTCTTGAGGGCCTGAAGGGAGTCGAGATTCTCTTGGAGGCCGCGCCATTCGGGATCGTCGTGCGGGACGATGGTCACCCCAAAGAGGTGCTTCTTCTGAATGGCCACGAAAAGGGCTTTGGTGACATCGGCCGGGATACTGGGATGGCCGGAGTTGTTGTCCAGTTCGACCAGGGCGATGCGGCCGAGGGTGCTCAAGTCCTTGTAGGGACTGAGGTAATAGGCGTCGCTCATAGCCGCGCCCTTGGGGGTCGTTTCACAGCCCCCGGACAACATCAGCAGGCTGATAGTGGCCAGGAGAAGGCCGGCGCCGCGGAGGCGGCCCACGCCGGACCGGTCCCGGCTGAGTACGCGACGGCTGTAGTGTAGAGTCTGACTAGGGTGCATTGGGCTCACCTGCTGCGGACAGGGTACGGTCGTTTGGCTGCGGCGTTGCCAAGACACCCGGATTGAGGGTCCCGGCGTGACGCTGCTCCAGGCTGCCGGCCTCCGCCTCGCCCCCTAGTATCTCCAGGACCTTGAGCAGGGCTTCCAACTGGGCCTTGGCGGCTTCGCGCATCTCGCCGCGGAAGCCGAGGATATTGGTCTTCCAGTTGTTCAGCTCTGTGAGCATCTCGATAAGCAGATCGTTGGCTTCGCCTAGTTCCTTCTGCGTCTGGCGCAGGCGCGCTTCCAGCGTGGCGATCTGCTGGAGCAGGTTCTCGTTTTCGGCGACGAGCCGCTGATTCTCTTCCCGCAACGCGACGGTCTGATCGGAGAGTCGCGCATATTTCTCCGACAGCTCAATGGCGGATTCAACTGCCGTACGACCCTCCAGGGGCGTATCCTGGAAGCGCTTGGCGGTGGAGACCTTGGCGCTGGCCGGCTCGGGAGGAGGACCGGCCGACGCCGGGCGTTGCATGTTCGGGGTGGCCGTGCAGCCGGCGCCGAAGGCGATCAGCAGCAGCACGAGAAGCCACGGCACGGTTCGTTTCATCATGTACATCGTTTCTCTCCTGGTCGGCCGCAGGTTCATCCCTGTGCCGCGGCGTAATCACAGCGAACATACGTGCTCTGGCCACATGAGCAGGTCACCTCGATCAGGGCATATTCGGGGTGGTTCTCGGCGATGCGGATGCGCGCCGGGCGCGCGGAGGCCGACGAACCGCTCACCTGTGGAGGGGCGCTGGGGTCCAGGGACAACTGAAGGGACCCGGCGAGTTGCACTTCACTGGCTTTGAGAACGTTCTGCATAGTTTTCTGTCTTTTTCCCTAGGGTTTCCGGTTAACGCCGCGCCAGGGCCGAAGCCGCTCAGGCACAGTAGTCGATCGAGTGTGGATCGTCGTCATCGGCTCGGGGCCGATCGATCTGGTCTTCCTGGTCTTGGGGCTGCTCCGGCGTTTCTTCCGGATGTTCGTCGGGCGTTTGCTGGCGGCGCTTTCGTTCCTGGCGCCGCTGCGCCGGGGCCATGCCCTTGATCGTCTGAACGCTTTCCAACGGTTTTATGACGCTGTAATCACTGTCCGCCATCGTCGTATTCTCCCAGCATGGTGGAAAGATTGGCCAGCGCGCTGGCGTGCAATTGACTGACACGGGACTCGGTGATCTCAAGTAGATCGGCAATCTGCTTCATGGTCAAGTGCTGATGGTAGTAGAGCACGATGATCTGAAGCCGCCGCGGATCCAACTGTTGCATGGCCTCGGTCAACTGTTCGAGCATCTCGGCCTTCTCGAGCTGATTGCCGGGGCGCGTATTGTCGGCTGCGGCCAGGACACTGCCGAGGGTCGGTTCCTCCTCATGGACGCTGTCGATGGAAATGAAGTGCTGGGCCCGAGCGCTCTCGAAAAGGCTTAGGACGTCATCGACGGAGATGCCCATCCTCCGGGCCAGTTCCTCGTTACTGGGAACGCTGCCGGTTTGCTGGGCGATCTCCTGGCTCAGTTGCATCACCTGGCGCACCTGACGGTTCACTCCCGAGGGCAACAGCGACGCCCGGCGCAGTTCGTCGAGCACGGCCCCCTTGATCCGGATATAGGCGTAGGTCTTGAATTCGGCCTGATGGGAGGCGTCGAAATCGCGGGCGGCCTTGAGTAGGCCCACCGTCCCGGCCGAGACCAGATCGTCGAAGGACAGCGGCGGACGCAGGTAACGGACCGTACGCCGGGCGATCTTGTGGACCATGGGCAGCAGTTCGACGATCTCGTCATCCGGGATGGCGCGCTGCTTGTGTCCGGAATAGGCGCGCAGCGCCACCGCTTTGAGATGGTCGCCGTTGTCGCACGACGGGTCGACGACCGTCTGCTCCGTGATCTCGGGTCTGTTCTCAGCTTTCGTTGTCACCGGCCTCATCCTTGTTCATCTGACTGGCAATCATGGCCTGGGTCAGAATCGTGTTGATCGCCCGCACGGCGGCGGTGGTGGCCACGTAGGTGACCACGGCTCCGACGAGCGCCCGCGTACAGCAGGTATCGGGGTCCAGGCCTACGATCGTGCCGACGATACTCAGCGCGAAGAAGGCGATCACGGCCAGGCTGAACGCAATGGAACGTGGTTGCAGCACCATGCTATCGCTCACTCCCGCGCCGTCCCGCCGGGGCATTGCCGATATTCCCAGTTGTCCCGTAGGTGGTCGTCATTGTCTTCGTTTCTTTCAACGTGGTTGGCGGCTCTTGGCTCCCGACGGCAGTAGCGCGTCCGGAGTCTCAGGCGGTCGCCATCTCTTCCTGCTTGCCGGCGGCCATCGATTCGGCTTGCTGCTGGCCGACGGTTTCGACCGGCACCACATCGGTGCCGAGAACGACTTCATCGTAGGCGATGATGGGCAGCATGGGCAGCGTGCGGCTGAGCATCCGCGCCAACGAGGCGCGCAGCCGAGCGTCGCAGAGGAGAACGACCTTCTCGTGCCCCTGGTCCATGGCGGCTTTCCAGGCATCGGCCACCCGCCGGTTGAGATCCATGGCAATCTCGGTCGGCAGATTCAGCGCCAGTTCGCCGCCTTCCTGAGTCAGGGCGGCGGTCAGTTGGTGTTCGACGGCCGGATCGAAGGTGATCGCCATGACCTTGCCCGTTTCCGTCTTGTACTGTTCCGTGATCGTCCGGTTCAGCGCCTTGCGGACGATCTCCGTAAGGGTGTTGGGGTTTTTCGTCCGCGACGCGTTCTCAGCCAACGATTCGAGGATCGCCGTCAATTCACGAATGGGGATACCACTGGCCAGCAGGTTCTTCAAAACGCGCTGGACCAGACCGACCGAGACGGCGCCGTCGGTGCCGACCAATTCGCCCACCAGAGACGGCTGGTTCTTGCGGAGCCGATCGATCAACAGTTGGACATCTTCGCGGGTCAGCATCTCGTCGGCATGGCGCCGCAGGGTCTCGGAAAGATGGGTGATGAAGACCGACTCGGCATCGATGACCGTGTAGCCGCTCAGTTCCGCTTTCTCTTTCTGACTCGCGCTGACCCACATGGCCGGCAGCCCGTAGACCGGCTCGGTCGTGCGGATCCCGTCGACGCGTTCACGGACCGTGCCCGGGTCCATGGCCAGGAACATCTCAGGTTCCAGCGAGCCCCTGGCCACCGGAATCTCCGAGAGCCTGATCTCGTAGCCGTTGGAATCGAGGTTCAGATCATCGCGCAGGCGCACCAGGGGAATGACCATGCCCATCTGCTGGGCAAACTGACGGCGCAGCGCCCCGATGCGTTCGAAAATCGTATTGCTCTTGCGCGGGTCGACGAGTGTGATCAGGCGTACGCCAACGTGGACGGAAACGCGATCGACATCGAGCAGGTCTTCGACGGGTTCCTTGTCCGTCTTTTTGGCCGGCGTGGCCGTGGTCTGGGACGGGGCCTTTTCGCTGCGTTTGGCCAGACGCCCGACGGCAGCGGCCCCGGCAGCCAGCACCAGGAATTGAATCTTCGGCATCCCGGGCACCAGCGCCATGGCGGCGATGATGCACGCTGCGGCCGTCAGAGGCTGACCGGCCTTGAGGAATTGCCTGGAGATATCCTGTCCGACGCTGTTGCTCGAGGAGATCTTGGTGACCAGGAATCCCGAACTGACCGAGATCACCAGCGATGGGATCTGGCTGACCAAACCGTCACCGATCGACAAGATCGAGTAGGTCTTCAGGGCGGTGACGATGGTCATGCCGTGGGAGTAGCCCATGGCAATGCCGCCGACGATGTTCACCGCCGTGATGATCAGGCCGGCCTTGGCATCGCCCCGGATGAACTTGCTGGCCCCGTCCATGGCCCCGTAGAATTCGCTCTCCTTGACGATCTTGGCGCGGCGCTCGTTAGCCTGTCGCTCGGTGATAGCGCCGGCATTCAAGTCGGCATCGATGGCCATCTGTTTGCCGGGCATGGCGTCG
>Ga0272443_10006749_pt1 | contig 11219 bp, 7 predicted proteins | sample SSMAcet12_FD_193581 | JGI IMG/M metagenome (GOLD analysis project Ga0272443, IMG submission 193581) | Marine sediment archaeal communities from Little Sippewissett salt marsh, Falmouth, MA, United States - SSM-Acet-12 | ecosystem: Environmental > Aquatic > Marine > Wetlands > Sediment ... | reverse complement strand
TTTTTGGTAAGATAAAAAAGAGTTACATTACCATCAGCACCTGCTGTTTGGCTGCCAATAATTGTTGCGTCAGGAGCGGCTTTTAGCATCATTGTGCTATATTCCATAGAGCTTTGTGTGTTTTCATCTACGAGTATTATAACTTTACCTTTGTAATAGTCAGAGTATGGCTCAGTTAAACCTTGATATTGAGTATGTTTTTCGAAAGTTCCAGGATAATTAACATCTGGATAAGTAAGTATAGCAAATGGTATTGCTTCAGGATACAGAAAATCAGATATATACCAGGCAGTATTATCCAAATTACCATTACGAATGTCAAAGATAATGGCTTTTGTGTCTTTCAGATCATTCATAAACGTTATTACATCACTATTGAAAACCTGCCCCATATCTACATAGCCAACATTGCAGTCCCATCGATGCCATTTTACATCAGAAAGGTATTCAGAAGAATGATAGTCAAGGAACCAGTCACTATAATAATAATCATATCTGTAGGTAGTAAACTCCTGTATTTCATTTTGGTCATTCTTATATTCCAGTATGATTTGAGAATCCTTAATTCCTCTCATGATATATCTGTTCATAAATCTTTTATAAACAGAAGGATTACCTGCTGAAACATATTTCCGTAAGCTATCCTCCAATTGCATTGTTGTTTTTCCATCAACTGAAACAATGATGTCTCCTACTTTTATTTCCGGATAGCCAGATTTGATAACAACATACTGATCTTCAACGTTTTTTAGTAACAGTTTTGGTGCATATATCACTTTCAAAGGACCACTACCTGTCAGCCCTTCAGTATGAGCATCATCAAGATTTGAAGTCATTTCCTGAAAAGTACGGGATAATGTTTCATAATCCTCTGCAACAGCTACTTTATCTATGTACTGATATAATGTACTGTCCCATGGAGTTTCCAGGATATATTTATTAGGATTATAGTAATTCATAATATTCCAGAAACTCATAATAGCCATCAATCGTTGCTCTTCATCAGGATAGGTTGTGCTTGCATTCCAGTTCAGTATTGGATCATCATAAGGGAATGCCAGCCAGCCATAACCTCCTCCTTCATTATCAACAGCCCAGCAAGCTATATGAGGTCTGAAATTATCTTTTATTTCATTAAGTATTGCTTTTACTTCCTCATTCAGAAGATCATCATCAAACCAACTATAATCCAGATTTCTTCGCAGCTCGTAAGGAAGCTCCTCTGGTGGATCTGTTGTAGCAATTTCCATGGGACCAGCTTCATTCATCAGGTCGAGAAGGGCAGAGTTGAACTCTTCTTTTGTTGCTGCTTGATTAATCATTGGTAAATTTACAACCAGCATTTTATTCCAATTTATTTTACATTCAGAGACTTCTGAATGGAAATATTTCATGAAACCCCATATCTTGCAAGTGTAGTAGAGCTTTTCTGCCTTAGTTGCTTTTTGTGAATAGACAGTAGCTGTTAAAACAATGAACAGAATAATAACAAGTGTTTTTTTCATTTTTTTGCTTAGATTAATTTAACAATATAAGAATTAGGAACCCATACCTTTGTCCCTCCCCAAAAGGGAGGGAAAACCCTGTCTTAACTCCCTCCCCTTCGGGGAGGGTCGGGGTGGGGTCTCTTTACTAACTCCCACTCCTTCTTTGAGAATGCTGGGGTTTCTTCTCATATACCGAAACAATCTCTTTATTACTCATCTTTCTATCTCCGACAAAATAAATATTTTTTTAATTCTTGCTCGTATTAAAAATTAATAAGAACCCCTCCCTTTGTCCCTCCCCAATAGGGAGGGAAAACCCTGTCTTAACTCCCTCCCCTTCGGGGAGGGCCGGGGTGGGGTTTCTTCTCATTGTTCGTTGAAAATCTTTTCATCCAACAAACCTTCCACTCTCTCCTTAATCCTCTTCTCAACTAAATTCCCATTTCCGATCACTTCTTCGTTGGTAAAACGAATTACACGAAAACCATTTTTATTCAGTATTTTAGTTCTTTTATAATCATATTCAATTTGATCTTCGTGAGATATTCCATCTATTTCAATAACTAATTTTATTCTCAAAGCAACAAAATCTACTATGTAATTGTGAATAGCATGCTGTCTTCTGAACTTTAATCCAAGTTGATTGTTCCTTAGAAAATTCCATACTATGCTTTCTGCAAGAGTTTGGGTTTTTCTGTTGTCCCTTGCTCTTGGTTTTAAAACTTCCCATTTGTCTGAAGTTGCTGTTTTGTAATTCATTTAGTTTTCCCTGGTTAATTTGAAACAATATAAGAATTAAGAACCCCTCCCTTTGTCCCTTTCCAAAAGGGAGGGAAAACCCTGTCTTAACTCCCTCCCCTTCGGGGAGGGTCGGGGTGGGGTCTCTTTACTAACTCCCACTCCTCCTATGAGGGCCGGTGTGGGGTTTCTCACCTCAACACCACAATCTTTTTTGTATAGGAAGCATTCCCATTGTTAATTCTCAGGTAATATGAGCCAGATCTTAGATGGCTTGTATTATAATCAATTGTGTGCATTCCTGCTTCCATTGGTTTGTCCTGAACTATTGTTTCTACGACTCTTCCTGTCAGATCAAGCAATGAAACAGAAACATTTTCTGATTGCAGTAGACCAAACGAGATCGTAGAGCTTCCTGATGATGGATTAGGATAGAAATCCACTCTATTCATAACTTTAATATTTCCCACTGAAACTAACTCTGAGTAATTAATCTCCACCTGATAACCAGAAAAGGCAAAGGCGTTATACTTATCTTCAAAATCTATTCTATTGCTTTCTGCAAAAGTCCATTCTCCATTTGCCCATTCATAATTGCTTATTGTTTTCAAATAATAATTATCATCGTATTCATAAGTAGAAAGACCATTATTTGTCCATTCTTCAAATTCCCAATATTGACTTTTTTCATCAAGCAGGTCATTATTAGCATTAAAAGTTCTTGATGTTAAATATGAATTTCCCCATTCTTGACCATTCCATTCTTTCTCAAGGACTGATGTCTGGTTCCCATTTTCATCAACTTCACATTCGTACCAGTATGAATTTGTCCAGTCATCATAATACTCCTCCCAAAGATATGTAAGATCGTTACCATATTCATCCCATGTCATGGTTTCTCTGCCTTCAGGCAACCATTCAGGATCCTCCCAATATTCATAAAGTCCTGTATGGAAATTTCCGTATTCATCATAAGTGTAATGATTTCTTGAAGAATTGACCCATACAGCTCCATTCCAAACGTGCATTAATTCATCCGTTTGATTATTATTATCATCAAAAGTGTTCATTGTTCTGTATGAATATGTCATTTCTCCATCTTTGAGATATTGAAATGTTTCCACGAGAATATTACCATTTTCATCTACTTCATATCCCCAGAGTTGCTTTGAATATAAATCGCCAGTATTATAGTACCTTTCATAAAGATATGATGTAGTGTATTCATTTTCATTATAAGTATAAAATCTTCTGAAAGCTGGCAACCATTCTTCATTTACTAAATTTTCTCCTTTTAAGTCTAATGTTCTATTCTCCTCATCCTGAGTTCTTGTATATCTATAAACCAAATTCCAATTATCGTATTCCCACCTAAAACCCAGTACTGAAGTTATTCCTTTAAAATCTGTATGCCATTCATATTCACTTTTGTAATAATTCTCCCATTCTCCAAAATTGTCTCTTTCTTCAATTCTGTAAATATAATTTCCATCAGCATCGTAATAATAATTGTACTTGCTGTCTGCTCTTTGATTAGTATGTACAGTTACGTCGTTTACGATAAGGTCGTCGTTGTGAACAACTTCGTGTTTGTTGTTCATCCTTGGTCCCTGTGCAATTGAAGCAGAAAAAGCAAAGCAAAGTAAGAGTATAGTGAATAAAACTCTCATTAAAGCCCCCAAATGTTTATTGTTGAACATTATAGTTAAAATATATAGTTATAATTAATGTATATTGATTATGTTCCAGACTTTTGTATCAGTTGATTCTTGAAATCAAGATAAGAAAACATTCTATAAAAGTCAATGTATATAAGTGAATTAAAAAAAAATAATTTTTGCTGAACATTTTATTATATTATTATTCTGATATTATGTCTTATCAATTGCTTTTGATATATTGAATCTGATTCCATATATTTAAAACTTTTGTTAAAAATTTATAAAGCTCAAAAATCAACATTTTTGCTCATATATCGTCAAAAGCATTAAGTATGAAATTTTATCAATAATGAATCATTAAATAATGAAAAACTTAGTCTTGCTGCTCTTTATAATTATTATTGGAACATATAAAAGTGCTTTAGCTCAAATCCCTGGTAGCGAGCTAAACAATAAGGAGTTCCATATTGATGCAGTTACTTTCAAAGGGGATCAGAAAGGAGCAAGCCGTGTTGATGTTTATATTGTTATCCCTTACCAGATGTTGACTTTTGAGAAATCTAATTCAAAATATTATGCTAAGATGGAATTAACTATTGATATAATCAACATCGACGGTATAGTAATAAATACAAAGCTGCTCGAAAAACGAATAATGGCTGATGATTATTTCGATGCACGTGGTGGCAAGGGTGGTTTCGATTATTCACAGAATCAATTCTATCTCGAAAAAGGCGATTACAAAGTGCAGGTCAATGTGTTTGATAAGTTCGCCAACCTTTCCTTATCACGTTCCAAGAATGTAACAGTTATAGATTACGATAACTATCCTTTTGCCCTAAGCGGTATATTATTGGTTAGCTCGATACGCGAAAATGATGGTAAATATACAATTACTCCACATATTTCGGATAATATTGCAAACCTAAAAGATGGCTTTTTCCTCTTTTTTGAAGCATATAATTCATTAGAGCAGGATTCAATAGACTTTATTTATGCAATTTATAATTCTGAATCTGACACCATTTCAGCCAGTGGAAGAATTAGAAAAGTCCTTACTAAAGATGTAAACCAGGAATTTCTAAAAGTTAATTATCCCGGTAATAATGCAAGCGGAATATATACCTTGCAGCTTATAGCTTTGAAACCATCGGACGCTGATGATTATGCTATATCAGATATAAAAGCTATCGCACAGAGATCGCTCAAAATTGAGAGGTCGCTTACAGGTATCGTTATTAAAGACTTAGACAATGCCATAAATCAGCTACGCTATATAGCCAGTGGTACGGAGATCAGTAACATAGAAGACGGAAAAACAAAAGAAGAGAAAGAGCGACTATTCAAGGATTTCTGGCTTAAGCATGACCCTACACCCAATACAGATCGTAACGAAGCATTCATTGATTACTATACTAAGATCAATATTGCAAACGAGCGATTCCAATCTTATACGAAGGGTTGGAGAACAGATATGGGAATGGTCTATGTTGTCTTTGGCACACCTGCAAATGTTGAATCTTATCAGCAATACGGAGGTGGCAGAACTTATCAGAAATGGTACTATCCAAACCATGAATTTATCTTCGTGGATAATACTGGCTTTGGAGATTTCCGATTGTATTCACCACCTACAGTTTACGAAAAATATGAATATGGCAGATACTAAACCATGGGACTGATAAGCAGATATATTCTCAGGTCGCATATAGCACCCTTTTTATTTGGGACATTTACAGTAGTTTTCCTTTTCTTGTTCCAATTTCTTTATAATCACATAGATCAACTTCTTGGAAAAGGTCTTAGCGAATGGGTTATAATTCAACTTGTTGGTTTGAATGTAGCATGGATGTTGGTTCTTGCTGTACCGCTTGGTGTACTATTTTCTACCTTAATGGCTTTTGGCAGTATGTCTGCATTCCACGAGATAACAATAATGAAAGCCAGTGGAGCGAGTTTGATTAAGATGATGACACCCGTGCTGTTTTTTTCACTACTTCTATCTGGCTGGCTGTTCTGGTTCAATGATAAAGTGCTTCCTGAGGCAAACCATAAAGCAAAGACATTGATGGGCGATATCAACAGAAAAAAGCCAACATTTGCGATAGAACCCGGACAGTTTTCTTCGCAACTCGATGGATATACAATACTTTCCCGCGAAGTTGATTCGCTTAGTGGCATTCTCAAAGGCGTTACAATATATGATAACACTCAACAAAAGCAGAATATTATCTCTGCCGATACAGGCATTTTGAAATTCAATGCTGACTATACAAAGATAATTGTCAATCTATATAGCGGAGAGGCACACCAATTCGTTCCCCGTTCGGTATCAGATTATAAAATTGTTGAGTTTGATCGTTACCAAGTATTCATTGATGCCCAAGGATTTGCCTTTGAAAGGACAAGCGAAAAAAGCACAACACGCGGAGACAGAGAAATGAGCATTGAAGACATGAGTCAAATAGTTATTCGTGCAAAAGATAAAGCCGCAGATGCCGACCAACGTTTAGATTCACTGATTAATGACCATTATAATCACTTAGTAATAAATGATAGGGTTCCCTCGCCAGCAGCTCTCTCGAAAGAACGAAAAGTAGATACATCGCGATCTGCTGAACTCCAAAATGTAGATAGACGGCTCAGCTTCTTTAGATCACGCATTTACTCTGACGTATTCCAGAAGAAGGACTATGAGCGAAGAGTAATGCAATACAATGTGGAAATACAGAAAAAATATGCTATACCTTTTGCTTGCTTCATCTTTGTTTTTGTTGGGGCACCACTTGGCATTAGAACGCGGGGTGGAAATTTTGGTATTAGTGCTGCTATAACTCTCGGATTCTATATATTTTACTGGGCTTGCCTTATAGGAGGAGAAAAGCTCGCCGACCGATCAATCATATCTCCTTTTTTTAGCATGTGGCTCGGCAATATTGTAGTTGGAATCATTGGAATTTTCTTGACATTAAAAGTAAATAACGAAACTTTTTCATTATTTAGGTTTAAGAAGCGGGAGTTAGCAAAAGAAAAGATTTAGTTTATTTTGTTTATCTCTTTTAATGTCCTTAAATCAAGCTATAGTACTTCAATATTTTTAGTTCAGGAGCAGTCATTAAATTTGTCGTGAATTTACGTATTTGCTATGTCAGTTACTAGCAAGCTATAAATTCTAAACCCTACTATTCGGATAAAGCAGTAACATTTTTTATCTGTTTTATTAAGCTAAAATTTACTATTCCAGTATAAATTATTATAGATATGTTAATCAGGGTAACAGTATCAATTATTATTTTGTCATCAATATGAGATAAATAATTCTGTTATACGACCATCGCAAGTATGCAATTTTCTTCACACTGTAAATGTGTATATCGAAATATATACACATATAGAATATCTGCTAAAACTTTAATAAACTACAAATAAAAACTGCCAAAACAGCACACTCTGCCATATTGACGCAAATACAATGTCATAATGTCAATAAAAAAATCCCCTCACCATATTGCAGATAAGGGGATTGGCTCAAAATTATTATAATTATTGTCTTCTTAGTTTTCGTTTATCGAAGAATACAGGTCTTTCAATCTTTTCCTTAGATGAAGCACGGCATAGCGTTTGCGTGCAAGCAAAGTGTTGATATTTACACCTGTTTCCTCAGACATAGTGCGGAAGGAAATACCTTCAAACTCATTCTTTACAAAGACTTCTCTTTGCTCTGGAGGAAGTTCGTCCAAGCCGCGATGCACTGATTCCCAAATAGTCTTTCTCAGCAATTCTCCATCAGGAGAAGAACTTTCATCGCCCAAAAAGTTTTCAAATGGATCAACTCCATCTTCAGTCTGGCTGGGAGTTTTCATGTCCGAAAAAGTTTCTGCTCTTTTCTTTCTATATGAGTCAATTATTCTATTTCTGACGGCTGTAAACACCCATGATGCAATATTTTCAATTGGTTTCTGAACATTTGCAGAAGCAGCCAAAACGTTTGTGAATACATCCTGCAAAATATCCTCTGCCTCTTCCTGGCTACGTACTCTCTGACGGATAAATCCTAAAAATTTCTTTCTATCAGTTTTGAAAAGGTTTTCTATTTGTGAAGCCAGTTTAATCTGCTCCTGAGTTAAGGAGGAATTATAACTATTATAATTTAATAGAGCCCCTTTTTTTCTTTCGTCAATTGCTATACCTTGATGCATTGTAGTTTTCATAGCTCGCTCTCACTTTCATTTGTGATACTTAAATCATTATATTTTAAAGAATTAAAGGGTATTAACTTATCATATCTCTCCATTAAATTTATTATATTATACTCATTTATATAATCGTTAATTATAAAATTTTCTTTAATTTTCAAAATTTGTGTTCCCTCACTTACTATATAGACACATAAAACACAAAAACGTTACAAGTTTTTTTAAAAAAAGTTAAAATAATTTTCAATTTACTTTATCATAGGAATTTTTATGCCAAATTTTTTCGCGTTGTTAATAGCCCTATCATAACCCGCATCTGCGTGGCGAATAATTCCCGTCATTGGATCGTAAGTCAGAACTCTCTTTAATCTTTGTTCGGCTTCATCTGTTCCATCAGCAACTATTACAACTCCAGCATGCAAAGCAAGTCCCATGCCAACTCCTCCACCATGATGCAAGGAAACCCAAGAGGCGCCACCAATAGCATTTAAGGCAAAATTGAAATACACCCAGTCGGCAATAGCGTCAGAGCCGTCTTTCATGGCTTCTGTCTCTCTGTATGGCGAAGCAACCGAACCGCAATCGAGATGATCTCTACCGATTACTATAGGGGCTTTCACATCGCCATTTCTTACTAATTCATTAAACAGCAGTCCAGCTTTCATCCTGTCGCCATATCCAAGCCAACATATTCTTGCAGGAAGTGCTTGGAAACCAACGTTTTCCTGAGCATTTTTTATCCAACGATGCAATGGTTTATCGTCTGGGAATGTATCCAATATAGCTTCGTCGGTGCGGTGTATATCCTTCGGATCGCCTGACAATGCTACCCAACGGAAAGGCCCCTTACCATCGCAGAATAGTGGTCTGATATAAGCAGGAACGAATCCTGGGAAATCGAAAGCATTATTTACACTTGCATAATCCCTTGCTATACCGCGAATATTATTGCCATAATCGAATGTAACAGCTCCGCGTTTCATCATTTCGAGCATTGCTTTTACGTGAATTCCTATGGATTCATAAGCATCTTCGAGATATTTATCGGGATTTTCAATTCGTAATTTATCAGCAGCTTCTTTACTATATCCAGCGGGATAATACCCATTCAAAGGATCGTGTGCGGCAGTCTGGTCTGTCAAAACGTCAGGAATAATTCCGAGTTTTAGCATTTCAGGCAGGATCTCTGCTGTATTGCCGACCAATCCAATGGATAATGCTTCTTTTTTTGCTGTAAATTCTTTAACAAGACGCATTGCTTCGTCCAGATCATAGACTTTTCTTTGGCAATAGCCATCATGAATACGTTTATCTATTCGTTTTTCATCTATTTCGATAGTAACGGATACGGCTCCTGCGAAAGTTGCTGCCAGTGGTTGAGCACCGCCCATTCCGCCCATTCCGCCAGTGAGTAGGAACTTGCCATGCAAATCACCTCCGAAATGTTGGCGGGCACATTCTGCAAAAGTTTCATAAGTACCCTGCAATATGCCTTGTGTTCCAATATATATCCATGATCCGGCAGTCATCTGACCGAACATCATAAGACCTTTTTCGTCTAAGCGTCTGAACTCTTCCCATGTAGCCCATTTTGGCACTAAGTTAGAATTGGCAATAATAACTCTCGGAGCCATAGTATATGTAGGAACTACTGCTACGGGTTTGCCTGATTGCACAAGCATTGTCTCATCTGGTTCTAACTCTTTCAAAGTTTCAATTATAGCATCATAAGCTTCCCAATTCCTTGCGGCTTTGCCATAACCACCATAGACAATTAGATCCTCTGGTTTTTCAGCATTCTCTGGGTCGAGATTATGCTGTATCATTCTATAAGCAGCTTCTATCTGCCAGTTCTTGCATGTTAGCTCTGTTCCTCTGGGAACTTTTACTTTCCGCATATAAATATCCTTATTAGAATTTTCATTGCAACTTATTTTTTTCTTAATAACTCTTCAATTTCCTTATCAGACATAGTATATTTAGTACATATATTTCTGAGTGTATCCCAACTGTACATACCAAGATCGTGCCCATCGCCCCAAACTGGTTTAATGGCATAATTTCCCACTTTCTCCAGTTTTGTTAATGTATTCATACCATCCTTATGCAATGGAATAATGGGCATAGGGCTTTTGTGTTTTGCCTCTTTATCAGCTTCGCATTTGGCACAAGGACATTCAAACCGCATATCTTTTAGGCGAATAGTCGAATCGAAACCGTCTTTCCACAATATACGTAGCATATAATCGCCTTTACGTTCAATCTTACTTGGAGCCATCATTATTAATTATGAAAAAATATTTAAAAAACACTATTCTTAGCTTTGCAATATACAGATATTCTATGAATAATAAAAATATTTTAGCTTAGCCAAAAAGATGAAAGACCTTTGAATTTATCAAATACCAATTGAGTTTATATAACAATTAGGCGATTATCGCAAGTGATAATTCTAATCTTAAAATTAAAATTATTGCTTCATCTATTCTTTGTTTTTATCAAAAAATGTTTTATATTGGTTTGCAATCGTTGCAGGTTAAGAAAACCAAAATGGCTTTTGGGAAGCTGGTGTAAATCCAGCACGGTTCCGCCGCTGTAACGGAGTACGTTTTTTTCTGCGAATACGCAGCCACTGCTATTTATTATAGTGGGAAGGCGAAAAGAACGGATGATTCCGAAGTCAGAAGACCTGCCTGCAATGCTCATTGGTTTATTTAAATTAATAAAACATCCGCGGAAACGGATGCAATGAGGTAAAGGAAGTATTGAACTATTTGTTGGATTCATACCAACATCGCTTTCATAACCTCAAGAAATTATTCAATTATATTATGAGGTCCATTATGAATCGTTTTCTAACCTTTGTTTTTGTTTTTCTATTTGCTTTTTCGATTAGATCTGCATTTTCCTGTGATTTTCAAATCATTAAAGAATTTGAGATTGGTCAGCAACCAGTCAGGATATTTTACGATCCTGTTGAAGATCTATACCATGCTTTCTGCAATGGAAATGATATAGATTATGATGGAATTTTTGATAATGATTTATCAGAAGAAAAGCCCTCTTGGTGGACTTTCTCTATTGACGATGACATGACAGTTGATATTAACAGAGTAATGTATTTCGAATCAGGGTTT
>Ga0272443_10006747_pt1 | contig 11220 bp, 8 predicted proteins | sample SSMAcet12_FD_193581 | JGI IMG/M metagenome (GOLD analysis project Ga0272443, IMG submission 193581) | Marine sediment archaeal communities from Little Sippewissett salt marsh, Falmouth, MA, United States - SSM-Acet-12 | ecosystem: Environmental > Aquatic > Marine > Wetlands > Sediment ... | reverse complement strand
AATGATGTGTTGGCGGAAATTGTAGGGATCGAAAAACCTGAGCCTCTGCAGCCAATAAAGGTTGGAAAGGACCAGTTGTGTAAGTTGGTAGTGTTTGTGCCGGTAGGGGAGCTGGAGAAGGTAAGTGAAGCGATGTTCGCGGCCGGGGCGGGCGAACTGGGTAAGTACAGCAGATGCAGTTTTCGCGGTAGGGGGATGGGTACGTTTCAGGGGGGGGCAGGGAGTAATCCCTCGATAGGAAAAGTTGGAAGTTTCGAACAAGTGGAAGAATATCGTTTGGAGACAATAGTACCGAGAAGATTATTGGGGGAGGTAATCAAGGCGATGTTGGCGGCGCATCCTTATGAAGAGGTGGCATACGATGTGATAGAATTAGTGACGCCGGAAGTTGATACGGGGCTGGGGCGGATGGGAAAATTGGGCAAGGCAACACCAATACCGGAGTTGATTGCAAGGATAAAAAAAGAACTCAAGGTAAAGGCTGTCGGGATAATCGGGCCGAAACGAGGTAAGGTGCATAAGGCGGCGGTAGGGGCGGGCTCGTGCGGGAGTCTGCTAAAAGAAGTTATCGCTAATGGATGTGATTTCTATCTAACGGGGGAGTTGAAACATCATCACGGGCTGGAATTACAGGAGGCGGGGGTAACTACCTGCTGTGTGGGGCATTCCAATTCGGAGCGGATGATATTACCGCGGATTGCCAGGAGGCTTAAAAAAGAGTTACCCACGGTGGAAGTAACCGTCAGCCGAAAGGATCATGATCCCTGTATCTGGGGGTAAGATTGGAGATGAAAGATGAGTCAAGAATTTAAAAATGATAATGAAATTGAAAGTTTGTCTGGAGGGCATGAAAGCATGAGAGTGATATTAAAGGATAAGTTTATGATGGTATTTGTGTTATTGGTTTTTTATGTTGGTATTTCCTTTACCGATGTTTATGGGAGGGAAGAAAAGGCGGATTCCGATTCTTCTGCGCCGCAGTCGGAGAAATTAAGATTTAAGGCAACGGGAACCAAGGGAGAATACAAATTTGATACGGGTATTATTCGGGGGACCTTACGCTCTGAGGGCCAGTCCCGGGGGTTGTCTGAGGTTATTTATCTGCCAAAAAAAATCAAAATCGACAGTTCTATGGGCCTATTTGGTTTCTATCGGATATTTTCGGGACCGAGACGTTATGGATCGGCACTGTGGTATAGAGCCAGCGGGGCGGAATTATTACCTAACGGGGCGGTGAAGGTTGTTTGGCCGGCAGAAAAAGAATATCCTTTTGAAATTACGGCCATTTATCGTTTGCTGAATGCTGCCAGTGTGGATTTAGAGATCATGGTCAAACCGAGCCAGGATTTACAGACCTTTGAAGTTTTTCTGGCTTCTTATTTTTACAAGGATTTTCCCGCCTCGTATGTATATGTGCAAAAGGAAGGCTCACAAAATACGGCTGGGGCAGAATTTGTAGAGGCGGGGACCTGGGGGGGGGGATGGCAGATGTATCCCCGGGACAAGCAGGTGATAGCAATGATAAAAGACGGCCGGTGGCAACAAGAACCTAATCCGGTGAGCTGGGACATACGAGAATGTTTGGTGGCTCCGGTAGGTATGCGACGTCATGTAAAATCGGGTCTAAATGTGGTATTAATGGCTCGACCGGAAGACTGTTTTGCCATAGCGACACCCTATAGCAAGGAAACTCATTGTTCCCAGTATCTTTCATTATTCGGCAGAAACTTATATAAAGACAAAACAATACAAGCGCATACACGACTTTTATTCACCTGGGAATTATCAGATGCGGAGATATTGAAGGAATATCAGAAATTTATTCTGGAAACAAAAAATTGATTAAAGCTCGCAATAATATTTTATCAAATCTACTGATAGTTGTTTCACTGCTTATGGGTTGTGGAACGGGGCCTGAAATAACCAGCAAACGAAAGCTGGTCAGGCCGGAAGATCCGATGGTGGCGCTGGTAAACGGGCAGGGGGTTAAGCAGAGTCGGTTGTCGGAGGTTTTGTTGAACGGATATGGCCGGAAGGTCTTGGATGAACTGGTACTGTTGGAAGTGGTGCGGCAGGCGGCGGCGAAAAAAGGGCTGACGGTTACGCCGGCGGAGGTGCAAGCGGAATTCGAGGGGATACTGGAGGATATGGCGGAGGGGAAAAGCCGACGCGAGAAGACGGCACTGCTGGAGTATATGCTGCAGAGTCGTCATCTTAGCCGGGCGGAGTTTGATCTTATTGTGGAGAGACAGGCGTTACTGAGTCGTATGGTCGATCCCAATGTGACAATTACGGAACAGATGCTGAAGGAGGAGTATGAACGGCAATATGGGCGTAAGGTGCTGGTGAGAGAAATTGTGCGGAGCAGTTTCCGAAGCATTCAGGAGCCTGTGAAATTGTTGGAGGCTGGGGCCGATTTTAAAGAGATGGCCGAGAAGTTTTCCGAAGATCAGGTCAGCCTGGCGCGCGGGGGGCTGGTGGGGCCCTTCTCGAGGGCTGATGAACATATACCAGTGAAAGTACGCGAGGAGGCATTTAAGCTTAATAAGATCGGCCAGCAGAGTAAGGTGTTTTCCTACTATGACGGGGACAATCTGCAATGGTGGTGTGTGCTGCAACTGGAAAAGGACTTCCCGGCGGTAAATGTCCCTATAGAAGAAGTAAAAGAAAAATTGAGACAAATTATTCAGAGACGGGTCAGGAACCAGCGAACGATGGGACTGTTAGAGAAACTTCGAGGCCAGGCTACTGTCACTATTTTCAAGCAGGAATTGAAAACAAAACAATAGTGGCGCGAAGTTAATTTACCGAGGCGAAAAATTAGATATGAAAGGGGAAAGATGGCGGTAGAAATAGCTATGGTGGATGATTCTGTGGTGCCGCTGGAGGAAGCGAAGATCAGCGCGCATGATCGGAGTGTGTATTTCGGGGATGGGGTGTATGAGGTGGTGCGGTGCAGCGGGGGGAAGCTGTTTGAGATGGAAAGGCACATGGAGAGGTTGAAAAGCAGCCTGGCGAAGATGGATATGCTGGCGAAGGTGGATATGGAAATGGTACGCGGCCGGGTGGAACGGGCGCAGGCGGAAGCACAGATCTCCGAAGCGCTGATATATTTTCAGATCAGCCGGGGCAGGGCGCCGCGGAGTCATGATTATAAAGAGAATTGGCAGCCGGGATTTTTGCTGACAGTGCGACAGTATAAAGATCGCAAGGAGCAGATAAAGACTATTACCCATCCGGACTGGCGGTGGAAGCGGTGCGATATAAAATCGTTGAACCTGTTGGCGAACGTGATGGCCAAACACGCGGCGGGAAAGGTGGGGGCGTATGAAGCGCTGCTGGTGGATGAAAAAGGTCTGATTACGGAAGCAACGAGCAGTACAGTTTTGATGGTCAAGGGAGATGTGTTGCAAACGGTGCCGCTGACGGCAAATATACTGCCCGGTATAACAAGGATGTTTCTGTTGGAGAGAGCCGGTGAAGTTGGACTGGAGATAAAAGAAGAGTCTTTCACCGTGGAGGAAGTTTTGAGGGCGGATGAAGTCATAATAGCCGGGACGGGAGCGGAGGTTATGGGGGTAACGCATGTGGATGAAAAGATAATTGCCAACGGCACACGGGGTCCGGTGACGAAACGTTTGCATGAGTTATTAAGGGCAGCAATGAGAGGGAAAATACCAATTAAGAGGTAACTAAGATAGATGCCTTACATTGGTAAAACATAGAAGAGGACGGCGAAGAAGTGGCAGATGCTGCCGGCCATGACGAAGAGGTGCCAAATGGCATGATGATAGGGGATCTTTTTATAAACATAAAATATGATGCCAAAGGTATAGGCCAAGCCACCCGAGAGGAGCCAAATTATGCCGCCCAAGGGAATATGGGTGAACATGGGTTTGAGGGCGATAAGAACCAGCCAGCCCAGTGAAATATAGATCGCCAAAGATACTAATTTCAGGCGGCCAAAAAAGAATATTTTAAATATGATACCCAGCAGGGCCAAACCCCAGATGACGCCGAAAAGGGACCAACCCCAACCACCACGAAGATTGACCAGGGTAAATGGAGTATAAGTGCCGGCAATGAGGATATAGATGGCGGCGTGGTCGAGGATGTGAAATACATGTTTGGCCTGGGGGGAGCGGAGGCCATGATAGAGGGTGGAGACAAGATATAGGATTACCAGGGTAGCACCATAGATACTAAAACTGACAATACGCCAGGGATCAGCCTTGAGGGCGGCCAGGGAGACCAGCACGCTTAAACCGGCGATACTAAGAGCCGTTCCCAGGCCGTGCAGGAGGCTGTGTGCCACCTCTTCGCCAAGGGTGTAAGAAGGTGTGAGATGTTTAGTTGGGGGGTAATGCAACATTTTTTTTGCTTTTTCTATCTAAAATCGTCCATATTCAAATACTATATATCTTCTTTGACGATAAAGCAATAATACGCTAATTTTACAACCAGCGTGCTTAGATTATCCAGCTGAAGGGAAATTGCTTATAAAGCCGGACGTGAACAAAATGTGGTATTACGCGAAGGATGGTGGTCAAGTTGGGCCGGTACCGTTTGGGACGCTACAGGAGAAGATCCAAGTAGGCGAGATACAACCCGGCGACCATGTCTGGTGTGAAGGGCTGACGGACTGGATTATGGCGTCAGAGGTTGAAGGTTTGTATGCCGCGCCGGGTGAACAGGTTGCATACAGTGGACCAGCAGGCGTTGAACCAATGATGCCCGCGCCGCAGCGAGTGAAAAGAGCCAATTTTGGTTTATTGATGTTTCTGGGAGTTTCAGCTGGAATAGCTATTTTTCTGGGGGCTGGAATGGCCGCAGCCGGAGAAGAATCAGGCAATGATTCATTAGTCCCCCTGGGTGGATTTATCTGCTTTATGGGGGCCATAATATATATTATGGCGGTTGTAATCGGATCTATATACATTTACCGGATGTGGTATATGATACAGGGGCCTTTCGCCCGGACCAATCCGGGCAAGGCGGTGGGCTTTTTATTCATTCCCTTATATAGTCTATACTGGATATTTGTAGCTTTTTACGGCTGGGCGCAGGACTATAATCAGTTTACACAGGGTTATAATATGCACAATGCTCCGCGAATGCCGGAAGGGCTTTTTCTGGCAATGTGCATTCTTTCTGTTTGCAGCATCATTCCAATGGTCGGCACTATAGCCAGTGTAGCCAGCGTTATCCTCTGTCTGGTTGGGTTTAACTATATCTGCAAGGCGATTAATTATATGGCAGGGGAGTAAGTTGCTTTGCCTGTACCTATATTCCATTAAGATTGTGAGAATTTATGCATTATGCGCAAAAAAGCTTTGAGCCTATGGTAGCCGAAGTGGCGGCGGATTATCGGCAGCGGCGGATTACGCTGAAGTGGGGGACGGTGTTTTGGCTGACATTACTGACGATGCTGATGCTGACGGTTATGCAGGTGCAGGATTTTGGTAGTGAATGGTTGAGATTTGGCTGGGGTTGGATGGGTTGGTTTTGTCTGGTTCCGTGGGTGCTAGCTATGGCGGGGTCTCCAAAAGGATTCAAAGCAGGCTTAATCAGTTATCTGCTGGGATTTGTCTATTTTCTGGTGAATCTGTATTGGCTGGTCTGGGTGACGGCGGCGGGCTGGATTGCGCTTAGTTTTTATCTGGCGTGGTATTTTGTGTTGGCGGGGTATATAGTGCGGGGTGTTTATCTGAAATGGCGGTGGCCGCTGACAGTGGTGCTGCCGGTGATATGGGTGGGGCAGGAGTATCTGCGGGCACGATTGATGACGGGATTTCCCTGGTTCTTTCTGGGGCACAGTCAGCATGATAATCTTCGGATTATTCAGATCTGCGACATGGTGGGAGTGTATGGGGTGACGTTCATGCTGGTGATGGTGAACGGACTTATATGTGATTTACTTTTGCGACCGCTGCGACAACACAAAGGACAGCAAAAAAAAGCACTGTTGAGCACAGGGCCGTTGTTTTTCTTAACGTTCAGTTGTTTTCTGGGGATTATGCTTTACGGTCAGTATCGGCTTAAACATATGAATGAAAATATGGAGGTGGGGCCTAGGATTACAGTTGTCCAGGATGTAATACCGCAGTATGTCAAGGAAGCGGGTAAAAGTGATGAAGAGATTTTCAAGGGATACCTGAAACTGACCGAAGGGGCACTGAAGGCAATGCCAAAGCCGGATCTGGTGGTCTGGCCGGAAACGATGGTGCCGGGCTATTTGAATCAGGAGTTTCTATCAATTAACCCTGAAAATATGACGAAGGAGGGGAAAGAATTATTGCAGGAGTGCCGGTCATACGATAATCGACTGCGGGAAATATCTCAAAAAGGAGTTAACCTGCTGGTAGGGGCGCCAGCACTGGCTGTAAACGAAGACGGTGAGTTGGCACGCTATAATAGTGCGTTTCTGTATTTGCCGGACGGCAGACGTTATGCAAAGCGTTATGATAAAATGCATCTGGTGCCTTTTGGGGAGGTGGTGCCGTTCAAAAAAAGCTGGCCCTGGTTACATAAGTTTTTGATTAACCTTACACCGTATGGTTATGAATACTCGCTGGAAGCAGGCCGGGAGCCGACGGTATTTGAATTTACCGACTGCCGCAATGAAAAACTTAAATTCAGTGTGGCGATCTGTTATGAGGATGTTATGCCGCAAATACCGCGGCGTTTGAGCGGAATGGAAAACGGAAAGAAACGAATTGATTTTCTATTAAATATCAGCAACGACGGTTGGTTTGCCCATGGGGGCAAAGATGACAAGCCGCTTAAAAGCAGTACGGAATTGGTTCAGCATCTGGTGATATGCCAGTTCAGAGCGATAGAGAATCGGGTAGGAATAGCCCGGGCTGTTAATACCGGTATCAGTGCAATTATCAGGCCCGACGGCAGGATACAGAAGAAACCTCTGGTAGGCAGTTTATCAGAAGAGCCTCGGGAGAGGCAATTAGAGAAGGGTTACCTGACAGACAGCATCTCTTATGAAAAACGCGTCACTTTGTACAACAGGTTGGGAGACACCTTCGCGGTGGTCTGCACGGTTCTGATGGGACTTGTCCTGGGAGCCGTTATTTGGCGAGCGAGAAAATAGAACCGAAAAAATCCAAGCTGCGCAGGCAAACCCACACAGCAGTGGCGGAGAGAATCAATATGGTCAATCCCAGCAGAGCGGTATAAATATCATTTTCGCTTTGACCAGATTGTATCTTTTTAACTGAATCCTGGGCCATGTTGTTACCTTTTTCCTTATTGGTCGGTGCTGTCGGCGGCGGATTGATTAATTAAAACCGGTGGTAATGCTATCGCCTTTGACGACGGCGTCCTGCTGATTGTCCAATTGTCCCACTGATTCTGCCGGTTCCACGTAGATAATTTTCAGGTTCCCCAAGAATTTACCACCTCGGGTGACATAGAAGGACATTCCTTCCCGAACACCCGAAGAGCTACCTACGGAGATAGCGGCCTTATCACCTTCGATCTGGGTGATCTGTCCGCGGATGGGAATTCCGGCATCATCGATCGTGGTCAGAGTAACCTTACCGCCCGGCTCAAAATCGGAAGGAGCCAAGGCCACCTGGCCTACTTTTTGGCGGAGCGATTTATTCTCTTCCTCAAGTTCGTAAATTTTTTCTATCTGTCTTTTTCGCAGAGCATCCAATTGATTGTTGTCAGCACGTAAAGTGTTTACTTCGCGAGTTAACTCAATCTGGTGGGTCTGGGCCGCAATCATTTTTTGCCTATCCTGGTCCATGGCCTTTTGCAATTCCAATTGAGCATCGAACATATTCTGGATGGTCTGCCGCAGGGCGGCGACGGTTTGCACAGCAGTCTGTGCCTCTCTGTTTTTGTCGGCACTGGTCTGCTTTTGTTCGGTTAATTGCCGGGACAGATTATTAATAATCTGCTGCACTTCGGCGATTTTGCTTTGTACCCTGTTTACGATTGTCTGACTGTCCCTGAGTTTGTCATTGCGATCTGTCTCGGCGGCCAAGGCCTGTATCTGAGCGGCCTGGGCAATAGTCTTTTGTTCCTCATAGGCCTGCTTATAGTGATTAGTGTTGGCTATAAAGGTGACTACTATACCACAGAGAAATATCGCCAGGGCTGAGACCAACAGAGCAAATACTTTTGTCAGAGTACTCAAGGTATTACTCCTTAATGATTTTGATAAATATTTCGGCAAGCAAATGATTCAAAAAATCGGGCTCAAAGTAGTCTGGAGGACTAAATAAAACCGATTATTGGGCTGAATCATCCATTCCAGGGGTGCATTTTGGTTTGTTTATTGTATGTCTCTTCTCTTATAACTCCTCTAACTTATTCATTTTAAGGTAGATGGCGTAAATGTCAAGTAATTTCCGGGGTAATGAACCCTAAAATATGAAGTCTGCCAGAGGGGTGGGGGGACATAGGGCCGATTAGGCTAAAAATAACGATAAATCCGGCCCGATAATGAAGTTGCGCAAAAAACTATTTGTTCTGTAATTCCTGTTGATAGCGTCGCATGAGGGCTGCCCGGGTTATAAGTCCGATATATTCATTTTCATTGATTTCACTGTGAACGGCCATACTGTTGACGTCCAAACGGGAGAATTTATCGAGAACCTTGTCGAGGGATTCCAAGGCACCTATGGTTGGTACATTGTTGCGAGCCAGTTCGCCGGCCAGTAGGAAGGGTACCGATTCGGGCTGGAGTAGAGCGGTACGGAGGTCGGCGGCTACAAGCAGCCCCTGATAATGGCCGGAGTGGTCAATGACAACAAAATCCGCCACCTCGGCTTCGATAGCCCTGCTAATTACTTCCTGTAAGGGCGCATCATCGTAAATGATTTCACATTTGGGCTTCATAACCATTTTCACCGTCAAGCGGCGCAGCAGAGCAGTGTCGGCTCTGGATTCAAAGTGTACGCCCTGACGGCGAAGCTTGAGAGTGTAGATAGAATCGCGGAAAAGTAGTTGGGCAATGACCAAGGCAATGGTGGCGGAGAACATAACCGGAAGAATAACCTGGTATTGGCGGGTCATCTCGAAAAGGATGACAATGCCGGTCATAGGAGCGTGGGTGGTGGCGGAGACAACCGAGGCCATACCGACCAGGGCGTACATTTCCGGGTGGATAACATCTGGTGGAAAGATGCCACTGATTTCCAAGGCTAAACCAAAGGCATAGCCGAGAACAGCACCCTGAAAAAGCGAAGGAGCGAAGACACCACCGGAACCACCACTACCAAGTGTGAAACAAGTGGCTAAAGTTTTCAGGAAGTATAAGGTTATGAGAATACCTATGGCCATGTGGATGGGAGGGGCGGATTGGGACAGCCAGGCACCGATACAATAGCCGATTACCGGATAACCATTACCAAAGATAGCAGGTTCTTTCACATTGGTACCACCCAGTAATTTTACAATCAAAATTCCCGCTAAACCCAGGGCTACGGCACCAATTACAGGTTTCAAAATAGAATGGACCTTCAGCCAATCAAAAAAGTCTTCAGTAGCATAGAGCAATTTGATAAAGATGACCGCCGCGGCAGCACAGATGATTCCTAATATGACATAATTACCCAACTCATACCACTGGAAGCTATAAATCTTTTCGGAGAATAAAAGAGGGAAAATGGCATCGCTTCTACCCAGGGCACTTACAATGACGCTACTAATTACAGAGGCAATCAGGACAGGGGAGAAGGTCTTAAAGTTTAATTCCCGCAGGAAGATTTCCAGGGCAAATAGTACGCCGGCTATGGGGGCATGGAAGATGGCGGAAATACCGGCCGCGGCGCCACAGCCGACTAAAACGGGCATATTATGTTTGGCAACCTGAAAGAACTGGCCGAAACTGGAACCCAGGGCGGCACCAATCTGAATGATTGGTCCTTCGGTACCGGCCGAACCACCGGACCCGATGGTAAAGGCGGAGGCAACGGCCTTGGCCAAAGCCACCCGGGGACGTATTTTAGCGTCCTTACGGGCAATGGCACTCATGACCTCCGGCACACCATGGCCTTTGGCTTCACTGGCAAAAAAGTACGTGATCAACCCCACCAATAAAGCACCAGCCATGGGCAGAATGATCAGAAAAATAATTCTGCCAGCATAAATACCATCCGGTCCATAACAGAACTCACGAGCCCATTCGATAAGCTTGGTAAAACCCACAGATCCCAGAGCTGTCAGAGCCCCAATCACCAAGGCCAAAATGTTAAGGAAAGCATCCCTGTGAAAACCGAAACGTCGCAGTAACCGCACGAATCCCTGATAGAGTTTACCACCACTTTTTGACGAGTCTGCAAGCTCCGGCATTTAATATAGTCTTTCCAGTACGATAATTCAGATAATCACAGAATAGCAGGATTTTGGGCCATTCTCTGACGTTAACTCATTTTCCAAGATGTAATTACTTTATTTCACTGTATGCTAATCGGTTTTTTCCAAATTTGGAAATGATTAATAAAGCCATCAAATTGTATGGCGTATTGGAGATATCCGGGGCACCGGTATGGGGCCGGTTTGTGTGTGGGAGTTGGATGCTGTTTGGGGGGAATTTATTCGATTTTTCCCCGGTTGGAGCAATGTAGGGGAAAATTGTTTGGGCTGACGTGAAACGTCCGAATTAATAATAACTAGCTCAAACTAAGCGTAAATCAGTTCGAGCAAATAAACAAAAAACGGACAGTTAAATTACACAATCCGTCTGGGACGATGGGGCGGTTTTTGGGTGTAATTTCTTTATTTGTAAGAGGTTATGTGTTTTTATTTTGCGTAACCCACAGGGGCGGAGCTCGCTGAGGGGGAGGCGTTTGTTGTTGTAAGTCTTTTATGGAAAGTAAGTTAGAAAACAATGAGCTTCAGGCCGAATCTGTTCAAGGGCCCGAGCAGCGGCGCTACTTCCAGACGGATCATTTAATGGGGGACTTGAAAAAGCATGTGGTTCGAGGGGGAGCGGCGACGTTTGGGGGACAAATGCTGGGCACCATAGTGCAGATAGGGGCGATTATGGTGTTGGCGCGGATACTGGTGCCGGCTGATTTCGGTTTGATAGCCATGATAGCGGTGGTAATGGGATTTGTGCATTTATTTAAGGATTTGGGGCTGTCGGAAGCAACGGTTCAGCGGGAGGAAATCACCCATGAGCAAATCAGTACCTTATTCTGGATAAATGTAGGGATGGGATTGGTACTGATGGTGATGATGATGGGGCTGGCT
>Ga0272443_10006745_pt1 | contig 11222 bp, 5 predicted proteins | sample SSMAcet12_FD_193581 | JGI IMG/M metagenome (GOLD analysis project Ga0272443, IMG submission 193581) | Marine sediment archaeal communities from Little Sippewissett salt marsh, Falmouth, MA, United States - SSM-Acet-12 | ecosystem: Environmental > Aquatic > Marine > Wetlands > Sediment ... | reverse complement strand
GACCACGATCTGCCTCTCCTGGTGCGCATCATTCGCCGGGGCGATGTGTTCAGTGGCTACTACTCGCTCGACGGGATCAACTGGATTCAGCAGAGCAGCGAGACCATTGCCATGGGCCCCGACGCCTATATCGGTCTCTGCGTCAGTTCCCGCTCCAGTACGCTTCCGTGTACGGCGGTTTTCGACGGACTCATGTTCGGCAGTCGCGAGAACAATACCCTGCGCGACGAAATGCTGGGGCTCAACGCGTCACTCTGGGCGCGCATCGAGTTCGATGCGGACGAGACAGATTTCTTCGATGCCCTGCAACTGGGGATGCAGTACGACGACGGTTTCGTCGCTTTTCTCAACGGCGTTGAGGTGGCCCGTGATAACTTCACCGGGACGCCGGATTGGGCCTCGGTGGCCGACAGCGACCGGCCCGACGACTTACGGGCCGAACCGGTGCTGTTCGATCTGTCCGCCCACAAAGACCTGCTGCGCGACGGGCGGAACGTCCTGGCGATTGCCGCGCTGAACGACGATGCAAGTGATGAGACTTTCTTTGTCTCGGCCGAACTGACGGCGTCCGGCGACGTGATCGTGCCGCAATACTTCGTGACACCGACGCCCGGGCAGGCCAACAGCGCCGGACCGCTGGACATTGTCGCGGTGCCGGTACCGAGTCGTCCGCGGGGGTTGTATAACCAACCGTTCGAATTGGAGCTGACCTGTGACACACCGGCCGCGACGATTCGCTACACGACCGATGGAACGGCCCCGACGCCGACCAGTGGCCAGACCTACGCCGGACCGATCGCCATCGACGGCACGACGTATCTGAAGGTCGCGGCGTTCCGCCCCGGGTGGATGGCCAGCGAACTCCGGACCTATACGTACATCTTCCTCGATCAGGTGCTCGAACAGCCCAGGGAGCCGGCGGGCATGCCGGCGCGCTGGGGCTCGACGACCGCAGATTACGAGATGGACCCCGACATCGTCAACAACGCCACCTATGGACCCTATCTCAAGGCCGGTCTGAAGGCGTTGCCCACAATGTCCCTGATCGTTCGCACCGAGGACCTGTTCGGCAGCGACGGGATCTACACGAATTGGAACAGCAGTGGCGACGCCTGGGAACGACCGGCCTCGATGGAACTGATCTATCCTGACGGGAGCGAGAGCCTCCAGGTCAATTGTGGCATTCGTATATACGGTGGGGTCGGGCGGCGGGAGCCGAAGAAGTCGTTCCGGCTTCAGTTCACGCGGGACTACGGCCCGACCAAGCTGCGCTACGCGCTCTTCGGAGACGACGCGGTCGACGAATTCGACCAGATCATTCTGCGGGCGAACTTCAACGACGCCTACACCTGGGGTGGCGATCGCTCGCAGTACATTCGCGACGAGTATGTCCGGCGTCTGCAACTGGAGTTGGGCGATCCATCGCCGCATGGGGTCTTCGTGCATCTGTACATCAACGGGATCTATTGGGGTCTGTACAATCCGACCGAGCGGCCCGAAGCGTCGTTTTCCGCCTCCTATTTCGGCGGTGACAAAGAAGACTGGGATGCCTTGAACTCGGGCCGGCCGCTGGGCGAGAGTTCGACCTCGACGTGGAACGCCATGCTGAGCCTGGTGCGGCAGGGCGTCGAGACCAACGAAGCCTACCAGCGCTTGCAGGGCAACAACCCGGACGGGACGCCCAACCCGAACTACGTCGACTATCTCGACATCGACAACTACATCAACTACATGATGCTCAACTTCTACGTGGGCAATCGCGACTGGCCCGGGCACAACTGGTACGCCGCGATGAACCGTGTCGACAGCGAGGGCTGGAAGAGCTACTCGTGGGATGCCGAGTGGGTGATCGGTATGAACTCCGGCGTCAATGACAATGTCACGAACGTCAACAACAGCCTGGGCGAGCCCTATGCCCGGCTGCGCTACAACCGGGAATTCGCGATGGCCTTTGCCGACCGCGCGCAGCAGGCCTTCTTCAATGGCGGTCCCTTCTACGTCGATCCGGCGCATCCCAATTGGGACCCGGCGCATCCGGAGCGGAATCGTCCGGCGGCGCTGTACGCCGAACTGGCCGACGGGATCGAGCTGGCCATGCTGGGCGAATCAGCCCGCTGGGGTGACGTGCGCGGGGGCTCGCCATATACGCTGGCCCAGTGGCAGAATCAGCGGGATTGGGTGCTGGGGACGTACATGCCGCAGCGCTCGGAAAACGTCCTTGAGCAGTTTCGGGATGCAGGTCTGTATCCCAACGTTGATGCGCCGACCTTCGGCGTCGGCGTCGGTCCGCAGCAAGGCGGTTACGTGGCCTTGGGTGAGGCTGTCTGGATGTTCGCGCCGGAAGGCACCGTCTACTACACCACCGACGGTAGCGATCCGCGTCTGCCGGCGTGGAACTCAGCGAGCAGCGAGTTGGTGACGCTTCTGGGAGAGGATGCGCCCAAGCGGGTGCTGGTGCCCAGCGTCGCCAACGGGGGCGATCAACTCGCCAATGTGCCGGCGGCCTTCACGGTGACGTACTACAAAGCGAGCGGCACAGTCAACAGTCTGGATGAAGCCGAGCAGGTGGTTGCCAATCCGCTGAGTCGGACGCGGACGGTGACCGAGCAGGCGACGGTGATCAACTATTTCAATACGGGCTCCCCCGGCAACTTCGACGGCGACCGGCCCTTCCCGGGCACGCAGTTGAATGCGGACGTGGAGGACTTCGTTATCCTGGCGACCGGGACGGTGGTGATCCCCACGGCGGGGAGTTGGACCTTTGGCGTCAACAGCGACGACGGGTTCGGCCTGACGCTGAGCGGGTCCCAGCGAACCTACTCCATGTCTTATCCCAACCCACGAGGACCGGGCGATACGCTCGAGACGTTCAACATCACACAGGCCGGGCCGTATGAGTTGCGGCTGGTCTTCTACGAACGCGGGGGTGGGTCCGAGTTGGAGCTGTTCGCCGCCCAGGGGCGCCATTCGAACTTCAGCAGTGCGAGTTTTCGCCTGGTCGGGGATCTCGGGAATGGCGGTTTGCAGGTCGGGCAAGGTGATGTGTGGTTCACGCACGGTTTCGACGATTCGACCTGGACGGCTGGTACCGGTGGCGTCGGGTACGAGCAAGGCAGCGGCAGCTATCCGGCCTACTTCAACGTCGACGTCGGGACCGAGATGTACAACATCAATGCCTCGTGCTACATCCGCATTCCGTTCGAGGTGTCCGACGCGGAGTACTCCAACATGATCTTGCGGGTCCGCTACGATGACGGTTTTGTCGCCTACCTCAACGGCGCCGAAGTGACCCGGCGCAACTTCACAGGCGAGCCCGCGTGGAATTCCACGGCCAGTACGACCAACTCGGACGACGCCGCGACGACGCTGGCGAGTATCGATATCTCCGATGCGGTGGGCATGCTGTGGGAGGGGACCAACATCCTGGCCATCCACGCGCTGAATGCCTCGACCGGCAGTTCCGACTTCCTGACCTCGGCCGAACTGGTGGCCGGAGAGATCAGCCAGGGAGCGATCTCGCCCACCGCCATCGCCTATACCGAGCCTTTGTTGTTGCCCGGCAGTACGCACGTCAAAGCGCGGACGCTGGATGGGCAGTGGAGTGCGCTGAACGAAGCGACCTTTGCGGTTGGTCCCGTGGCTGAGAGTTTGCGGATCACTGAGGTGATGTATCATCCGCTCGATACGGGGGCGCCCGACGATCCGAATACCGAGTACGTCGAGCTGACCAATATCGGCGCCGAGACGATCAATCTCAATCTCGTCGCGTTCACCAACGGGATCGACTTCGTCTTCCCGAGCGTCGAGCTGGCTCCCAGTGACTATCTGCTCGTGGTACGTGACATCGCCGCCTTCGAAGCGAAGTATGGGCCGGGCTTGCCGATTGCGGGCCAGTACGCCGGCAGTCTCGCCAACGGCGGCGAGCGCATCGAACTACAAGATGCCGCCGGCCAGACGATTCACAAATTCGACTACAGTGACAACTGGTACGACCTGACCGACGGTCTGGGCTTCTCGCTGACGGTCAAGGACCCGGCCGCACTGACCGAGCCCAACGCCCTGGACGGCAAGAGCGCCTGGCGGCCCAGCGTCGAGGCCGAAGGCTCGCCCGGTTACGGCGATGCGAGTGACGCCATCGCGCCTGGTGCCGTTGTGATCAACGAGGTCATGGCCGACGCCGGCGTCGACGGGCCCGACTGGATCGAGCTGGTCAACACGACGAGCCAGAGCATCGACATTAGTGGTTGGTTCCTCAGCGACGACGCCGACGACCTGACGCGTTACGAGATCGCGGCGGGCACCGACATCGAGCCGGGCGCATACCTCGTTTTCTATGAGGACCTGCATTTCGGCAATGCGAGTGACCCGGGTGCGCACGAGCCGTTCGCGCTGAGCCGCAGAGGCGAGACGGTCTATCTCCACTCCGGCGCCGACGGTGTCCTGACCGGCTACAGCGAAGAGGAGCGCTTCGACGCCTCCGAGCCGGGCGTGTCCCAGGGCCGCACGCGCAAGAGCACCGGCGCGACCAACTTCGTGCCGCTGGCTGTGCCCACGCCGGGTGCCGCCAACGCCGCACCGAAGGTCGGGCCGGTCGTGATCAGCGAGATCATGTACAACCCGGCCACGAATGCGGACGCCGAATACGTCGAACTGCTGAACATCAACGACGAGGTCGTGACACTCTATGACGCCGATCACGGCGTGCCGTGGCGCTTCACCGACGACCCCGACAACCCGGGCCTGGAGCTGCGTTTCCCGGCCGACCCGCCGGTCGTGCTGGCGCCGGGCGAGTGCCTGATCGTCGCCAAGGACCTGGCCGTCTTCGCCGCGAACTACATCGTGGATGACGATGTGCAAGTCTTCGCCTGGGGCGACGGCAAGCTGGCCAACGGCAGCGAGAAGATCCAGCTCAGCAAGCCGGGCGACGACGACGGCGACACCTGGATCCGCGTCGATCGCGTCGTCTACAGCGATGGGCTGCACCCCGAGGACTTCGCCTCCGGCGTCGATCCCTGGCCCCTCCAGGCCGACGGCTTCGGCGGTTCCCTGACCCGCCTCGACCCGACCGCCTACGGCAACGACCCGGCCAACTGGCACGCCGCCGCCCCCACCCCCGGATTCGTCAACTGACGGGTTCGTCAGAACATCGTGCGCCCATCCGTGAACACGGGTGGCTGCCGCGTGTGAAAAGGCTTGTCAGGCACGGCCCCTTCCGCTAAAGTGTGACGACCCGCCAACAACGAATGGGTGGTACGAAGGAACGTCGGTAGAAGGCAGCATTACGGAAGCCAATCGCCCCATGACCTCAATCGAAGATCGTCTCGGCCACTGGATCGTCAAGCACCGCTGGTGGATCATCCTCCTGACGCTGCCGGCCGTCGGTCTGGCCGCATTGGGCATCGGTCGACTGCGCATCAACAACGATACGCGCGTATTCTTCAGCGAGCAGAATCCGCAGTACCGGGCACTCAAGGCCCTGGAAAACACCTTCAGCAAGGAGCAGAGCGTCGCGTTCGTCGTCGCCCCGCACGATGGCGATGTTTTCACGCGCCGCACGCTGGCGGCCATCGCTGAACTGACCGAGTCGGGTTGGCATCTGCCTTATGCCAGCCGCGTTGCATCCATCGCCAACTTCCAGTACACCCGGGGGCAGGACGATGACCTGATCGTTGAGAATCTCGTGGCCGACCCGAACACTCTGTCGCCGGACGACCTGGAAGAGACCCGGCGCATCGCCCTGGCCGAAACCGCTATTGTTAACCAACTGATCTCGCCCTCCGGTCACGTCGCCGGCGTGTTCGTGGGCCTGATCCTGCCGCCGGAGCATCGCAGAGCCACCCCTGAGGTCGCCCAGGCGGCGGCCACCTTGGCGCAGCAGTTTCGCCAGGCGCATCCGGAGATCGACCTCTATGTAACCGGTTCGGTCATGGTCGACCAGGCCTTCGGAGAAGCCAGCCGGCGCGATCTCAAGACGTTGGCACCGCTCATGTTCCTGACTATGCTGGTGCTGATCGGTCTGGCCCTGCGGTCGTTCTTCGGTGTTGTGGCCGCCACGACTGTCATTGTGCTGTCGATGGTCACCGGGCTCGGCCTGGCCGGTTGGCTGGGCATCGCGCTAACCGCGGCCTCCGTCAGCGGCCCGGGACTGATTCTGACCCTGGCGGTCGCGGACTGCGTCCACATTCTCAGCACGATGTTCCATCTGATGCGCGAAGGCCAGACCAAGCACGAGGCCGTCGCCCACGCGTTGCAGATCAATCTCCAGGCCGTCTTTCTCACCAGCATCACCACCGTGGTCGGCTTTCTTAGTATGAATTTCTCGGAGTCCCCGCCCTTCCGCGACCTGGGTAACATCGTCGCCATCGGCGTGACCGCCGCCTTTCTGCTCTCGATCCTGCTGCTGCCGGCGCTGATGGCGGTGCTGCCGACGTCGGCCGGTCCGGCGCAGAAGAATCATATCCGCCACCACTGCGAGAAGCTGGCCGGCTTCGTCCTGCGCCGCCAGACGGTACTCTTCTGGAGCATGATCACGCTGGGCTCCGTGACGAGCCTGGGCATGCTCCGCATCGAGCTGAACGACAATTTCCTGACCTATTTCGACAAGACCTTCGCGTTTCGCCGCGCCACCGATTTTCTCATCGAGAACCTGGGCGGCTGGGACATCATCGAGTATCCGCTCAACGCCGGTCAATCCGGCGGCGTCGCCGACCCGAACTACCTGACAACCATCGACCGCTTCGCGCAATGGTATCGCCAACAACCCAAAGTCCGGCACGTGGGCACCCTGGCCGACATGATGAAGCGGCTCAACCGAGACATGCACGGCGGCGATCCCAACTACTATTGCATACCGGAAAGCCGGGAGCTGGCCGCCCAGTATCTGCTCTTCTACGAACTGTCCCTACCGCTGGGCCACGACTTGAACAATCAGATCGACGTGGATCGCTCGGCGGCACGCTTCACGGTCATGTTCCAGAGCATGAGTGCCAAGGAGTTGCGCCAGATGGACGTCCGCGCGCAACAATGGCTGCGCGACAACGCACCGGCCTCCATGCACATCTCGGGCACCGGCCTGTCCCTGATCTGGGCCCATATCAGCCATCGCAACATCCGTAGCATGCTCAAGGGTTCGTTCAGCGCCCTGCTGCTCATCTCGATCATCATGACACTGGCCTTGCGCAACATGCGCCTCGGCCTGCTCAGTCTGGTCCCCAATCTGCTGCCCCCGATCGCCGCCTTCGGCCTCTGGGGCTTGCTGCGCGGGCAGGTGGGCCTGGCTCTGTCGGTCGTGGTAGCGATGACGATCGGAATTGTCGTCGACGATACGGTGCACTTTCTGAGCAAGTACCAGCGGGCGCGTCGGGCGCAGGGGCTGGCGCCGCCGCAGGCGGTGCGGTACGCCTTCGAAACGGTGGGCACCGCCATGTGGGTCACCACGGTGGCCTTGACGGCCGGCTTCCTGATCGTGACATCGTCGCACTATCGCATGAGTTCGGAGATGGGTCTGATGTGCGCGCTGGTCATCGCGCTGGCTTTACTGATGGACTTTCTGCTGTTGCCGACTTTGTTGCTGAAAATCGACCGCCGACCTGATAAGCTGGTCGCGGTCAATCAGGTTCAAACGCACAGGCAGGTGATATCTTGATGCAATCAATGACAAAGATCCCGGTGATGGCGGTCGTGCTGCTCTGGACGGCGGTGGCGTGGTCCGCCCCGGCCACACCGGACGAACGGGGCTGGGAGATCGCCCGGGAGGCGGATCGCCGCAGTTCGGGCTACGGCGACAGCACGGCGCATCTCCGCATGATCCTGCGCAACCGACAGGGGCAGGAAAGCGAGCGTGCGATGCGCATTCGCAGCCTGGAAATCGAGGGCGACGGCACCAAGAGTCTGTGCATCTTCGATACCCCGCGTGACGTCAAGGGGACGATCCTCCTGACCCACACCCACAAGACGGAAGACGACGACCAGTGGCTCTATCTGCCGGCCCTGCGGCGCGTGCGGCGGATCGCCGCCCAAAATAAGTCCGGATCGTTCATGGGCAGCGAATACTCCTACGAAGACATCGCCACCCAGGAGTTGGAGAAATACACCTACACCTGGCTCCGCGACGAAACCTACGACGGCAACGACTGCTTCGTCGTCGAGCGGCGGCCGGTGGACCAGGCCCACTCGGGCTATTCGCGCCAGGTGGCCTGGCTCGACAAGAGCGCGTATCGGACGTGGAAGGTGGATTACTACGACCGCAAAGACGACCTGCTCAAGACCTTGACCTGCAAAGGCTTTCGGATCTACCAGGACCGCTTCTGGCGGGCCGGGGAAATGAATATGGTCAATCATCAGACCGGCAAGAGCACGCGGCTGCTCTGGTCCGACCACACCTTCGGTACGGGCCAAAACGAGCTCGATTTCGAGCGCTCCAGACTGACCCTGATTCGGTGAACGGATGCACATGAAAATTCTGGCAGTCCTTGCGACATGGATGGTGGGCCTGGCGGCAGCCGGGGCCGGTGAGATATCAGGGTATGTTTCCGTAGAGGGCCGGGGCTTCCTCCACGACGCGCTGTACGACGGCCAGGACCGCGACAACGGGTCGATCGCCGCCCAGCCGGAGTATTACCACGAGTGGGAGAACGGCTCGAGCTTCACGTTCGTCCCCTTCGCCCGCATCGACAGCGCCGATTCCGAGCGCACGCATTTCGACGTCCGCGAGTTGAACTACCTCTACCGCGAGGGCATCTGGTTCTTCCGCCTGGGTTTCGGCAAGGTCTTCTGGGGCGCCACCGAGTTCGTCCACCTCGTGGACATCATCAACCAGACCGACTTCGTCGAGCATATCGACGGCGAGGACAAGCTGGGCCAGCCCATGCTCCAGTTCGGCATTTCGCCCAGTTGGGGCAACGTCGAGGTCTTCATCCTGCCCTACTTCCGCGAGCGCACGTTCCCGGGCGAGGACGGGCGTCTGCGCACCTCGCGCGTCGTTGACACGGACGATGCGATCTTCGAGAGCTCGTCGGAAGAGAGCGCCAAGGACCTGGTCATGCGCTACAGCAATACGATCGGCAGCGCCGATTTCGGCGTGTACTTCTTCCGCGGCACCAGTCGTGAGCCCCTGCTGGCGACCCCCGACCTGATCGATCCGAACGACACCGACGAGACGCGTCTGATCCCCTTCTACGAGCAAATCAATCAGATCGGCGCCGACGTGCAATACGCCACCGGCAACTGGCTGTGGAAGTGGGAGGGCTATTTCCGCAATGGCTACTTCCAGGACTACTTCGCCACGGTGGGCGGCTTCGAGTATACGTTCTTCGACGTCGCCGGCAGCGGCCACGACATCAGCGTCCTCAGCGAGTATTCCTGGAACGATCGGGACGACGGCGGCATGACGATCTTCCAGAACGATCTCTTCGGCGGCCTGCGCTGGGCGCCCAACGACGAAGCCGGCACGCAACTGCTCGTGGGCTTTTCCCAGGACATGGAACAGCACGAGAACGCCCTGACGATCGAGGCGAGCCGCCGGTTTGGCGCTCACTGGCGTCTGATCGTGGAGGCGTGGTGCTTCCTCAACGCCGAGCCGTCCGGCGTCCTGCACGAGTTGCGCGACGACGATTTCGCCCGCCTCGAACTGGCCTACTACTTCTAACCGGCGCGCGTGCCGAGTCATCCCGCGCGCATTTCGGCCTTCTGCTGCAGACAACCGAACAGGAGCTTCGTCCGCGGGCCTCTACGCAGAAATACGTATTATGCGCCGATTTGTCGGTTTTTCCAAACCTCGACCGACCCGCCGCGTATTCATGCCCGGACCTGACGCGGGGGTTTCGTAACTGTCCGAGTGTGGGCACGCGCGGAGCCTGAGGAAGAGCGCGTAGGTGGCAAAGGAAGGCTGCCATGGTCGTTGCCGTCCCGGCAGAACCCAGGGCCAACAAGGGGATGATTCCGGCCCTCCCCGTGCGTTCCGCTGACCGATTCACCGGGCAGAAGCATGCCATTTCCTCCGGGACTCGGACATATCGGGTCTCCGGCTTCATCGCTTCAAATCCAAACATCCCTCACGTTCTCCGCCAGTGACAGAAAGGAGGTGTCAGCGTGGACACTGGCGCATGGCATCACGGCAGGAGGGCGCGAAGCGGTTTCCGATGATAGTCGAGAATTAAGGAAGGCACTATCAGAAAGGAGTCACCCCTATGAAACGTTTACTTATCATGCTCTGTGTCGTCGCGTTCCTGGCCGCCCTGCCCCTGTCCCACATCGCCCTGGCTGCTCCGGCCGTCAAAGTGCCCATCTGTCACGTCAACTCGGCCAACGACGCCCTCGACCTCGGCGGCTTGGTGGTCGTCTTCGGCAAGGTGATCGAGGTCGCGGAACCTGCTGTCCCCGCACACGAGGCGCACGGTGACAACACGGCGTTCTTTGCGCTGGATGAGGACTTGCGTGACATTCTGGAGGTAGCTTTTGGCATCAGCCTGCCCAATGCGGACTGCTACTTCGCCGCTCCGTAGCTGACGCGTGCGTGGCGTGCTTCACACACGCACCCCTCTCATGGATGGTTTCAATGGGGGCCGTGGCTGGACGGCTCGCCACGGCCTCCCATTCCGCTTCCGGGGATTCCAAATGAGGTGCTTTCTAATTCTCCTGATCGCGCTGGGACTAACCGTCTCAACGTATCTCTTGTATCGCCACTTTGCCCTGGCTGATCTCTCGACCCAAGCCGAGAGCGATTTCTGCTCGGCCTTGTTCGGTTCCGGTTGCGACGATGCCTTGCGCAGTCCCCTGGCCGTCCAGTTCGGTCTGCCCTTGGCGGGTTGGGGACTGGTCTACTACGGCACGCTGGTCGCGCTGTTGTTGCTGAGTTGGCTGCTCGGCGCCTCGTTCCGGTCCGAGGCCATGACGGCGGCCCTACTATTGGCATTGCTTGCGGCATTGGGAAGCGTCGCGTTGTTTACCGCGATGGTGACAGACCTGTCGCCCTTCTGCCCGCTCTGTGCCACGGTACATGCGATCAACCTGTTGCTGCTCTGGGCGATCAAGCGTCTGAGCGGCCAACCGCTGGCACGGTCGATGCACGGCGTAGCGAAGGTCGTCAAGTATCTCGCGACCGGCAAGACCGCGGACCCCATCGCCGCCCGCTGGAAGTCGGTAAGCTTCGTTACCGTCGGTCTGGTGGCCGTGGTTATTTACCAATGGGTGTTTGTCGAATACGTGTACCGCATCCAAGCTGC
>Ga0272443_10006744_pt1 | contig 11224 bp, 11 predicted proteins | sample SSMAcet12_FD_193581 | JGI IMG/M metagenome (GOLD analysis project Ga0272443, IMG submission 193581) | Marine sediment archaeal communities from Little Sippewissett salt marsh, Falmouth, MA, United States - SSM-Acet-12 | ecosystem: Environmental > Aquatic > Marine > Wetlands > Sediment ... | reverse complement strand
CGGTCCAGGGCAGGCCATAGCCCGGGCATCAACGGTCTCTGCGGCTTCTAATTTTTCAAGTTCTTCTGGGGACATGTCTTTCTCCTTATTTGATTAATGATTCTTTTAGCAGTTCTTGGATATAACAGGACAGTTCCTGGTAAATCTCGTATCAGCGATTCGGTAGTAGATTTCTCTGCCATCCCTTCTGGATTCGAGAACCCCTTTATTCTTCATCAACCTGAGGTGCTGGGATGTGTTCTGCATGGAGGCGTCAATCTCTTCTGCGATCTCACTCACAGTGAGTTCTTGCTTCCCTAACGCCCAAACGATTTGGATCCTGTGTGTGTTTCCCAGAATGCCGCAAAACTCAGCCTGTTCCTGTGCCTTGGATATTTCAAAAGGGTCCATTAGAACACTCAAACAATTAACGGAATACTTAATTACCAAACTGAGAAAAGTATATGATTGAGGGGGTTTATGGATAAGTACAATTAATCACAAGGCCCATCAATGATTTGAATGGGGGGCAATAGATAGAGTTTATGGGTCCGAAAAAGGGTGGTTTTTAGGGGGTTGAGAGACTTATATTGGGGGTGTTTTAACCGCTGGCTCCCTCTTTTGGGGTGAAAATTCCTGCCGGGGAGAAAAAGCTGGTTTTTTAGGGGACACCTTGTTAGAATTGGATCAAAAGAGGAGAGCGTGATGGCAGATCCCTATTTTAAAGGAAAAACAGCGTTGATCACCGGCTCAGGCAGAGGGATCGGAAGGGCGATAGCGGTGCATTTTGCGAGCCTGGGGTCAAATATTGTGGTGAATTACTTCCGGAACAGGGAACCTGCGGAGAGTACGGCCCGAGAGATAGAGCGGCTGGGTGCCCGGGTAGAAATTATCAAGGCGAATGTGGGAGATTTGGAGGATATTTCCCACCTGGTTGAGGAGACAGATCGGAAGTATAAAGGCCTGGATTTCTTGATTAGCAATGCCGGTTCTGGGTACAACCGTCCGATCCTTCAGCAGCGCCCGAAGGGCTGGGATTGGACCATGGATATTAATGCCCGCGCGTATTTGTTCCTGGCCCAGAAATGCGTTCCTCTGATGGAGAAAAAGGGTGGGGGTTCTATCGTTGCCATTTCCAGCCCCGGGTCATTCCGGGTGCTGCCGGAATATGCAGTTGTAGGCGCCAGCAAGGCAGCCATTGAAGCCCTGACGCGATATCTTGCCGTGGAACTGGCTCCGCGGAATATCAAAGCCAACGCGGTCTCTCCGGGCATCGTTGCCACCGAGGCGCTGCAGCACTTCAATACCATGCAGGACGAGGATCTGCTTGAGGAGATTGCCGCTCAAACCCCCGCTGGGAGAATCGTCACCCCGGAGGATGTGGCTGGAATCGTGGAGTTTTTATGTTCTCCAGAAGCTCATATGATCCGGGGCCAAACCATCGTTGCCGACGGTGGTTTCACTCTTCCAGCAAGCGGCCTCCGGCGGACTGACGGGTGAGGTTGGAGCTAAAAGAAGCTTTGTTGGTAAATGTGTGTTCTATCCCCCGTTTTGCCCTTGTAATGTCAGATTACAAATGTCCTCATTTAGCTGAACCTGTGCTTGATATATATTCGAAGTATGTTATACTCCAAAATCAAGCGAGAAAATTTCTTTCGTAGTGGATTCCCAAATTAAAACCAGCATCATCTACTTTAACAGATTTTTTACCAGTTCGTAGTATTTTGGAATTTTCCTGTTTTTTTGTCGTTCTATCATTGGTAGGGAAATTCTGATCATTTGTTTTACGATTGGTCGAACAATATCAGATTTTTCACTTACAGCGGGCAAAACCAACAGGTTTGAAGTCATGATACTTGTTTAGGAATTTGCCTTTGTAATACCCAAGGAGGTGCACCGGAAAATCAGTGATCCAAATGTTCTAATAATTTTCCATTTCCCTAAGGAGGAATTCAGTATGTCTAAGAGATATTATATTTTTGGTATCCTGATCGCCGTCAGCCTGATCCTGGCTGCCTGCGGTGGTGGAGCCAAAGCCCCTGAGGTTTGCGCGGATAATCCTGATGAAACCATCTGCGCGGTGATTGAAGAAGGCAGCACCATCAAGATCGGTTACGGCGGACCGATGGCAGGTGACTATTCTGCCTTTGGTACTGACATCTCCAATGCTGCATTGCTGGCTGTGGAAGATGCCAATGAAGCAGGTGGTGTGGAAGGTTTTGAGTTCGAACTGTTGGCTGAGGATACCCAGGGTAGCGGAGAGGGCGGCGCTTCGGTGGCAAACCTTTTCGTTTCTGATACTGATGTTGTAGCCATTGCTGGATTCACTTTTTCTGGCGCTACAGCTGCAGCAATCCCCATTTTCAACGAAGCCCGACTGCCCATGCTGTCCCCCTCGGCGACCCGGGCTGACCTGACCGGCGGAGACCAGGATGTTTTCAACCGCATCCCCTTCACCGATGATATCCAGGGTCAGTTCGCCGCGGAATACCTCTACAACGTGCTGGGTGTGACCAAGTTGGCAGTGATGCACGATGGTGATGCCTATGGTAAAGGCGTAGCTGAGAAGGTCCAGGAAGTGTTCATGAGCCTGGGTGGTGAGGTTGTGGCTCTGGAAGCCATTACCCCTGGTGAAACTGACTACAGCGCCGTGCTGACCGATATTGGCGCAGCAGATCCCGAGGCTATCTACTTCGGTGGTTACTATCCAGAGGCAGCTGTCCTCGCTAAGGATATGCCCGTTGCTGGCCTTGAGGGCGTGGTACTGTTCAGTGATGATGGCACTTTTGGTGATACCTTCATCGAACTGGCAGGTGCAAATGCGGAAGGCGTTTACGCAGCTTCTGGCGCCCCGCTTACCAACCCCAAGGTGGAAGAATTCAATGAGTATTTTGAAAGTGTGTATGGCGATCCTCCCGGCGCGGTTTCCACCTTCACCTGGCACGGTTACGATGTGACCGACGCCTTGATCCAGGCCATCAAGTCAGTAGCGATCATGGGCGAAGATGGCAATCTGTATGTCCCGCGCGAAGCCTTAGTAGCTGCTGTAAATGGCTTGAGCGGTTATGAAGGTCTAACTGGCATGCTCTCCTGCAATGGCGGTGAGTGCAATGCCTCCGGTCCTGCCTTCCTGGTAGTTCAGGATGGCGCTTGGGTGCTCCCCTAGTGTGACCCTGTAGACCCCTAGGTTTGAGGGATAAAAGCGAGGCAAGCTGATATGCTTGCCTCGCTGGACCCTGTAATACAAGCTCATCGTCGAGTGGAAAGAAGGTCATTATGAGTGAAACTCACGCTAAGAAATCAACGGCTCCGATCAATGCGTTTTTGATCGCCCAGGTCATTATTTTTGTTTTATTCCTTGTCTTTCTAGGCTGGCGTCTGTATCTGGTCATCAGTTCTGGTGTCTATGGACCAGATACCTGGGTGCGGTTCACGATCAGTGGACTGATCATCGGCAGTGTTTATTCAGTGATCGCCATTGGATACACCCTGGTTTACGGCATCCTCTTTATGATTAACTTCGCGCATGGCGAGATCATGATGTTGGGGGCTTTTGCGGGTTATTTTGTTTTCGAGGCATTAAAATCCATTCCCATTGCCTCAACCGGGATGAGTTTTCTGGATTCTTTCCAGATCATCTCCGTCGTGCTGGCATTTCTTGCCGGTATGTTCATCGCAGCCGTTTCAGGCTATTACCTGGAAAAGATTGCTTATCGACCTCTGCGGGGAGCTCCACGCCTGATCCCTTTGATCAGCGCAATTGGAGCCTCAATTTTCCTGCAGAACGCTGCCCAGGTGATGTTCGGTCCAAAGCGCCGGACCTATTTCAATCCCGCTTCATTGCAGCGCTCTGTGGGATGGCGGATCCCTATCGGTGGGGAAGAAGTGATTTTGACATATACAGGTGTGTTGACCTTTGTGCTTTCCATTCTGCTTTTGGTCTGTCTATATATCCTGGTCATGCGAACCCGCTATGGGCGTTCGATGCGGGCTGTGGCAGAGGATAAACAAACTGCCGCTTTGATGGGAATCGATGTTGACCGCATCATCAGCAATACATTCATCATCAGCGGCGCTCTGGGCGGCGCAGCAGGGGTGATGTGGGGAATTCACAACGGAATTATTTACCATTATGTCGGTTTTATTCCCGGATTGAAAGCCTTCACTGCGGCTGTGCTGGGTGGTATCGGCAATATACCAGGAGCGATGATCGGTGGAATTATGCTGGGTATTGTGGAATCTCTCGGCCCGGCCGCCCTGGGAATTGATTTTCAGCTCAAGGATGTGATCGCATTTTCGATTCTGGTTTTGATATTAATCTTCCGGCCGTCAGGCATCGTGGGTGAAGTGTTATCGGAGGAGAAAGTCTGATGAATGATCAATACAAAATAAGCGCCAATTCAGGTTTGGTATTTGGCGTGGTGATCATGTTTCTTATGTTGTTTGGCCTTACCACCACGCTGGCTGATATCATTGGCAATATCTTCAGCCTTCCTTCGAATGCCCGGGCAGGGAATACTGGCGGCCTTATATTTCTGTTCGCTTTGCTTGGACTGTGGGCGGGATTCAGGGCGGCAGGGTCTGATAGAACAAATTTAAAACGGGTGATCATTTCTAGTTTGATTTCAGGTGTGATCATCGGGTTGTTCATCGGTGTTTTTTCATATTTTGTCGGTGCCCTGGACGGGATGGATGTAGAGATGAGGAATTACTTTGTTCAGCTCGACCGTCCATCGGTGAGTTTTTTGCTCTATGGCAGACCGATCCTGACCGGCTCGCTGATCACCTTTGGAATCTATTTGATCTTTGGCGTCCTGGGAGGACTGCTGGCGTATTACGTGGAGATAAAAAAGCCGAACGAATATCTCCAAAAACAGTATTTAGTGCTTAAGGATAAAGCCCTCAATGCTGGTATTGTTAAGAAATACACCCAGAGCCCCCGCGCGAATCTGATCTCTTATGGTGTTTTATTTGTGATGCTTCTGATCTTCCCCCAGATGCTTGGTAAATACTGGAACTATGCCATGGGCACGGTGGGCATCTATGTGCTCATGGGTTTGGGATTGAATATCGTGGTTGGATTGGCTGGTTTGTTGGATCTTGGCTATGTGGCATTTTTCGCTATTGGTGCCTATACTGCAGGGTTATTGACGGCGCCAGCCCCTATTCCCCTGCAGATCGGATTCTGGCCAGTATTGATCTTAAGCATCCTGTTCGCTGCTGTCGCAGGAATCCTTTTGGGATTGCCGGTCTTGAGAATGCGAGGTGACTATCTGGCGATCGTCACCCTGGGTTTTGGCGAGATCATCCGTGTTTTGATCCGCAGCGATATGATGGCGCCTTACCTGGGCGGTCCCCAGGGTGTCAGGGACATCGCAGGACCAAGCCTCTTTGGCATATCGTTGACGAACGAGAAAGCCTATCTGTATATGATCATCATAGGCATTCTACTCACCATCCTGTTCACGAACTACCTGCAAAACTCCCGGGTTGGCCGCGCCTGGATGGCGATGCGGGAAGATGAAACTGTTGCCCAGGCTATGGGCATCAATACGCTGTACTACAAGCTGATGGCTTTTGCAACAGGTGCGGCTTTTGCCGGGTTGGGAGGGGCACTTTTCGCGGCCAGGAACCAATATACCGGTCCTGCGGATCACACCCTGATGGTTTCCATCAATGTGCTCTGCCTGCTGATCGTTGGCGGGATGGGCAGTATACCTGGTGTGATTGTGGGTGCGTTTGTGCTCAAAGGACTGCCGGAGATCCTCCGTGAGTTAGATCTCTACAGGTTGCTGGTGTTCGGTGCCCTGCTGGTCATCATGATGATCATCCGCCCGGAAGGATTATGGCCGGCTCCCCGGAGAAGGATGGAGCTTCATGAAGTAGTGGACCTAGAAGGTCTCCCGCCGGAAGGAAAATTAGTTGGAGAAGAGGGTTAGCAAATGAGTATCCTTGAAACCCGTAACGTCACAAAAAGATTTGGCGGTTTGACCGCGGTTGATAATGTCACCGTTCAGATTCCTGAAGGATCCATTTACAGCATTATCGGTCCCAACGGAGCTGGAAAAACCACCCTATTCAACTGTATCACTGGTTTTTATCCCACGGATGAGGGCGATATCCTCTTTCTGGATAAATCACTCACTGGATACAGCCCTGACAGGGTAACCAACCAGGGCATTTCCAGGACCTATCAGAATATTCGCCTCTTTCCGGCCATGACGGCCTTAGAGAATATCCTGGTAGGCGCTCATCCGCGGTTGAAGTCGAACTGGCTTGATGCCATCCTTCACACCCCGCGGCAGCGCGCTGAAGAGAAAAATGCCCTTGATAAAGCCCAGGAACTGTTGAATTTCGTGGGCTTAAAAGGAAAGGGCGATTTACTGGCCCGCAACCTGCCATATGGTGAGCAGCGCAGGCTGGAAATGGCCCGGGCCCTGGCCAATGAACCCAAGATCATCCTGTTGGATGAACCTACCGCTGGCATGAACCCCAATGAGTCTCGCACCATGATGCGTTTTATTGAAAATCTACGTGATGAGCTGGGCATCACCATTCTGCTGATCGAGCATGATATGAAGGTGGTGATGGGGATCAGCGAATTCATCTATGTGCTGGACTTCGGACAGCTGATCGCGAAAGGATCACCCGAAGAAATCCAAAAGAATCCCCAGGTAATTGAATCTTACTTAGGTCGGGGCGCAGTCTGAGCGGCCGCCAGTCAAAATGGAATAAAACTATGGCAATGCTAGAAGTCAACAATATTCATACCTATTACGGCAATATCCATGCGTTGAAAGGGGTCTCGATCACTGTTGAGGAAAATGAGATCGTGACCTTGATCGGAGGAAATGGGGCGGGAAAGACTACTACCCTGCGTACGATCAGCGGCATCGTCCATCCGAGATCTGGAGATGTTTATTTTGAAGGGGAAAAGATCTCCGAAACCCCCGCGCATGAACTTGTGTATCGGGGTATCACCATGGTGCCTGAGGGGCGGGGGATATTCGCCCGCCTGACGGTATTCGAAAACCTGGATATGGGCGCGTATTCTCTCTCTGACCGATCGACCTTTGATGATGACCTCGACCGGGTATTCCAGATCTTTCCCCGGTTAAAAGAGAGGCGCAAGCAGGTGGCTGGAACGCTTTCAGGCGGCGAGCAGCAGATGCTTGCTACTGCCAGGTCGTTGATGGCGAAGCCTAAGTTGATGTTGATGGATGAGCCGTCCATGGGGCTGGCCCCCATCCTGGTAGAAAGCGTTTTTGAGACCATTGAGGAGATAAACAAAACTGGCACCACAATCCTGCTTGTCGAGCAGAACGCAACTGTGGCTCTCTCTGTCGCTGACCGCGGTTATGTTCTCCAGACTGGAGAGATCGTTTTGAAAGATAGTGCTGAGAAACTCCGTGAGAACGAGATGGTCCAAAAAGCCTACCTGGGCATCGAATAGTCACATCTTTCTGGAGGCGATTTATCACCTGTGGTGTTAAAATACACCACAGGTTTTTTTTTATAAGTGAGGTGAGGGATGGCAAGTGCAGAAATCCTAACAATAGGTACAGAGATCCTTCTGGGGGAAATTGTCAATACAAATACACAGGTAGTCGCTATTGCTCTTCGGCAAATAGGTGTTGATGTTTTTCGGACATCAACCATCGGAGATAATTCTGAGAGAATATCTGAAATGATCACTGGATGTCTCAAACGAGCGGATATATTGATCATGACTGGTGGTCTAGGACCGACAGTGGATGACCCCACCCGCCTGGCGATCGCCAATGCTTACGGGCTTGATCTGGAATTCCATCAGGATTTATGGGAGGGGATCGTTCAGCGTTTTGCCAAGTACGGGATCCAGCCGCCCGGAAATAACAGGCAGCAGGCTTTTTTGCCTGCGGGCGCGGACAGCCTGCCAAATCCCCGGGGAACAGCTCCTGGGATACACCTGGAGGTGGAAGGAAAGGATATCTTTGCTCTTCCAGGTGTGCCAGTAGAGATGGAAGGTATGCTCAATGAGCAGGTGGTCCCGCGAATCAAATCGAAATATGGTTTGACTGGTGTGATCCTGATCAGGAATATGCGTGTCGAACACATCGGGGAATCCCAAATAGATGACCTGATCAGTGATTTAGAGGAACTGACGAATCCTACAGTGGGATTGGCGGCCAACAAGGGATACGTTTTAATTCGCCTGACAGCCAAAGCGGAAAATGAAGAGCTTGCGGATGCGCTGTTGACGGATTTGGAAAGGGAGATCAACTCCAGATTGGCTGGCTGGAAAGACCCTGCATAGTACCGATTTTGGAAAAGGCGGTCATCCCCAAAGCAGTAGGGCAGCAGCCCCGGCTATGAGGGGTATCACCAGCCCCAACCCCCAGCGCACGCTTGTAAATCTCCAGCCCATGAAGGGAAGCTCAAAACTAACCGTCAGCAGGGATTGGGTGGACCAGCTGGTGATCAAGGTGATCACTGGAGCCAGACCAGCGCCCGCTTGCGCGAGGATATCGATAATTGGGAAGATCACGTAGGGTCCACCTGGCAGCAGCATGCCCAGGAATTCAGAGGTGACGATTCCCTGCCAGCCCGAATTGGGTCCTATCCAGGCAGTTATCAGCTCTTCGGGGGATAGCACATTCACAAAGCCTACGATTAGGAAAGCCAGGGTGATCAGCACAGCGTTGGACCGGGTTGTCTTCCAGGTCAACTCAAGTCCTTTTTTCAAAGTAGCGGTCCCGGCTCGCCAGCTAACAACCAATAACACACAAGCAATACACCAAAGGATCAGGGTTGCAGAGCTCATTTTTCGGATCCTTCCCGAATTTCAGTGATCCAACCCCCAAAGATCCATTCCACCAATATACCCAACAGTGGAGGGATCAGGAAGGTGACCAGATATCTCCGCAAGGTGATGTTTGCACCCAGGATTGCGAACTCATAGGGAAGTCTGGAAACTGACCAAAGATTCTTGGCGGTGACAAAAGCGACCAGAACCCCAAGCCCGGCACCCGATGAGAGTAGTGCGCCTGCGATTGGGTAATAGGCATAAGGACCCCCGGGAATCAGCCCGCCGCCCAGGCAGGCCAGGAGTATCCCCTTCAGACCGGCTTCCCGGCCTAACCATCTGCTGATAAATTCCTTCTTTACCAGCGCCTGCAATAAGCCAGCGGTAAGGAAAGCGGCTGCTAAAAGCAAGCTTTCCCGACCGAGAATTTGAATTCCTGATAAAAAACCTTCCCACACACTATCCCAACCGCGCTGCAAATAAGCTGCCCAGGCAAGGATCAAGATCACCAGGGATAATAGGATCTGAACCCAGTATTTTTTTAAGATTGATCTCATGAACGCTGTGCCTCATAAGGTAGAATGATCGTGAATGTTGTACCGACGTTTTCCTCGCTGGTGAAAGAGATTTCGCCGCCGTGGTCAATGATGATCTGTTTTACCACTGCCAGACCTAAGCCGGTGCCCGGCACCTGGTCCCGGTGGCTCCTCACCCGATAGAATTTTTTAAAGATCTGGTTGATCTCGTCCTCAGGAATTCCCAATCCGGTATCTGATATAGATATGAGCATTTGATTATTTCTGGCTTTTGCCCGCATGACAATCTCTCCGCCTTCATGATTGTATTTGATCGCATTGCTGAGGAGATTTACCATGGCTTGTTTGAGCTGTTTCCTGTCCCCCAGAATCCTGGGAAGGGATTCCGGAAGATCGAGTTTAAAGGTTATTGAATGTTCCTTTGCATCAGAGTTGAAGATGTCATAACATTCGACCAGCAGCTCACGAATGTTAAATTCGCTGACACTGTATTGTTTTCTCCCGGATTGGAGCCTGGCCAGATCCAGAAAAGAGGTGGACATTTCTGATAAAGCTTCGATCTCGGCTTCCATGATATCAATCATCTTTTTCTTTTGCTGATCCTCTACCCGGTTGCTTTTAAGCAAATGGGCAGCGGCATTGAGAGCGCTGAGGGGTGTTCTGATCTGATGGACGAATTCCCCGATCAAGTCGGATTGCTGGAAAAGGCGCGTATTTTCAATCGCAACTGTAGCCTGGGCACCCAGAGCCAATAATACATCCTGATCTTCCTGGGTGAATTTTCCCCCCCGCTTGTTGATGACCTCCAATACTCCGATCACCTTTCCTTTTGACGTCAAGGGGATCCCAAGCAGGGAGCTGCAGGTGATATTGGTGATTGCCTGTATGGAATCAAAATGCCTCTTATCCTTTTGGGGGTCATCCACAATAACCGGTTCTTGGTTATGGACGATCCAGCCAGCGATACTCTCTTCAAGAGGAACGATGACTCCCCGGTGCAGCTGTGTGTCTAGATTTGTGGCTGCCTGGAAATAGAGCGTATTTTTAGCGGGATCGAACATCAGGATGGACGCTTCTTCTGCGTTAGAAATCTCGCTGGCAGCTGTGACAATCTTTGACAAGAGGATGTTGAGATCCAGCTCTGAGGCAAGATCGCAGGAGATATTAATCAGTCTTTGATAACTGTTCAACAGATTTGGCGTGTTATTTTTCTTTTTCATCGAACACCTTATCAGTAATTTGGGGAAGGAATTCCTCGAGATCACCATGGATGGTTACTGAAGCTAGATGATCCAGGTGAGTGTTTGTCCGATTTAGTATAATCAGTTCCCCCCCCTTTCCCAACACAGAGAGAGGAAGATCGCAAACAGGGGTCACCGTAAGGGTTGAACCCAGAACCAGCAGCAGGTCACAAGCTTGGATTTCCTGCCTGGCCAGCTTCCAGGTTTGGGCAGGCAGCTGTTCCTCATAGAGAATGATATCTGGTTTGAGCAGGTTCCCACAATGGGGACAATGTGGATTCTCCTCATGGTCAAGGAAGTTCTCTAAAAACTCATCTGTCGCCTGGATTTGCCTGTAACATCCGAGGCATGTCAAGGTTTGATAGGTCCCGTGAACTTCAATGACCTTTTGGGAACCTGCTTTTTGGTGGAGGGCATCAATATTTTGGGTGATTACAGAGCGCAGATAGTGTCCTTCTTCTAACCTCGCCAGCGAGATATGAGCGGGATTGGGTTCCGCTAGGTGGAGGCTTTTAACGAACGGCCGGATCCAGTCATAGAAGCGTTGTGGGTAGTAACGGAATGCGCTTAAGGAAGCAACCTCCATGGGTGAATATTTCGTCCAGATCCCGCTGCCCGGGGATCGAAAGTCCGGTATGCCGGAAGGCGTAGAGATCCCGGCTCCTGTCAGGGCAACGCTGTAA
>Ga0272443_10006743_pt1 | contig 11225 bp, 8 predicted proteins | sample SSMAcet12_FD_193581 | JGI IMG/M metagenome (GOLD analysis project Ga0272443, IMG submission 193581) | Marine sediment archaeal communities from Little Sippewissett salt marsh, Falmouth, MA, United States - SSM-Acet-12 | ecosystem: Environmental > Aquatic > Marine > Wetlands > Sediment ... | reverse complement strand
TAGAATTATACCGTTTAAATTATTGATGTTTACATTAGCTTTTTCAATTTTTGCTATTCTTTTTGCTGCTTGTGATGGTAATAATTCAGTATCACCTGATGATAAAGTGTCGGAAAAGGATATTAAGGCAGAGATAGTAAAATTGAATGTAACAATTACAGCAAAAGCTTTTTTCAATATTGCATCTCAGCTGTTAAACTATGAAAATGTCGATAATTATTATCGCTTTTATGTAAACGATAACCTCTTCTTTGAAGATTCTACAGGTTATTACTTTGTCGAAGATTTAGAAGGAAACATGATTGCCCATGGAGTTAACCCTGATTTGGAAGGACAAAATCGATATGATGTTCAAGATTTGAAAGGAAAATATCATGTTCGGGAGATGCTCGATTCTATTAATAAACGTGGGCAGGGAACAATAAGATATTATTTTCTCAATCCAACAACCCAGCAGCAACAAGAAAAAACCGCTTTTGTTTATGAAATACCTTTTGTTGAAATGTTTGTAGGTTCGGGGTATTACGAGACGGGGCAGTATGAAGAGCTGACAAAATTGGAATCCAATAAGCAAATTATTCGTAATGTCGTTCATTCCTCTGCTACTGGCTTGAGTAATATTATTGATAACAATGATTATGATGAAATGCAGAAGAATAAGCTAATGCAAATTTATGTTACTGATATTATTTTCTTTGAAGATTCCACAGGGTATTTCTTTATATATAATATTGATGGAACTTGTGTTGCTCATCCAATGCAAAGAGATATTGAAGGTGTAAACAGAATAGAGCATACAGATAGCAAAGGGAAAGAATATATTCGGGAAATGTGTGAAAAAGCAACTTCGCCGGGATTTGGGTTTATAGATTATCATAAAAAGAACTTTGAAACAGGAGCAGATGAATCAAAGATGTCGTATGTTGAAAGAATACCAGGAACAGATTACTTTATCGGGGTGGGTGTTTACTTAGGTGAATAGTGATTTGTTGAATAATTCTATATGAGTTATCTTTGACTTTATTATTATTGCTTTGAGCAATACGGATTACAACAAAGCTATTGCACAAGCACAACTTGGGAAAATTTGAAGATGCCAATATTGAAATAAATAAAGTATTGGAATTAGAACCAAATAATGCTGATGTTTATTTTATAAGAGGTCAAATTAAACTTGATTCCTGAGATCTCGATGGAGCTTGTGAAGACTGGAGAAAAGCTATGGAATTGGGTTATTCAAAAGCATATGATTTGATAAAAGAGTATTGTGAATAGATTTAAAATTAATATTAAAGGCAAATATGCAAAACTTCGGTAATTTCAGTCCTGTTGTTTTAGAAGAGATTCAACAGAAAGGTTATCATATACTAAATAAATCTCTTCCGAAAGGTAGTTATCCAAATGAATTTCCAAAGTTCCATACATTAAATGAAATTAAAATTGGTGAAACTTTTGTGCTGAGATTATTTGTTAAAATCCCAAATAACATCCTTCAAAATATTGATAGTGGTCTAATCGATGTAAAAATAGTAAAAAAAATAAAAAATGGCTATAAAGCTGAAATTCTTACTTTATTACCTGACTTCTTTCCTCTATCAAAAGGTAAAATAATTGAGATCAAGAAAGAAGAAATCCTTTATCAGCAGAGTGGTGGAGAGTATTATTGATAGAGATTTATAATTCCCGCTGAAAAATGAACCGCAATAAAAAGAATTATTTATGAAGGTATTGAATATTATTCACCCTTTTAATCATTCTGAGCAGGGCTAATTTCAATTGCTACAGATTGTTTATTAAATTGTAAGTTTGTCATTTCATTAATTATCTCCTTGGGTATACTTTTAAGCGGAATACCAGAAATATCAATTTTAAAGTCTGCACGTTTATATGAATCTTTAAAAAAATTATAATCTTCTCGTAGACTCCTCAAATAAAATTTTTGTTTTGAAGAATCTAATTCTATATTTATAGGATTTGAATCTATGTCATAGAATGTTAGTCTTTTCAATATATTATCAAATGAATCATGCAAATGAACTGAGTATAACGCCTTATCTTTTATGTGTTTTTTATATACTTGCCAATATGAATATTTTAATCCTGAGGGAGTTCCAGAAATTACCGCATTAGAATTCTTATCAAACAAATTATCTAAAACTATACTTGCTTTTTTTCTAAACCCGTTCATTGCAAAACTCTCTATTTGAAGTCTTTCTATTGCTTTATTGTAATAGTTTTCAACTTCTTGGTCTAAATCAAAGAATTTAAAACCAATTTCTCTGGCTAATATTTCTCCAATTGTTGTTTTTCCAACACAACTAATACCGACTAAGTATATTATCATAAAGAATTAGTTTTAAAAAATTAATGATATCTTTTCTCTACTTGAATACTTCTAACATTCTCTAAATTCACTAATATTTTATTAAGGGTTAGAATTAGTTTATTATTATCTGGTGGATTACCCCAAAATAGATCATCAAATTCATAATCATCAGCTTGCAATATCACACTTGTGAAGTTTTCAGCTTTATCAGTATATTCAGTCTCATTTTTGTATTCTTAAAATAGTAATCCATAATGCAATGTTAAATCATGAAATACAACTACCACACAAAGCCCAAATAATGTGTTTTTTATGAATTATGCAACTTATAATTCATAAAAAAACCTTCTGGTATAAGATATATGTCAGAAGGTTTATTCAAAATATTCAAAGTTGTATTACATCTTAAGCAAGTCCATAGCTTCTTTGTTTGTAACTTTTACATGCTCGGCGGAGTTATTAAGCAATGCTTTTTCTTCGTCATTGAGATTTAGTTCCATTACTTTTTCTACTCCATCTTTGCCAAGTATTACAGGCATACCGAGTACGATGTCGTTGAATCCATATTCACCTTCGAGTAAAACTGAGCATGGTAGAATGCGTTTTTGGTCACGTACCATTGACTCAACCATCTGTGCAACTGCTGCTGATGGAGCATAATATGCACTACCTGTTTTCAGATATTTAACGATTTCGCCACCACCACCGGCAGCTCTTTTTACGATAGCTTCAATTTTGTCTGCTGGAAGAAGGTCTGTTAATGGAATACCTGCTATTGTTGTGAAACGTGGAAGCGGAACCATGGTATCGCCATGACCACCGAGCAACATACCTTGGATATCCTGCATTGATACGCCGAGTTCCATAGAAATGAATGAACGATAGCGAGCTGTATCGAGGATACCAGCCATTCCGAATACTCTGTTTCTTGGTAGTCCGGTTTTTTTCAATGCTACGTAAGTCATAACGTCGAGTGGATTAGAAACAACGATAAAGTAAGCATTTGGAGAATACTTATAAGCATTTTCTACACAAGAGCTTACGATATTGGCATTTTTTACGAGTAAATCGTCGCGGCTCATACCTGGTTTGCGTGCCAGACCAGCGGTTTGGATTACTATATCGGAGTCCTTTGTAGCTTCGTAATCGTTGCCACCATAAATTTTGGTATCGGATTCCATTACTGGCATTGATTCATACATATCGAGAGCTTTACCATCTGGAATACCTTCGAGTACATCAATTATGTGTACTTCTGCTGCTAATTCTTTGTTTGCAATCAGTTGTGCAGTGGTTGCACCAACATTTCCTGCTCCTATAACTGTTATTTTCATAGTATAGATCCTATTGATTGTTAGTGAATAAATAATAATTCATCCGATGACTTCATTATCATCGGATGAAAATGTATTTTATAATGAATATTATGCGCCGAGCATTTCTTTGAATTTATTTGTAGGCAATGATTTTGGACGAGTAATAGGATAACCCATTGCACGAGCTACTACTGCCTGAGAGCAAATACCCAAAGCTCTGGAAATGGAGAACAGCACTGTGTAGAAGCTAAACTCTTTCATTCCAAAATGATACAGAAGTGCACCAGAACCGGCATCAACGTTCGGCCATGGATTCTTGATCTTCTTAACCTGGCTAAGCACACCTGGCACAACGTCGAAAATCCTTGATACTGTTTCGAATACAGGGTCGTTTTTGATTCTCTTGCGACCAAAACCTAAGAATGCTGTGAATCTTGGGTCAGTTACTCTAAGTACGGCATGTCCATATCCAGGAATGACTTTTCCTGCATCAAGTGTTTCCCAAGTGAATTTTTCGATCTGTTCTTTAGTTGGTGCACCACCAAATTTTTCAATTGTTTCGATAACCCATCCGAGACATTCCTGATTTGCAAGTCCGTGTAATGGGCCTGCTAATCCGTTCAAACCTGCCGATAGAGAATAATAGAGATCAGAGAGTGCTGAGCTTACTGTTGCAGCTGAATAAGCACTAACGTTTCCACCTTCGTGGTCACAATGTAATGTAAAATATAATCTCATAAGATCGGCGAAATCTCCATTTGGATCTTCGATACCTGTCATATAGGCAAAGTTTTTACCAAAATCGAATGTTGGATCTGGTTCAATCCTTGGACCTTTGTTGAAACGTTTGCGATAAACATAAGCACCAATAGCCGGTAGCTTTGCAATAAGATTCAGAGTATCCTCATAAGTAGGATCCCAATACTCATCTTTTTTCATGCCTTCGGCATAGCGTTTTGCAAATACTGATTCTTTTTGCATAACGAGAATGGCAGTGTTAAACATAGTCATAGGATGTGAGTCTGCTGGCATATTGTCTAATACAGACCAGACATAATCAGGAACTTCCTGGCGTGCCAAGAACTCTTTTTTAATCTCATCAATACCAGCTTCGTCAGGTAGCTCACCGGCTAATAGTAAGTAGAGAATTTCTTCTGGTAATTTGTCGAATAAGTCCTTTAATTCGATACCACGAATAATGAGACCTTTGTCTGGTGGCACTTCTGATGTGTCGCATACTAACCCCTTGACCCCACGAAGTCCGCCATAAGCTTGTGCAAGTTTTACTTCGGATACGACTTTATCGCCAAAGCCAATTCCGAATTCTTTGATTTCTGCTTTTTCTTTCTCGAACTTGATAGCGAGTTTTTCTTTTAAAGTTGACATAAATACCCCTAAATGATTAATAATAAAAACGAATTTAATTTATGTAAAAAACAGCATAATATGTTGCTTTCTTCAGTAATAGCATGTCTTTTGATAGGAAACTTCATTCTGTTATACTCAATTTACTCCTCATTCCGTCTTTTTGCTCAATGGACTGAATAATATATGAAAAATTAGTTTCATTTCAAAGTGTGTTATGTACTGAAAAAGCAAAAAGAATATTTCTATAACCATAGTGTTCTACAAAATAGAGATTGCTTTTTATAATTATTTGTAGCTGTTGTTTGTATTTCCAATCGTCTTATCGCGTATCAATAATACATGATATTAAAATTAATGAAAAATGTTAAGTTTTTTTACAATTTTGTTTATATTGTAGATTAGTATGAATAGTTTTTCAAATAATATTGCTTTGAGGACAAATTCTTTATGAAGACAAGCTTTTACAAATTGATCGCAATGGTCTCAGTTATTGTTATTATTTTTAGTATGATTTCATTAGAGGCAAAGAAAAAGGAACCATTTACTTTTGATGATGTTATGCACTTCAAAAGCTTGCGAGGTGCTGAAATATCTAATAATGGTAGGTGGGTAGCTTTTTACGAAATGCCAGATAGAGGGAATCCCGAAGGCGTTGTTGTTTCAACCGAAAAAGACACCGCAACAAAAGAAGTTAATACTTTCCGTGTGGAAAGAGCAACAAGTCCAATCATTACTAACAACTCAAAATATGTCCTATTTACTGTTGTGCCAGACGCTGTGAAAATGGAGAATGCGGATAAAGATAAACCAAAAAATTCTCTATCTATTCTGAATTTACCAGATGGCGATATTACTGAAATAGAAAATGTGAAAAAATATAAAGTTTCTGAAAGCGGAGATTGGCTTGCTTATGAATTGTTCACTGATGATAAATCAAAAGGTATCGTTGGTGGCAAGATGATGCTTCGCCGATTGGATAATGGCTCTGAACTTGGTTTTGATTATGTGAACGGCTTCGAATTCGATAGTTCATCACGTTATATTGCTTATTCTATAGCAGAACCAGAGTCAAAGAAGAACGGCTTATATGTTATTGATCTAACTACTGGCTCATTCCCTATGAAAGTAGAGCAGGAAGAGGATATGCTTTATTCCTCAATTGCTTGGAATAACCAAAACAGAACTTTAGCTTACGTAGTAGGGAAAAAAGATGGTGAGTCAGTTAGCGATTCCTGTACTCTCAAAATATGGGTAAGAGGTATTGGAGATGAAGATGTAGTAACTATAGAAAACTATCCAGAGAATTGGAGAATCCCTTTTGATAATGAGCTAAAATGGACTGAGGACGGAGAGAGGTTATTCTTTGGATTCAAGCCAGTGGCTGATACATCTGATTCAAAACCAGATATCAAATTTACTGATTCAACTTTCTTTAATCTCGATACTATTCTTACTCAGAAAGACCTTGACATCTGGCATTGGAAAGACCCGCTAATTAAACCAAACAGAAAAATATGGTGGCAACGATTCAAAGACCGTATCTTCAAAGCAGTCTATTTTGCTGAAACAAAAAACTGGACAATGCTTGCAGACGAAGAACTATCTGATGTGCAGTTCGTTGAGAATAATAAATATACAATCGGAACAGATAACACACCATACTTGCGTGAGATAACATGGGATGGTTGGTATCAAGATATATACCTCGTTGATTTAATCAGTGGAGAGAAGAAACTGATAAAAGAGAGAATCTCTGACCGATATGAAATATCACCAAAAGGGAATTTCGTAGTATATTTTTTTGATAAACAATGGTACTTATACGACACACGAAGCGATAGTACTGTTAACTTGACTATAAGAACGGACCTGCCATTTTATGACGAGGACTGGGATATGCCAGCCGAACCACAAAGCTATGGCACGGGAGGATGGTTAGAAAATGATCAAGCAGTCATAATTTACGATAAATATGATATATGGAAATTCTATACCAGTGGTGGCTATGGATATTTAAATCAGACTGCTGGGGATGGAAGAGTTGAAAATATTACTTTCCGAATATACCATTTAGATAAAGATAAGAAGTACATTGGCTCTGATGATGCTCTGCTAATCAGTGGTTTCGATAACAGGATCAAGAACCAGGCAATTTACCGTCTGGATATGTCAATACTTGGTGCATATACATTACTGCGAGATGCTAATAAAATGTGTCGCATTATTGCAAAAGCAAAAAATGCAAATAAATTAATCTTCTCTCAACAAAGCTATGAAGAATTTCCAGATCTATGGGCTTCTGACACTGCTTTTGTTTTCTATCAAAAGATAACTAATGTAAACCCACAAATGGAAGATTTCGAATGGGGAACAACTGAACTCGTCTCATGGAAAAGTGCTGTTGGAGATTCTTTACAAGGATATATTATAAAACCTTATGGATATGATTCCACTAAGTCTTACCCACTGTTAGTTTATTTCTATGAGAAATTCTCTGATAGAAAAAACAGGTTCGAGCAACCCGGTATTCACCACCGCCCCTGCTTTCCTGTATATAATAGCAGCGGATATGTGATCTTTTTGCCAGATATTATTTTCAGAGATGGCTTTCCCGGTCATTCTGCAATAGATTGCATAATGCCTGGTGTAAATATGTTGGTTGATAAAGGGATTGCAGATAAAGAGAAACTAGCAATCTGGGGGCATTCATGGAGTGGTTATCAGGCATCTTATATGGTAACTCAATTAGATGATTTCAAAGCGGCAGTTGCTGGCGCTCCTGTCGGTAACATGACCAGTGCTTATAGTGGTATTCGTCTTGGTACGGGGCTTGCAAGGCAATTCCAGTACGAAAAATTCCAGAGTAGAATAGGTGGAACAATTTGGGATTCACTCGATAGTTATATTAGGAACTCCCCGGTTTTCTTCGCTGAGAAAATGAACACTCCCTTACTAATCATGCACGGAGATGTAGATGACGCTGTGCCATGGGAACAATCCATAGAGCTATATCTGGCTATGCGGAGATTAGATAAGAATTGTATATTCCTGCAGTATCGTAACGAACCGCATTGGCCAGGGAGATATCCAAACAAAGTGGATTATGCTGTGAAAATGAAAGAATTTTTCGACCATTATGTACTCGGTACTCCTATGCCCGAATGGATTAGATCTGGTGTTGAGTATAGAGGCAGATGATAAAGCAACTTTAATGTTATGATTAAATTATTTATTGTGGATGACCACGTCCTGATAAGAGAAGGTATCAAGGACGTTATTGATGAAGCCGAGGATATTCAGATTGTAGGCGAAGCAGCTACAGGTGAAGAATTGTTAGGTCAGTTAAATAGCACTGATGCCAATATGATAATCCTTGATCTTTCTATGCCTGGTATGGGAGGCAAAGAAACACTATTAGAATTAATGGACAAAAAACCAAGTTTGCCCATTGTCTTTTTTAGTATGCATCACGATAGAACAATGGCTGATCAACTTTTAGACATAGGAGCAGCTGGATATATTACTAAAGATACTGATATTAATGATATTGTTGATATAATACGAAGAATACATTGCGGAGAAATATATATATCTCCGACTACATCTTTTGATTTTGATTTTTAAATAACTGTGTAATAGTATGAATAAAAAAATAAAAATAGCACCCTCTCTTCTCTCAGCAAACTTTGCAAATTTGGCAGAAGATATTGAGAAATGCAATATGGGGGGAGCTGACATCTTGCATATTGATGTAATGGACGGGCATTTTGTGCCCAATATTACTATTGGTCCAATGATTGTGAAAGCAATACGACCATTAACAAATATTGAAATTGGCTGCCATTTGATGATTACTGAACCAGATAAGTACATCGAGGATTTTGCTAAAGCCGGAGCAGATCATATATCAGTGCATGTAGAGGGCTTAGTACATTTACATAGGACAATTAGCTTGATCAAGGAACTTGGATTAAAAGCAGGAATTGCTCTTAACCCAGCTACACCGATGAACTTTGCTTATGACTCTGTTGAGTTTTGCGATTATGTTCTCTTGATGTCAGTTGATCCTGGCTTTGGTGGACAAAAGTTCATTACTTCTTTCTTGCGGAGAGCTGAAAAAATGAGAGAATTTTTAATTAAGAACAATTATGAGCATGTAGAAATTGAAGTTGATGGAGGTGTTAAGATAGATAATGTGGAACATATAGTTCGTGCTGGTGCAAATATGTTAGTTTGTGGCTCAGGACTGTTTAATGGCGATCTAATAGATAACATAAAGAAACTAAGAAATAATGCAGAAAAAGGGTTGATGTAATCAAAAAATGAGGATACACCTTATCGCTGATATAGCTATCAATAACTCAATAATATTTAAGTGAGGAAACTTATATAATGGATACTATTAAAAACATTCATCTAATCTTCCTATTCGTATTGATTATTTATTTACTTTCAGTGCTATCTTCAATACTAATACCATTCGTACTTGCTTTGCTATTTGCTATATTATTCCAACCTTTTGTGCAGTTGCTCAAGAAGATAAAGACTCCTAACTGGATCGTTCTTCCTGTAGTTTCTTTCATTACTTTGGCTATATTGTACGGTATTTTCCAGATATTATTAGAAACTACTACTAATATTCTCGATCAACAGGATTATTTGATAAGTCGCCTGCAAATGCGAGCAAATGAAATATTAAGATGGGTAAACTCATGGACAGGAATGAATTTCACGACAGGTAATTTTTTCGTAAGCATATCTGAAATGCTGGATAAAGAATTTATTTCAAGTGCAGCAAGCCAAATTGCTAGTGGGGTCAGTTCTTTTACCGGTTCATTTATCTGGTTTTCTCTTTATTATGTTTTTTTACTGGCTGGTTTAGCAAATTACGAGCAATATATTCATTTTGTAGCCGCCGATGTGAGTGAAAACGGAAATTTGGTAAAGAATTTGCATAAAATAAAAAGAGCTGTTCTATCCTATATGTTAGTCAAGACAGGGGTTAGTATTGCTACTGGAGTCTTTGTAACGATTACTTGTCTCATTTTTGATATTAAATTTGCATTTTTCTGGGGGCTTCTTACATTTCTACTGAATTTTATTCCTTCTATTGGCTCTATTCTGGCTGTTTTACCTCCAACATTGATGGCTGTTATTCAATTCGATTCAATAAAAGTAGTTTTATTACTTTTAGTTATCTTAGGTACAATTCAATTTATATTGGGTAATATCGTTGAGCCAAAAATACAAGGCGGAACATTGAGAATCAATACTTTAACCGTGCTGTTCGGTCTGGTATTTTGGGGTTATATTTGGGGTGTTGTTGGTATGATGCTTTCAGTACCTTTGCTGGTAATACTCAAGATTATATTTGAATATTCCCCATCGCTTAGTGTACTCGCAAGAGTTATGGGTTCTCCACCAAAAAAGGGTGAAGAAGAGCCAAAATCTCTTGCATTCAATAATAATCAGAAGGAAAGAGAAACAGCTGAGTAATTTATTATTTGTTTATGCTGTTTTTTACAATATAGGTATATAAATTTCGTTGTATTATATAAATATTCTTGTTTATTCTCAGAAGGAATTAATATAGCCACATATATACCACAATAATATTAATGCACAATGCGTTTATCTACGGAAGTTTGGTTGATAGACTTCTAAATAAACAGGAGAATAAGCATGTTTAAATATATAAGAAAGCAAGAGACCCTCTCGCTTTTATTTGTTGTGGTCAGTATGTTCTTGATTAATAACAATTCCTTTGCAAATCGCAATGAAGACGTAACCATTATCCACTCTGACCAGAGTAAATTAATACTATCATATATACCACAGTTTTCAGGTTTTGATGATCTAAAATCTATTGATGGTACTAACATACTTTTGCCAAAAATAAGTAATTCACAAATCCTTAATGAACAAGCTGGCGAACCTCTTAGGATCATAAAGAGAATACCTATTACAGTTCCTACTCCACTTGGATTTCATCTTACAAAAGTAAATGTACCTTCAAAGATTATTCAACCCGGTATAATAGCTCCATATCCAGAACACAAAAAAATAGAAGGTATGGACGACCATGAATACAGAATTGATGAAGAACTATATCATGAATATTCTATCAGAGAATTTGCCTATCTGGAATACGCCGGTATCTCACGAGATAGACATATAGCTTACCTTGATATTAATGTAGCAATTTATGACAGAGT
>Ga0272443_10006741_pt1 | contig 11230 bp, 9 predicted proteins | sample SSMAcet12_FD_193581 | JGI IMG/M metagenome (GOLD analysis project Ga0272443, IMG submission 193581) | Marine sediment archaeal communities from Little Sippewissett salt marsh, Falmouth, MA, United States - SSM-Acet-12 | ecosystem: Environmental > Aquatic > Marine > Wetlands > Sediment ... | reverse complement strand
TAGATGGCTAATCTTGTTACAATTTCAGGATTATGTCGAAATGTTTTTAAATATCAGGTCTTTTTTAGTTTTATATTACCTGTTCTGATTTGGCTGATCAAATTGGTAATTACCTGAGCATTCTTTGTAATGGTTTCCCATTGTTCATACTGAATAAGCGAACGGCTGGCGATCCATGATCCACCAATTGCAGTAATAAGAGGTGACTCAATATAACCACGTGCATTATGAATGTTTAACCCTCCAAGGGGAATGAAGGCCAGGTCCAAATACCCGTATGGACCCGCCATACTATTCAAAAACTCAATGCCTCCAGTCGGTTCGGCAGGAAAAAATTTTAACACCCGACATCCAAATTCCAGGGCCGTTTCAATTTCAGACGGTGTCATAATTCCGGGTGCAAATGACAATCCATTTTCATAAGCTGCCTTTAAAACATTTAAATTACAACCCGGAGCCACAGCAAAATCAACTCCCAGTTTCGCAACTACTTCCACCTGCTTTGTGGTAAGTACAGTGCCAATTCCCATAATAATTCCCGGAACTTCAGTTTGAATTGCTTTTATACATTCTATTGCCGCAGGTGTACGCAGTGTAAGCTCAATGGCATCAACACCTCCAGCTAAAAGGGCTTTAGCGGTCGGCACAGCATGTTTAACATCGTCTATTACAAGAACAGCAATTACTCCTGCCGCATCAATCTTCTTTATTATTTCGGGCTTCATTGCCCTTTGTGCTATTGGTTGCATAATTTTTCCCTCAAATTAAACTGGTTTATTCAAAAGTTTTCAAAAATAAATTTCCGGAACCAAATCATATTACCCGATATTTACCTAAAACTACCATCGTTATATCTTTCACAGCAATTAGCTGTTAGATTTGATAAAGAGTAAATTATTATGTGCGCTGTTTAACGTGAAAGAAATGATTCAATCCAATTGCCCAAAAGCCAAACGAAACTTCCTTTTTACATTTGATTTGGGTTTGCAGTTAAAACACAACCTTTTAAATTACGGGCCTTTTATATCCTCTACGATAAGGCCTTGCCAATAATTTCGAAGCTTCTTTGTTACCAATAATGGCTAACTTTTCTGCATCCCAGTTCACCTTACTTCCTGTATAATATGAGATCATGGCCAACTGAACTGCTGCCGTTGATTTAAAAGCATCTTCAATTTCACAGCTAACCAACTTTTTATCTTTGGCTTTTACTGCATTCACAAAATCAGCCACATGATTATCCTGCATACCGGGTGTTGAAATGCTGAGTTCTTCCTGTTTTTGATTTCTTCCCGCAAGCATTATTACCACTTTATTATCTGAAGCAAAAAGGGTCCCTTTTTCACCATAAAAGAATACACCATTATTAAATTGTGTATTTAAATCGCCGGAACCCCATAACCTGTGTTGCCAGATAACGGGGCAACCTTCGAAATTCATAGTGGCATTCAAAGTGTCGGGTGTGGTTATTTTACCTTTAAGTATTTCAAGGCTGCCATTTGTTTGAAACGATGTGGGCATTCCTAATCCAAGAATTTTACGCGTAATATCTATATTATGAATTCCCCAGTCCACAAGATGACCATTTCCGATTTCTTTTTCCAAACGCCATGCTTTATGCCCCACACTAGGCCGGTAATCGAGTTTTGGAGCAGGTCCACACCAGGTATCCCAGTCAAGCGAATCCGGTGGATCCTGAATGGTGTGATCAGCCAGACCAGGATTATAATGAATTTGCGCACCAACCTGATGAACTTTTCCAACCTTACCTTCCTCAATCAAATCCTTTGCTCGTTGAAAAGCATTACTTTGTCTTCGTTGAAATCCTATTTGAACAATATTTCCAGCCTTCTCAGCTGCTTTTATCATTGCCCTTCCCTCCTGAATATCGTAAGCCAGTGGTTTTTCACAATAGATATCCAGTCCTTTTTCACAGGCAGCAATAAACTGCAATGCATGCCAGTGAGGTGGAGTTCCAATAAACACAGCTTCCAGTTCTTTCAAATCCAACAATTCCTGATAATTTGCAAATCCTTTGGGCCGGCCTCCCTGAGATTTTTCAATTTCATCCAGGCTGTTTTTCAGATGTTCTGTATCAACATCGCACACAGCTACAACCTCAACGTCACCGGTTTTTAACGCTGCATTTGTAATTACCATACCATACCACCCAGCACCGATAAGTCCGATTTTTATCTTTTTGTTTTGTGCAAATGACGGAATATGAAATGCGGTAACCATTCCCGCGGTTGCTATCGATGTTTTTTGAATAAAAGATCTGCGTTTCATTTTATCAGGTTTTAAATTTGAGTTCTAAACTTACTAAAAATGCTTCCCCTGTAAAAACCAATTTATTAATTTCTAAAATTTTAATCCATAATTAATTAAATTTACGGTTATAACAACTCTACCTGATTTAAGATACCTGATGCGTTTAACTGGTTTTATAATATTTCTTCTGTTTTGTTATCCTTACAACACTCAGGTTATAACTAATTCCAGCACTAAAGTTCAGAAACTAAATCTTCAGAAAAAGATAAATTCAAATCAAAAAAAAGGTGAATATATCACTGCCAATTATTCTGAAGAGTGGGAAACCGATGAAACAGCAATTATAATCTGCGATATGTGGGATAAACACTGGTGTGCAGGAGCTTCCGAGAGGACAGCAGAAATGGCTCCGTTAATGAATGTGGTAGTTTTAAATGCCAGAAATTTGGGTAATTTAATCGTTCACGCACCAGGTGGATGCATGGAGTTCTATAAAGATCATCCGGCCAGAGAAAGAGCTCAGAAATATGTAAAATCGAAGCATAAGGTTAATGTAAATACCCTAAAACTTCCACCGGAAAAAAATGCAAAATGGCCAATTGATGATTCTGACGGAGGTTGTGATTGTTCTCCGGAATGTAAACAGAGTCATCCATGGACCAGGCAAATTGATGTAATTCAAATTAAAGAAAATGCTCTGATCACTGATTCCGGTGAAGAGTTGATAAGTTACCTTCAAAACACAGGAATTAAAAATGTAATTTTAATGGGTGTGCATACAAATATGTGTATTATCCATCGTCCATATGGACTGAGATCGATGATAAATGCAGGATTTAATACAGTTCTGATGCGTGACATGACAGATTCCATGTATGATTCAAAACAATGGCCTAATGTTTCACATTGTGAAGGAACCCGTTTAATGATTGATTATATTGAAAAATATATCTGCCCTACTGTATTATCTTCTGAATTTACCAAAACCTCTCGATTCCACTTTAAGGATGATCCAAAATATTAAAACCAAATAAAATGAAACGACGAAGCTTTATCCATAAAACAATAGCAGGATCAACCGGCATTGCATTAACCGGTTCCCTGTTTGCTATCCAGTCATGTAAAAGTCCGAATGGCAAAATTGTGATGGCGCTGATTGGCTCCGGGGCAAGAGGCACGGGGACCATAATTGGCACCTGTAAGAATAATGAAAACGTCGAAATTAAAACGGTATGCGATGTTAATGATTTTAAAGCATCGAAAGCACTTAACCAGATTGAAAAAGAATTGGGGCATAAGCCTGGTCGTGTAAAAAACATGAAAGAGGTTTTTGATGATCAGGATATTGATGCAGTAATGATCTCAACTCCTGAACACTGGCATACATTGGCTGCAGTCTGGGCTTGCCAGGCAGATAAACATGTATATGTTGAAAAGAATCCAACGTTGTCGATATGGGAAGGGCAGAAACTGATGGAAGCACAAAAGAAATACAAAAGAGTTGTTCAGATTGGTTTTCAGAACAGGAGTGTACCTTATGCTTATTCAGCACGTGAATTCATTCAAAGTGGTAAACTCGGGCAAATAATGCACGTTAAAACCTATAACATGCTTGGACCAAGCAGCTGGAAACGGGTTCCGGATAGTGAGATACCTGAAGGTCTGGATTGGGATGCATGGCTGGGACCGGCAGAATACAGACCTTATAACGAAGGAGTTCATGATATGAGATCGCGTGGTGGCTGGACAAACTACTGGGATTTTAGCGGCGGAACAATGGCTGACGATGCCAGTCATATACTCGATTTGACACGCCTGGTATTGGGAGATCCCGGTCATCCAAAATCAATTTACGGATGGGGAGGAAACCATGTTTTTGGCGTTAACAGAGAAGTACCGGAATTCCAATCAGTAACTTATGAATTTGAAAAGTTTGCGCTTACCTGCGAAAGCGGAAATGCAACACGATACCTGAAAAAAACTTCTAATAAAATTCGACACAGTAAAACTGAATTACCTGATTGGGCACAGAATGCCACCAGAATTGAAATCTATGGCACAGATGGATTGATGTATCTTGGGCGGCATGGAGGCGGCTGGCAGGTTGTTGGTGAAAAGGGAGAAATCCTGGCCGAAGAATATGGTGATCATCCTGACAAATTTCATCAGCAAAATTTTATTGAAAGTATTCGTAACAGAAAAGATCCAAACAGTAATGTTTTACAGGGACATTTAAGCGCCAGTCTGGTTCACCTTGGGAATATCTGTTACAGGGTTGGAAACAAACAATTGATTTTTGATCCTGAAAATGAAGTATTTCCAGATAATGATGAGGCAAATAAATTGCTGAAAACGACCTATCGTGAAAAATATAAAATGCCTGACAAAGTTTAATCTTTCTTTCTAAAAATGAATATAAAATGAAATCATATAGTTCAGCAAATGATAAGGTCGTGTTAGCTCTGATCGGTGCAGGAGGAAGAGGAACACAGGTTATTCTCGGTATGCAGCAGTGTACTCCCGGAATTGAGGTAAAATATGTTTGCGATGTTGACAATCAACGCGGCGGAAGGGCAATAAATGAGTTAACAAAACAACAGGGATTTGCTCCAAAACGTGTTGAAGATATGCGTGAAACATTTGACGATAAAGATATAGACGCGGTTGTAATCTGTACTCCGGAACACTGGCATGCATTGGCCACCGTCTGGGCATGTCAGGCTGACAAGGATGTATTCGTGGAGAAAAATGTTACACTTAATATTTCCGAAGGACCGAAAATGATAGCGGCAGCAAAAAAGTATAATCGTATCGTACAATGTGGAACACAGAACAGAAGTGCTGAATATGCTTTCTCTGCCAGAGACTACATTAAAAGTGGTAAACTAGGTAATATTGTTCATGTAAAAGCATATTGTATGTTACCCGGAGGTAAGCCTCTGAACCTAAAGCCGGATTCGGAAGTGCCGGAAGGGCTTAACTGGGATTTGTGGCTGGGGCCTGCAGAAAAGGTACCTTATAATGTTAGTCGTCATAAAGGCTGGCTCGACTGGTGGGCATATAACGGAGGACAGGCCATGTCAGGAGATACATCACACGTTATAGACCTGGCCAGACTTGTTTTAGGTGATCCTGATCATCCTGTTTCAGTATATTGTACAGGAGGGAGGGTCTTGTTTGATGATAAAGCAGAAATACCCGATATACAAACGGTTACATTTGATTACGGGAAGTATACCCTATCATGTGTAACTTCCAAATTTGGTAAGTATATGTCCAAAACAAAACCCGAAATCCGATATGGTGAGCAATTTCCTGACTGGCAGTTAAACAGTACCCGAATTGAAATATTTGGAACAGAGGGAATGATGTACCTGGGACGACACGGAGGAGGCTGGCAGGTCTTTTCAGAAGATAGGGAACTGGTTGCACAGGAATATGGAATGTTTCCCGACAATGTTCACCAGATTGATTTTATCAATTCCATTCGTACGAGAAAAAAACCTAATGGTGACATTTTAGAAGGTCATAAAAGTGCCACTTTAATTCATCTGGCAAATTCATCATACAGAGTCGGAAATAAACAGTTGCTGTTTGATGTAGAAAAAGAAAGATTTACAAACTCACCTGAAGGTAATCTACTTTCAAAAGGTACTTATCGGAAAGGTTTTGAAATGCCGGAAATCGTATGACATTAAAGTTATCTGTAAAAAAAACCGGCACTATTTTAGTTCTGCTCATCATCATTATCGCTGTAACAGTCACGGTAACATGGTACAGAACACTCGGCCGGGTGCAAATTCAGTTTGATATTCATCAGAATAAGGAACTGATCTATTTATCAGCCTATGCCGAACCACCACAATTTGCAATCTGGTTGGAAGATCCTGAAAATAAAACCCTCAAAACAGTCTTTGTAACCAATCGTATTAGCACCGGTGACTGGGAAGGGAAGTCTGAAGTGCCTGTAGCATTGCCACATTGGTATCAGTTATTCAGGTTAAAAAAGCAAGACGATGATAAAACGATGAAAGACGATGAGTCACTTGCCGTAACAGGAGCAACTCCAAAAGATGACTATTTTTCGGTGAGAGTTGATGTTCCTCCAGGTTCTGAATGGACATGCTGGATTGAAATGAACCTGTCGGGTGATTATAATGAGGCTTTTCCTGAATTTGATCGTAAGACACTTACAGAAGATGAATTTGGATGCGGGCAACCGGCACTTCTGTTTAAAGCAGAAATTACCGCAGAAGAAGGAATTATAAAATCTCCAGAAATTGTTGCTCAATCTGTCTGGGATAATGGAGAATACCTTATTGAACCGCTTAGTGATGGCATTACCACTGCAAAAAATGTATTCGATGAGATTACCATTTCAATACTAAAACCAAAAATGAAAATTATACAGGATAAAATAAAATATGAATCTGAATAAAATTCAAAAACAAGTAAGTTTGTAAGAAACATAAATTCAATTAAATCAAAATACTAAATCATGAAAAACAAAACTTTCATTCTTCTCTTTGTAATTCTTTTTGTACTCTCAACCGGGTTAAAGGCTGAAGTAAAACTCCCGGCAATTTTTGGTGACAACATGGTTTTGCAACAACAAACCAATGCTGCCATCTGGGGAACAGCCTCAAAAAATAAAACCGTAAAAGTCTTAACTTCCTGGAATAAAAAAAGCTATTCCACCAAAGCTGATTCAGACGGGAACTGGGAACTTAAAGTTGCGACTCCTGAGGCAGGAGGGCCTTATACCATTTCTATTTCTGATGGAAAATCAATCAAGTTAAATAATGTTTTGATTGGCGAAGTTTGGGTATGTTCCGGACAATCGAACATGCAAATGATAATGAATGGTTACTACAACCAACCGGTATTTGGTTCCAATGAAGCGATCGCCACATCTACCAATAAAAACATCAGATTAATAACCATCGAAAGGGATAAAAGCCTGGAAGCTAAGGAAGATTTCTCGGGAGAATGGTTGGAGTGTACTCCCGGAAATGTGGGAAACTTTAGCGCAACAGCTTATTTCTTTGGCAGAATGATTAATGACGCATTGGATGTTCCGGTTGGATTAATTTGTTCGGCCTGGGGAGGTACACGAATAGAACCCTGGATAAGTGAAGCAGGACTAAAAGAATTCGACTGGGTAAAACTTCCCGATAAAAATCAAACCGGTGACTTTTCTCAGCAAACACCAACTGTATTGTTTAATGCTATGATCTCACCAATGGTAGGTTATGCAATCAGAGGCGGACTTTGGTACCAGGGAGAATCAAACCGTAATGAACCGGAAGAATATGAAAAACTGATGCCGGGATTGATTAATAACTGGAGAAATGAATGGGGTATCGGTGATTTTTCATTTTATTACTGTCAGATTGCACCATTCGATTATGGCGGCGGTATAAATTCGGCTTTCCTTCGTGAGGCACAGTTTAAAGCATCAACAGCCCTTCCTAATATCGGCATGGCCTGTTTAATGGATGTTGGTGAAAAAAACAATATCCATCCTGGAGATAAACGTGCGGCTGGTGAAAGATTGGCTTATCTGGCGCTTGCCAGGACCTATAATATGAGTGGTTTTGAATATTCCGGTCCGGTCTTAAAAGATATGACTGTTGAAGGCAGTGTTGTAAAGCTTACTTTTGATCATGCAAATCATGGATTGAATACCTTTGGGAAAGAGCTGGTTAACTTTAAAGTAGCCGGAAAAAATAAACGTTTCTATCCTGCCGAGGCTTTTATTACCAGAAATGGGATCACCCTTTTTTCTCCATCGGTTGCGGAACCTGTTGCAGTTCGATATGCCTTTGAAGATTTTGTGGTAGGCGAACTTTTTAATGTGGAAGGTTTGCCGGCCTCTTCGTTCAGAACAGATGACTGGTGAGTAAGTTAGATTAACATTTAAGATGTAAGATAAGAATCATATAAAACAATTTATATTGGAAAAGATGAGGCTGTATCCTAACAAGTTCTGAAAAAATCAGAACTTATAATTTGTAAGTAACCACAGGGTTTTTTACCCCTAAATCCCCTGCAGGGGACTTTTAGCCTCCCACTTTAGGGGAGGTTTGGAGGGGTAAATTTAAAGTCAGTTATAAATTGTAAGTTCATTTTTAATATTTCAACTTTTGATTCGGCCTCATTTCTTTTTTCAATTTCACCACAGAAGCTTCGGATAATACTCTCATTTTTTTTCTGAACAGTGAACTTTTATTCAAAATAATTGTCATTATCGTAAAATTCTTAAATCAAATATTATGGAAAAAATGGAAAACCTTTCTGAACAACTTTATGGAATCATTATGACCTACGGCCCAAAATTGATTGGAGCACTTATTACCCTCATTGTTGGCTTATGGATTATTTCTATACTCAGGGGTGTTTTACGCAAACGTTTTGAGAAACAAAACATGGAACCGTCTCTCCGGGGATTTCTAAACAGTTTGATTGGTATGCTTTTAAAAGTAATGCTGTGGATAGCTGTTATTGGCATGATGGGAGTGCAAATGACCTCGTTTATTGCTATTCTGGGTGCAGCCGGCTTAGCTGTTGGTATGGCACTTTCAGGTACATTACAAAATTTTGCGGGCGGTGTAATGATATTACTTTTTAAACCTTTTAAAACAGGTGACTTTATTGATGCCCAGGGACATATGGGAATAGTCAATGAAATTCAGATTTTTAATACCATATTAAAAACTCCAGATAATAAGACGATTATTATTCCAAACGGAGGATTGTCCACAAGCTCGATGGTTAATTTCTCAACGGAACCCAAACGTCGTGTTGACCTTACTTTTGGTATTGGTTATGGTGATGATGTAGACAAAGCGAAGGAGGTTTTGATGAAGCTTATTGAAGCTGACGAGCGTATAATCAGCGATCCTGCTGAACCATTTATTGCGGTTAGTGAATTAGCGGATAGTTCTGTAAATCTTGTGGTTCGCGTTTGGGCCGAAGCGGCCAACTACTGGGGTATTTATTTCGACCTTACTGAAAAAGTATACAAGACATTCGATAAAGAAGGTCTTAACATTCCTTTCCCTCAAATGGATGTTCATGTTCATAAATAAAATAACTGTAAATAATACATATCAGGCTCTCCGTTGGAGGGCCTGTTTAGGTTAAAGCTACAAATAGCTAAATTAACCCGCATTATTCACCACAAAATGAATAAATGTTTATAACAAGCTACTAAACTGGCAGTTATCTCGACGAACAATTAAATTATTGAAACCCAAATTTGGGCTATGTTTGCCATTATCTCTGCACATCTGCTGCGTTGCTAAACCCTTGAAATAGACTACTATGCCTTCGGGTTCAGACGCCTTGCATATGCACAAAGCTAATGACATGACTAATGCGGGTTAGGCTATGCTTCAATTTTCTGCCTTGCCTAAATACAAATATTCTAAAATTATTTAGGTCTCACCTTGAAGTTAATTTGGTATTACAGTTCAGGATGGATTCTGAGCAATACCCACAATTTGGTGAAAAATATTCTACAATTGTCTTCGTTAACCCTGACATAAGCCATTGATATATTAGAAAATATCAATGGCTTTATCGTCAAATTATTCATTTCTTGTGAATGATGTGGGCTACTTCTTGTTTTTTACTATTTCTCCGTTTTTTGCCGAACCATAAATATCCAAAATTAAAGCAACAGCTTTTCGGGCTTCGGTTCCATCAATTTCAAAAGGTCTGTTTTCTTCTATCGCTTTTATAAACGCGGCTGTATTTTTTGCATGGTTTTGAAATGAAATTGCCGCCGGATCTGCAACACCGCTGCTTGAAGCCAGGCTTCCATATTTTTGTATGATTTTCTCATCCTCATCGGTCATTTCCGCAAATTCCCAGGTTTGCAAACTATCTTCCACCAAAACAATTGTTCCTTTTGTTCCTGTTATTTCCATGCGTCTGTTCTGTCCCGGCCAGGACGCTGTCGTTCCGTAAATAATACCGAGAGCTTTATTTGTAAACCTGAGAATACCCACACCTGCATCTTCTGTTTCAATTTGTGGATGCCCCAGTTTTGATGTAAAAGCGCAAACTTGTTCAACCGGTCCCATCATATATTGTAAAAGGTCAATCATATGAATAGACTGATTCATTAATGCTCCGCCACCGTCCAGTTCCCATGTACCATGCCAGCCTTCATAGTATTCGTTCGTTCGCCACCATGGCACATATACTGCCGCATAGGTAATTTTTCCAAGTCTTCCGGAATCAACTGCTTTTTTAATAATTTCTGTAGTAGCATCGTATCTGAAATTGAATATACCTCCCAGGTAAGTTCCTGCCTCTTTATGCGCCTTAATCATACTATCCATGCGTTCAAGGCTGACTTCCAGGGGCTTTTCGCACAATACATGTTTGCCTTTTTGTGCTGCTTCCACGACAGGTTCCATGTGTGCACCACTTGGTGTTGCAATGGTCACAATATCAATTTCATCTGAATCAAGCAATTCCGAATGACTTTTATAGTAGTTGCAATTATACTTTTCAGCCAGCTTAGCTGCTTTCTCCAAGTTCGTTCCACACACCGCCACCAGTGTTGCATTTTCCAGACTGTTAATTGCCTTTGCATGAAAATCTGCAATAAGCCCTGCTCCAATAATTCCGAATTTCCAAGTCTTCATATCAGTTAATTATTTTGAGTTTATTACTATTCTAAATCCTGCATTATAAACATTCTGCCAAACCGGATAACCATGTGCTACATTTGCGCTGCATCTTTCCGGCCTGTCAAGATAAGAACCACCTTTCACAATCTTCTCACCACTTCCAGAATCAGTCGATGTCCATTCTGCTGCATTTCCATGCATATCATATAATCCAAACCTGTTTGATTTGTAACTTCCAACAGGCATGGTTACACATCCGCCATCGTAAAACCGTTTATCAGCCAGATCCACTCCTTCAGAAACCACCAGATCAA
>Ga0272443_10006738_pt1 | contig 11236 bp, 6 predicted proteins | sample SSMAcet12_FD_193581 | JGI IMG/M metagenome (GOLD analysis project Ga0272443, IMG submission 193581) | Marine sediment archaeal communities from Little Sippewissett salt marsh, Falmouth, MA, United States - SSM-Acet-12 | ecosystem: Environmental > Aquatic > Marine > Wetlands > Sediment ... | reverse complement strand
GCTGCGCATACGATTTGAATTCGAAGGCAAGCAGAACGAACATGGCCAACAAGGCCACCCCGAACCCAAGGAACATGCTCTGCAACGATTCCTGCTGCTGCTCTTGCTGTCCTTCCCAACGAATGCGGATCCCCGGATAGTCGCGAAGCAACTCGGGAAACACGTCGTTCTTCAGTGCGTTGACGACTTCGCCGGCATTGCCCACGTCCTCATCCATATCCGCCTGGACCGTCACGCACCGCAACTGGTCGATACGGGTGATCGTGGAATAGCCCCGCACGACGTCGACTTCAGCCAACTCGGTCAGCGGTTGCTCGGCCCCGTCCACCGTTCGCACGCGGATGTCGTCGAAATGGCTAAGCTTGTGACGATCTTCGCGCGGGTAACGAACCATGAGCTTGACCTCATGACGACCACGCTGCAAACGCATCACTTCCTGGCCATAGTAGTGCGCGCGAACCGTCTCGGCCAGGTCCGCCGTGCGAACGCCCATAGCCATCGCCTTGGGTTTCACACGCACGCGGAATTCCCATTTGCCGGGCAGAGAGTCGTCCGTGACGTCGGAAATGCCGGGGAAGCCGGCCAGCTTCTCCTTGCACTTCTCTACGACCTCGTCGAGATGCTCCAACCCCTTATGATTGGCTGTGACCTTGAACTCGACAGGCGCTCCTCCTGGTCCCATGGCTTCGCCAAAGGTGAGGTTCTCGATTCCCGGTACCGATCCCACTTCCTTCCGCCACAGGGCGACGATCTGGTCGCTGCGCACGGATCGTTCGGAGGCGTCGACCAATTCGATCTCCACGCCGCCGAGATGGCTGGAACCCCCCGTGCTCACCGAGGTAGCGGAACGGGGACCGCGGACTCCAATCTGGGCCCCCACAGTCCGATAGGTGGACTGTGCGATCGGTCCGTCACTCTTCTCGAGCTGTTCGGCAACTCGCCAGAAAGATTCTTCGATATGCCGAGTCCACCGATCCGTGACGTCGGCTGGCGTCCCGTCGGGAAAAGTGATGGCCGCCTGGAGGGAATTGCTGTCGATTTTCGGAAAGAAGATCCATGGCGTAAAGCCGGCCCGAACCAGTCCCACCGTCAGGATCAATGAGCCGACACAACCTGCCAGGAACACGCTTCGGTTTGCCAATGCCAGGCGTAACGCGGGGGCATACACGGTGCGAATGAACCAGGCGAGCGCCGTACTGGCGACCCGGTTGATCCATCGCAGCAAATGAGCGACCCAGCGGAAGATATAGAAAACGTGGTAAATCAGCTTGAGAAGCACGCTGTCCCGATGCGACAGGTGGCATGGAAGGATCGTGATGGCCTCGCCCAGGGAGACCACGAGCATCGTGATGATCACCGTGGGCAGCACGCAGACGATCTTGCCCATGATTCCCGACACGAACAGCAGCGGCATGAAGGCAATGACCGTGGTCGTGACCGAAGCGATCACCGACGGCACGACTTCCACGGCTCCGTCCAGCGCAGCCTTCCAATACGACTTGCCCATCTGCCGATGGGCGTAGATGTTTTCGCCGATCACGATGGCGTCGTCGACCACGATCCCCAACGCCATGATGAAGGCGAACATGGAGATCATGTTGAGCGTCTGCCCTGTGAAATACAGGTAGGCGCTGCTGGCCATCAACGAGAATGGGATCCCCAACGCGATCCAGAACGCAAGCCGAAGCTCGAGGAACGTGGCGAGAATGAGGAACACGATCAGCAGACCCTGGATGCCGTTTCTGACGAGCAGGTCGATGCGACCTCGCACCTCTTTCGAACGGTCGGCCCAGGTTGTCAACCGATAGCCCTCGGGCATTTCTGCTTCAGCGACGAACTGCTTGACCGCGTCGACCATGGCAAGCAGATCTTCCGTGGCACTCCGCTGAACGGAGAGAACAAGCACGGGCTGGCCGTTCAGTTCGCTCACCGATGCCGTGTCGGTGAACTCGTCACGCACGACACCAAGATCGCCTATCGTGAGCACGGCGCCGTCCCGTTGGGTAATCAACGGGAGCTTGGCGATCTCTTCGCCCGTGAGCCGACGGTTGTGGCCGCGCAACAGGACTTCCTGCGATTTGGCCCGAATCGTGCCGCCAGGCAATTCGTAGTTCTCACGCCGGACCACGGAAGCCACCTGGGGCAGGGAAACCCCGTGCGACCGGAGCGTGTCCTCGGAGATCTCGATGTCGATCTGGTAATCCCGTGTCCCTGACAAATCGACCTGCGTGATTTCGGGAAGAAGCAGCAGGTCTTCTCGTACCCGCTCTGCCACCTCACGCAGCTTCAGTGCCGACTGTTCGTCGCGCTTGTCCGGTCCCACGACGCCGACACGGATGGCCGCTTCCCGAATCTCCGCGAGTCGAACCTCGGGGTCTTCCGCCATCTCGGGGAAACTGGGAATGCGATCGACTGCAGAACGGATGTCGTTGAGCACGCGATCCGGATTGGTTACTTCCGATCGCAGTTCGATCGTCACCGAACCCACGCCTTCGGCCGCCGTCGACGTAATCTTCTTGATTCCCTCAACCGTGCGAACGGCCTCTTCGATCTTCTGGCAAATCCCTTCCTCCACCTCTTCCGGAGCAGCTCCCGGATAGGGCACGGAAACCAGCACCATGTCCAGATCGAAGTCGGGGAAAACATCGCGATGAATGTTGCGCGCGCAATAGAGCCCGACCGCCATGACCGCGATCATGACAATGTTCAATGCCGGACCGTTCCCGATTGAACCTCGGACGAGCGCCTTCATTCCGCCTCCAAAATCTGAACCGAAGCTCCCTCCACCGGCACGGCGAGGGGCGACACGACGGCGAGATCACCGGCCTCTAAGCCGTCTCCGTCCACGTAGGCGAGAACCGTCTCGCCGAGACTGTGAGCCACGCGTATCGACGTCTGGCGAAGCGTGCACGCGCCATCCTGCCGATCGGCCGTCCACACCACGTTGCCCGGTTGAATGGCCACCTCGGGCAATTCCAGCAGCAACAGGTCGGGATGCGAGTGGACCGTTACGTTGACGAACATGCCTGCCATCAGGGCGATTGCCGACGGATTCCGCTCGGACCGGTTCGACCCGTTGTCCACCTCGAACTTCAACGGCTCACGGACATAAACGCGACACGGAATCATCCGTGTCTGGCGATCCACCTGGCCACCGTCGAAATACGAAAGGCTGCCCTCCCAACGATAGGTTCTCCCGCCGATTTCAAAACTCACAGTGGCCGGAGTCTCAGGAAGCCGGTAGGCGTCCCGAGGATGCTCCGGAACGGATGACTTCGAAGCGGAACGCAAGAGCCAATCCATCTCGCGCATCTGAAGGCTGCATCGGATTTCCATGCACGACGTGTCCTGAATTCGGACCACCGCTCCACCCCGTTGCACGTAGCCTCCCTCTTCGGCAATCTCCTGCGTCACGACCCCGTCGATCGGGGCCTTGATCTCTGTGCGACTCAAATCGAGTTGTGCTTTTTCTAACTGGGCAGTCGTCAGCTCGACCGCAGCGGCAAGTCTGTCCTTGCGGGCGTCGAGCAGCTCCAATTGATCGTGCTCGGTTTGCAGGGCGTCGCGAGCCTGCAACTCCTTAAGACGTGCCGCGTCGAGTTCCGATTCCGAATAGACACCGGGATCGTCAATCGATTCGTAACGAGCGACCTCGCGTTTCTTGATCTCGAGATCCTCCTCGGCCAGTTTGATCTGCCGTTTCCTGGCTGCAATCTCGACAACCAATTCCTGTTGATTCGCCTTCGCTTGAACGAGCTCTTGTTCCAGGCGGCGAACCTCGAGCTCGAAATCAATCGGGTCGATCCGCAGAAGGACCTCGTCCCGCTTGACCGTCCGACCAATACGACAGTCGTCCGACTTGAAGGTCACCTGGCCTGCCACTTCGGCCGGGACGTCGACCTCGCGAAAAGGAATCACGACACCGTCGACTTCGAAGTCAATTCCACTCGTGTGTTCCTGGACCGGACGCACTTCCACAACCGGCAGGACCGTATCCTCACCCTTCTGCATCTGCGGACGTTGGGCACTGCCCAACGCCATGACTGCGGCCACGCTCACCGCAAGAAGAAACATTGACAACAGAGAACGGAGGACGATCGCAACGATCCTCCGGGGGCCAAACGCCCGCGGCCTGTCTCTCGAAGCAACCGAGTCCTGTTTCATCGGGGCACTCAATCATCAATGGCTTGGAAACGAAGAGTTGGGAAATGCGTCCACGCAAGGCACTTCTCGTGCGGATGGCCTTACCCCCGCCCAGGCGGCAGTTTCCGTGACGGTGAAAACAAGACCGATCCCCATAATTTGCCAAGTCAACGCAATCGGAGACAGGGCAAACCACGTTTTCTTGTATTTTCTCCAAACTGCCCGAAAAAGCTATCTTCAGCATGAAAACACTTATCCACACAAGCAGGCCTGTCCGAAATGTCGGAATAGCCCGCATCACGAAAACAACCCGAACTCGCTAGCTTCACTTTCTTGGGGCGATAGCAAGACGGAAGATATTCATGCTACCTTCCCCCGCGCGCTGACTGAATGAAAATCCTCAACGCACACCAAGTTGTCGCTGCACTTACAGTAATCCTGTTGGCAGGATGTCGCGTCGGACCGGACTACTGTGGACCCCCAGCAGCTCCCGTCGCCCCCTCGTGGGACAATCACGGCGACGAGACCGTGCGCTATCTCTCACCAGACCTGGCCGGCTGGTGGATGCGATTCGATGATCCCGTCCTCGACGCTCTCATCTCCGAAGCGATCTCGCAGAACCTCGACTTGAAGGTTGCCGCCGAGCGCATCTTCGAGGCCCGCGCACTCCGCTGTACGGTTCGCTCCGACCTCTTCCCGCAAATCAGCAAGGACGCTTCGTACACGTTCTCAAAATTTGCGACGAACAGTTCGGGGATGGGGGGACTGATGGGCGCCTTCAGTTCGACAGCCGACCAATGGCACTGGGGAATAGGCGGCTCCTGGGAAATCGACGCCTTCGGAAGACTCCAGCGATTGGTCGAGGCGGCCGACGCCGATATCGCTGTCTCGGCGGAGGACTATCGCGACACGCTCGTCATCCTCATGGCCGACGTGGCAATCAATTATGTGGAGGCACGCTCTTATCAGCAACGATTGCAGATCGCACAAGACAACCTCAAAATTCAACAGAAGACTCTGGCCTTCACCCAATCGCGATTCAAGGCGCAACTAGGCACCGAGTTGGATGTCGTCCAGGCCCAGGCCAACGCAGAGTCAACGGCAAGCGAAATTCCAAGTCTCCAGGCTGGTTACCGGCAGACACTCAATCGTCTCAGTGTGCTACTCGGCTATCCGCCAGGATCGGTGGACGAGATCCTCGCGGAACAGGCACCCGTGCCCAAGCCGCCGGCAGAAATTGCGGTCGGTATCCCGGCCGAGCTACTACGCAGACGACCCGACATTCGCCGCGCTGAATTCGAACTGGCCGCCCAAACCGCGCGCATCGGAGCCGCTGTGGGTGAACTCTATCCCAAGTTCACGATCACTGGATCCTTTGGGCTCGACTCACGCGACTTCGCGCGACTGTTCGATGCGAACTCCATCGCGGCCAACGTCGGCCCCAGTATGCAATGGAACATCCTCAACTTCGGCAAGTTTCGCTGTAATGTCTACGTCCAGGAATCGCGGCAGAGGCAACGATGCCTGCTGTATCAGAACGCGGTCCTTCTTGCAGCCGAGGAAGTCGACAATGCGCTCGTCAACTACGTCCGCCAGAAACAGCGACAGGCAAACCTGCTCCAGGCGGTCACGGCAAACCAGCGATCGGTCGATCTTTCCCAGAAACGCTATAAGGGCGGCGACGTGAGCTTCCAACGGGTCCTCGATTCACAGCGGTCCCTGCTCCAATCGCAAGACCAACTGGCACTCAACGAAGCCAGCATCACTGTTAGCCTGATCCAGGTCTATCGTGCTCTCGGCGGCGGCTGGGAAGGAGCGGAAGCCATCGCTGCAGGTGGCATGCTCCCGCCGGAAGAGATCCTCATCGAAGAAGAGGTTATCCCCACTCCACCGGTTCAATAGCACCGTGCGGGATATGACGGATACCTTGCACGCCCATTCCGCCGTTCAAGCTGATTTCGCCCGTCGCTCGTCCGTGAACCGGTAGAGAAGCGCATTGCCCGACTTGCCAACCTGCTCAACCGCCCCCATGTTCCGGAAGCAGTAGGCAACTCGTTGCGCAATCCATCGGTGCACGTCGAGAGCCTCTGCAAGATGGCCCGTATGAAACGGATCGGGCAAACCGTCCGGCACCAGCCCTACAAGATCCTGGGCCGTTCGAAACGTGTGCGTCTCGTGCACTTCGACGAGCTTCTGATCCTCGACCTGAAAATCGTTCTTCCGCCAGCGCCGCCGGCGACCATGACCCGGATAACGCAACTCCTCGATGTCCACAAGCGGTACGTCCAGCGTCAATCGCGGATGCGGGAACGCCCGCGTGAAGTGCACCAGCTCGTCAAACAGATCCAGAAGCCGGCCCCGTTTCGGGCTCAACCGCTGCCCCTTGACCCGTCCACCTTTCTTCGAAAGCTTGACCAACCGCTTGCGAACCACGATCGGCTTGACGACCGTCACATCGTGGTCCTTCACGAGCTTCCGAATCTTGTCGCGAATCGCCGAAAGCGACCCGTGCTGCACCTCCACCAGCCGCTCGCCCACCACGACGTCGATCCGATACCGCCCCAAAGGCACCTCGAATTGGGCCTCCTCGTCGGCATAGAAACTCTTCAATTCACGATGAAGCGACGTTTCCACGATGATTACCGGATTCCCTCCCCCCGCGCAGCGTGGGGGAGGGCTAGGGAGGGGGGCGATGCTCCTCTCGACCCCGACACTCAAGTTCGTTTCCTTTGGAAGCAGTACACGCACCGAAGCACTTGCGCACAGAGACACTTATCGACCAATCCGAAGCCATCCGTCCAGAAATCTAGTGGGTGACACTTGCCGAGTGGCACTCGTAGTCCAGGCTTTGCCTGACACGTAGCGGTGACATCCTGTCGCCGAATGGCAAAATTGAGTTACAGGCCAGGCTGTGCCCGAAATGCCAAGCCATCCCTCACGCCCGACCCGCCCGCTTCGTCAGTTCCCTCAACCGCTTCTGCAGCGGTTCCGTAAGCTGATCCGAGGCAAAACGCCAACGCCAGTTGCCCGATTCCAGACCGGGCGTGTTCATCCTCGCCTCACTGTCAAGCGAGAGTACATCCTGCAAGGGCGTCACGGCCAGGCGAGCTTCCGTATGCCATGCCAGCCGAATCATCTCCCAGGAGATGTCACCCTCAGAAGGCACGTACCGCGCAAGCTGCTTCAAGACCTCGGGGTGCTGCGTCGCCTCCTCCTCGTACCATCCCAACGTCGTGTTGTTGTCGTGTGTCCCCGTGTAGACCACAGAATCCGCGGGAACGCTCTCCGGCAGAAACCGCTCATCCGGATCTTCTCCAAAAGCAAACTGAAGAACGCTCATCCCGGGTAGCGAAAAGTGCTTGCGGAGTACCGTCACTTCCCGAGTGATCAGGCCGAGGTCTTCCGCGACGATCGGAAGCCCGCCGTCAAACACCGGCGCATGCTGCCCCCTTGCCCGACACGTCTTCTCCAGCGAGGCAAGCAACTCATCGCCCGGCCCGGCAACCCACTCTCCATTGACCGCGTTCACTTCGTCCGCCGGCACCGCCCAATAGGCTTCGAAACCACGGAAGTGATCCAAGCGCGCCAGGTCGACCTGGTGCAGCACTGCCTGCAAACGTGCGTTCCACCACGCGAAACCGTCCGTCCGCATCACCTTCCAGTTGTAGAGCGGGTTTCCCCAAAGCTGGCCCGTTGCCGAAAAGTAGTCCGGCGGAACACCCGCCACGCGGAGAGGCCTTCCCGCTTCATCCAGTTCGAATAAGTGCCGGTTGCCCCAGACGTCGGCACTCAAGTGGGACACATAAATAGGGATGTCACCAAACACGTGGATTCCGTGCCCGTGAGCATACTCCCGAAGCTGTTCCCACTGCCGAAAGAACAGGAACTGGGAAAAACGATGAAACTCGACACCCTCGGCCATCACCCCAAGATCAACACCAGAAAGATCCGTGAGCCCTTCATGCACGGCCTCGGACCACTCCAGGTGTTCCGTCCAATGAAGCCAGTCAGTCGACCCGTTCTCGTCACTCAACGCCATGAACAAGGCATGTCGATCGAGCCAACCAGCCTCCCTCCGGCAGAACGCTGCGAATTGCGCCGCCAACTCGTCCGAGCCCACCCCGTCCTTGAACCGCGCGTAAGCATGATCAAGCAATTGCCGTTTCGCCGCATCCACCCACTCGAAGTCAACCGGCGAAGCCACGTCGGACGGAAAACCTCTCGCCCCCTCCAACACCTCGGGCACAACCAGCCCGTCTTCCACGAGCCGTTCTGGACTGATCAGCAACGGATTGCCCGCGAAAGCCGACGGCGACTTGTAGGGCGAACCGTCCTCCAGCGTGGGGGTCAACGGCAGCAATTGCCACACCCGTTGCCCGGCGCCTGCCAGCCAGTCGATGAACTGAAACGCACTCGGGCCAAGATCGCCGATCCCGAAAGGCGAAGGAAAGCTCGTCGGATGGGCAAGAACACCCGCCACGCGGCCGTTTTCTGACATCGGAACCCTTATCGCTCAATCCGTTCTCGCGAGCCTCCCACACAATCCGTCCCTCCATTCTCAGCGCCAATCACAATCCCGAGAAGTACCCCCCTAACGAGAACACAGCTATCAGTGCTAGCTCATAGTCAGGACCCTTATCAACACGAAATCAGCCCGCCGAATTCAATAACCGGCGGGCTGACCTTGTCTGTCCGGTTGCAGACGGCGACAGGATGCCACCGCTACGGAGTTGCTAGCTCTTCAGCCCTGTGAGCTTCGGATCCAACTTCACATCGCACTTGATCAGGTCTTCCCAGCGAACAATCTCACCCTTGTAGGCGGCCGTACGACCGAGAATCGTGCAGAGATTGCTCCGAACGCTCGGCGCGACCGTCGGGTTCTTGCAGTCCCCTTCCTGAATGCTCTTGTGAAACGTGGCGATATTCGTCGCGGCACCGTCCTTGTAGATAGCAGGCGAACTTCCGCCGCGATAGAAGTTCTTCCCGCGGATCAGCGTATCGCCCCCATAAGCCGTCTCCAGGACACCATCGACCCCGAACATCCGATTGCGAATTCCGTCGGGCTTCGAACCGTGACCGTTGAACTGCCTCGAACTGAAGGCGATGCCCACGTTGTCGGCGTACTTGAAGGTGATGCTGAACGTGTCCCAGCAATTACCGTAATCCCGGACTTTCCTGCCGCCCGTGCCGAACGCACACACCGGCGGAGCATCCATGATCCAACTCATCACGTCGATCGTGTGGATGTTCTGCTCGGTGATGATATCTCCCGAAAGGATCTGATCGACGCCCCATGCGGTGAGCCGGGCTTCCGGGTTCGTCGCCGCTTCCAGGGCCGCCTCCTTCTGACGCACCCACGGAACACCCGCGTGGTAGGTCGACTCGCCAAAAGCGAGACTGCCCAGCGCGTTCTCCTCATGAACCCGACGAATGGACTCGATGTAGAAAGGATCGGCACGGGTCTGGAAATCGATCAGGAAGCAGAGACCGGCTTTCGTCGCGTCTGCTCCGCTCTGTTCGATCGACTTGCAGCCGGGAACATCGACAGCGATCGGCTTCGCCACGTAGACGTGCTTCCCGGCAGCCACTCCCGCCGCGGCTTGCTCCGGATGAAAATACGGCGGCGACTCGACCACGATCGCATCGACCTTTTCGAGCAGTTTCTCGTAGCCCTTCAGGCCCGTGAACCGCGCCGAAGCGTCAACACCAAACTTGTCGCCAGCCGCATCCACCTTGTCCTGGAAGTAGTCGTGAACGGCTGCAATCTCGTAGCCGCCATGCTCCTTGAACAAGTTGGTAATCCAGGTGCCTCGTCCACCGCAGCCGATCAGGCCAATGCTGACTTTCGAGTTGGCCTGGTATCCAAGCGCCGTCTTGGCCTGCAGAACCGTGGCGGCAGTAGCCGCCGATGCCCCCGCAATGAAGCCCCGACGCGACACACCAGATTCATCCTTCTCCCGTCGAATCGTCATGACTATTTCTCCTGAGTTCTTGTGCCGTGCCAGGTTTCGAACCGGCTGATGAATAACGCTCCGCCTTGAATTCCTACTCGGCCGGTTTCCCGAACACTTCCACTTCGACGTAGTGGCTCAGCCCGTCGGCCGTGCTGCCGTTGCTGTACAAACGGACGTAGCGACCCTTCACTCCCTTGGCGTCGAACAACTTGCCCCGGAAAGTCTCGATGTACGGACGCTTCCTGCCAAGCCCCATCTTCAACGAGTTGTCCTGGTCGTTGCTGTAGACGGTCTTCACGTCCTTCTTGAACTCCGGATCGTCCGAAACCTGGATCACCACGTCGTGATAACTACGAGCCTCCCGGAAGTAATGCCATACGTAAATCGCGTAGATCTCGGCCGGCTTCTCCAGGTCGATCTGAACCCATTGCGGTTCCGGCGGCAATTCGACAAACGCATCCTCATCGCCCGACTTCCGCCCGTCCGTGACAAATTCCAGTTCGCCAATCAGCGGCCGCTCATCACTCGCCGTCACTTTCTTCTTCAACGCCAGGTTCGTCGTTCCCTTGGGAACCATGAAGTCCGGCAGGTCACCCTCCGGCAACTCTTCCAGTCCGGGGAACAGAAGCGCCAGAACATCCGGCGGCGTACCCGCCAGAACCTCTTCGGGAAGCTCCGTCTCTAGTGCGACCTTCGCGTCGTCCGCTCGAAGCAACGACGTAATCGACAAAACAACAATGATTCCCAAAGCAGTGTAACGCATCCAAATCTCTCCTCTCACGTTCAGTTCGTAGTCCTAATCAGGTGTTTTCTTCCGCAATCGGCGCAAGCGTCGGAACGCCCCGATCATGTTGCCGATCTCTCGCGTCATGCTCATCCGACTTCCCGGCTGGTCCGACCAGTTGATCGGAACCTCTACTACACGGTACCCACAACGGTCGGCCAGAATCAACATTTCCAGGTCAAAGTAGTACCCCTCCTCCCGCATTTGGGGGAAAAGTCTCGCCGCGACCTCATGACGAAGCATCTTGAACCCACATTGCGTGTCCCGTACCGACAATCCCAACATGAATCGTGCCAGACCGGCAAACGACTTCCCCACAACGCCCCGCAACGGATTCCGATTCCGTGCCACCTCC
>Ga0272443_10006737_pt1 | contig 11238 bp, 3 predicted proteins | sample SSMAcet12_FD_193581 | JGI IMG/M metagenome (GOLD analysis project Ga0272443, IMG submission 193581) | Marine sediment archaeal communities from Little Sippewissett salt marsh, Falmouth, MA, United States - SSM-Acet-12 | ecosystem: Environmental > Aquatic > Marine > Wetlands > Sediment ... | reverse complement strand
ACAAAATCCTTATAAATAAAGACTTCTTATCCTGGACATGGGTTTATTTAAGAAAAAAGATCGGATTATTGATTTAACTGAACATTATAGAAAACAACAAGAAAAAGAAGCTGAAATTAAACAAGATTTAAAAGAATCTTCAGAATCTCAAGAAACTTCTTCTGGAGGAGCTTTAAGTTTCTTAGGAAGTATGGTTTCTTCAAGCACAACTCCAACTGATACTTCTTCAAGGGAAAGTGAATATCTAGATGTGGCTGGAGAGGTTAGTGAGAAAAGAAAAAAACTTGCAAAAAGGTTTATGGAAATGACTGAGAAATTAGAAGATTTATCTAATCAAATCTACCACTTACAACAAAGACTTGAAGTTATTGAAAAAAAGTTGAATATTGGAAGTTTTTCTTAAACATGATTAATCTTTTTTTTCTTTTTTATGAATTTGTAAAATTCCCCCCCAAGAAAAACTGTTGAAGATAGTATGAAAATAAAAAGTAATTCTTTTATTGATAAACTTACAAAATCAAACATTTGCTGGAGAAAAGGAAGATAGACCACTCCTATTGAAAATAATATGGAAATGACTATGAAGAGAATTAGAGTTTTATTTCTTAAAAAACCTAATTTAAAAACCGATTGTTTTAGGGAACGCATATTTAAGGAATTAAATATTTGGGTCATTGCCATCATAACAAAAGCTCCTGTTCTTGCTTTTTCTATCCCCCCAGCATAAAAACTAGAAAAAATAAAAATAGTTAAAAGAGTCATTAAACCCCCCATTATAAATAAGTAGGGGAGAATTGAACAATTTAATATTTCTTCTTTTGAAGATTTTGGGGGGTGGTTTAAAATATCTTTTTCTCCTGGCTCTGCTGCCAATCCAAGACCTGGACCAGTATCTGTTACTAAGTTTAACCAAAGTATCTGGGTTGGGAGAAGGGGCAAAGGCATTCCTAATAAGAGGGTAGAAATAATAGTTACATCCTCTGCTACATTTGTTGTTATTAAGAAAAAACTAGTATTTCTCACATTATTAAAAACTATTCTTCCTTGCTCTACAGCATTAATAATCGTTGCAAAATTATCATCACTTAAAATTATTTCGGAAGAATCTCTTGCGACATCTGTTCCAATTAGACCCATGGAAATTCCTATATCTGCCTGTTTTAAGGCCGGAGCATCATTTACCCCATCCCCAGTCATAGCTATTTTTCTGCCTTGTTTTTGAAGAGTAATTGCTATTTTTAATTTCATTTTTGGAGTTAATCTAGCAAAAACATTAATTTTGGAAACAGCTTTTCTAAATTCTTTTTGCGATAGTTTTTCTAACTCTTGTTCGCTCATTGCAATTTTTTTTTCTGTACTGGAGTTTGGAATAAGCCCAATTTCTTTTGAAATAGCAACTGCTGTTTCTTTATGGTCTCCAGTAACCATAATTACCCTAATTCCTGCCTCCTTCGCTCTTGAAATTGCTTCTTTAACTTCTGGTCTTGGGGGATCACTAATGGCTATTAAACCCAAAAAAGTAAGATTTTGTATTTCTTTGTTATTTATATTTTCTTTAAAGCCAATATCTTCTTTAAAAGCAACTGCGAGAATTCTCATCCCTTCTTTTGCTAATTCATTGGTTTTTATTAAAAAATCTTTTTTGTTTTTTTCGGTAATTTTTTGTTTTTCTCCTTCTATATAAAAATTAGAAGTTTTTTCTAAAATTTGTTCAGGAGCACCAATTATAGCTATTTCTTTTTTTGATTTCTGTTTAGAAAATTCGAAAATAGAGGCCTTATATTTTGATTCCTGATCAAAGGGAATTTCATCAATAATAGAATATCTTTTTTTTGATGATTCAATTATCTCTGCTTTTTCAGCAGCAATTAAAAGTGCTGCTTCTGTAGGATCTCCTATTATTTCTGTTGTTTTTTTTATGGATTGTATTTTTGCACTAGAACAAAGATAAGCCATCTCTAAAAGCTTGTTAAGAGATTTATTTGAGGTGGGCAGAATTCTCTTATTTTCAAAATAAAAAGCCCCTTTTTTCTGCCACTCATTTCCTGTTACTTGAATTTCTTTTCCAGAGGCAAGGAAAATTTTTCTTACAGTCATTATATTTTTTGTGATTGTTCCTGTTTTATCAGTTATTATTGTGTCTACAATTCCAAGGGTTTCTGTAGAAGGAAGATTTCTTGTAACTGCTTTTTTTCTTGCCATTCTCAATGCTCCTATTGCTAAAACAATTGTTAAAACTGCTGGAAGGCCTTCAGGTATTCCAGAAACCAATGAAGCTATACTAAAAAGAAACATTTCAGTAAAAGCCATTTTTCTTATGAAAAACCCAATTAAAAAAGTTAGAAAAGCTCCAGTCAAAGCAATTAAAGTCATCTTTATTGATAACTTATTTATTTTTTCCTGAAAATGTGTTCTTCTTGTTTTTATTTTCTGAATAGATTTTGCTATTTGGCCTATTTCTGTATAATCCCCAGTAGATACTACAATTGCTTTAGCTGTTCCTGAAGCGACAAAAGTTCCAAGAAAAATCATATTTTTTCTCTCTGCCAACAAAGTTTTTTTAGGTAAGAGAGCTATTATTTTTTCCACTGGAGTTGATTCCCCAGTTAAAGAAGCTTCTATTGTTTTGAAATTTTTTATAGATAAAAGTCTTGCATCTGCAGGAATCTTATCTCCTTGTTCTAATAATATTATATCTCCAGGAACTAATTCTCTTGAGTTTATTTTAATTAAAGTATTATCTCTAAAAACTTTTGCATAGGAAACAACTCTTTTTTTTAAAGATTCTATTGCCTTTTCTGCTTTTCTTTCTTGAAAAAATCCTATGGCAGTATTTATACAAATAATTCCTAGAATGATATATACATCAATAAAATTTTTTATTAAAAAGGAGATTAGGGCTGCTACAAGAAGTATATAAATAAACAAACTTTTAAATTGGTTTAGAAATGTTTTTAGATAAGGCCTTTTCTTTTTTTCGGTTAATTCGTTAAATCCATATTTTTGTGTGTTTAGTTGAGATTTTTTCAAACTCAACCCCCCTTCAGATGAATCTAATCTAGAAAATAATTCTTTTTGTGAAATGGTTTGGGGGTTTTCTATCTTCCTCTTTCTCATGACTAATAATAATTAATAAAGATTATAAATCTTATTGATAAAAAATTTATTTGTATCTTAGATAATTTTATTAAGCTATTTTCTTTAATTATTAGATAGAATATTGGTGAGAAATTGAAAAATAAACAAAAAATATCTTTGACAAGATTTTTAGTTATTTGTAATCCAAATCTATAAGAGAAAGATGAAAAATAAAAGAGGGGTTTCAACAGTTGTAGTTAGCTTGCTTTTAATTTTAATTATAATTGTTGCCATTGGAATTGTTTGGACTGTGATTAAAGGAATGATAGATGAAAGTACTGAAAGAATTGCTTTGGGCAAAATTACTCTTGATGTTGGATTTCAAAAAGTTGAAATTTATAATCAATCTAATAATGTAAGTATAAAGGTTAAAAGAGAAGTTGGGAGGGGGGAGATGATTGGATTAAAATTTGTTTTTTATACTTCTATTGGAAGCGAGGTTTTTCAGGAATATATTGGTTTGAGAGAATTGGGAGAAAAAACTTTTATGTTTCATTTAGATTCTCTTCTTGTTGATGATTTAGTTAAAATTTCAATTGTTCCTGTATTAGAAACTAGTTCTGGAAAAGAATTTCTCGGGGATAATCTAAAAACTTATCATGTTAAGGATGGGACTATAACTAGCGGGGGATGTATTCCTGATTGTCAGGGTTATGTTTGTGGTATGGATCCTGTTTGTGGAACTTTAGATTGTGGATCATGTAATGCTACTCATCCTAATTGTAATAATGGAGTATGTGAAGAAACTGGTTGTATTCCTGATTGTCAGGGTTATGTTTGTGGTATGGATCCTGTTTGTGGAACTTTAGATTGTGGAAGTTGTTCTGGAGGAGAAACTTGTCAACTAGGAACTTGTGTTCCAACAACTGCTTTGACATGTGCAGATATAACTCATCCAAATTGTGTAGAAATAACTAGTTGTGGGTTATTGGATCAAATTGAAACATACTACTTATTGGTAAATGATGTTCAAAGTGATGATTCTTGTTTTGAAGTACATCCTTCCTCAATAACTCATGGAGAACATGAACCAGTTATTCTAGACTTAAATGGATATACGATTACTTTTGGAGGGGCTAGTGGGGTGAATCAGAAAGGAATATACATATGGGGGGATTATCATTACAGACCAAATATAGAAATAAAAAATGGAAACATAAAACAAGGAGCAGGAAATGGAACCCAATGTAATTCTATTTCCGGAGGATACTGGTCCCCAAATAAAGAATACCACCATCTCAATGCTTCGACTTGGGGGTGGGATTGTAGTAATATTGGAGTCTTTGGGGGGAAGAACATAAGCATTCATGATAATTATTTAGAACAAAATGTTTCTTATGTCACAGATAGACAAGGCAAAATGATATCTCAAATAGGGGTGAGTAGCAACGGCAAAATTGGATCAGAAGATACCTCCCCCGGAGGAAAAGTCTACATATACAACAATGTTCTCAAAGGCAAAGGACAAGTTGGCATTGGGTTAAGCAGATCTTCAGCAAGTGATTGGGGGAATTACGATTTCTATAATAAAATTCAGGATCTTGAAATTTATAACAACCACATTCAAATGGAAGGAGTTGTTGCTAATGCTTACGCAATGATTCTCAATGGATATTCTGCAAACGAGTATTATACACCTTTAATTTATGATAATCATATTGAACAAACCAATGCTAGAGGGATTGATATTGATGCTATTGATGATTTATTAGGATTAAAAGGGGCACATTTTTATAATAACTATATTGATACACAACAGGGATGCCTTGAAGATAATAGGGGGGGTACTTTCCAAGGATATGTTTGTGGAACCCATACCCTTAGAATAAGAAGTAGTGATAGTTATTACCGGGTTGGAGGAGGATTACAAAATCCTTATGGGGAAAATTCAGATAATTGGTTTTATAATAATACGTTTATAGTTAGACAAGGGAATGTCATGCCTGATGGAACTCTTAGTGGTTGGGGATACGGATTAAGATTAAGTGTTAGAGACTATAATCAAAGTTTAAACATGACTTTTGAAGATAATAAATTCATAGCAATTACTAACTCAACATATGGACATAGTTTAGAAACCGATGGAGATGTTGCCGCGGTTTATATTAACGGAGTAATTCCTGGGAATAATATTATTTTTAAAAATAATAAATTTGAAAGTAATTACAGACCATTATGGATCGGAGGTTCAGAAATAAAATTCATAGATAATGAAATAATTAAATCTGGAGTAGAAAATAATTATTATGAAAATATAAGAGTTGGTTTTTGGATTGAGAGATCTAGTGGAAATTTATTTATAAATCAGACTTTTACAAATGCCCCTAGTTTTGGAGAAACAGATGATGTTTTTTATAGAAGCACAGATGTTATTAGTGCGAGGAATATTAGTGTTAATTGGTATTTGGATATTCAAGGCCCTTCTAATACCCAAGTTGATATTGGAGATGTTTTTGGAACTCCAGTATTTTCAGGACAAACTGATGCAAGTGGAAATTTAAGAGTTAATTTAACTGAATTTACAGAAGAATGCAATGCTTTTGTATGCCCTCCAAGTAGCACCACTAGAATTGATTACACCCCACACACTGTTAGTGTTGCCGGATATGCTCCAAGACAAGTGACAATAAATCAAAATAGGTTTGAAGTTTTTTAATTGCTATTTACAATTAATTTTATTAAGGGATTTTTCTTAATTATTCTATAAAATATTGGTGAGAAATTGAGGAATAATAAAGGTGTTTCAGCTGTTGTAACTACTGTGTTAATCATACTTATAGTTTTGGTTGCAATTGCAATTGTGTGGGTTGTGATTAAGGGGGTTATAGATGAAGGGGCTGAACAAGTTGATCTTGGAAAACTTACTTTGGATGTTGATATTGAACGTGTAACTTTAGATAATAGTACTAATAATGTTAGTATTAAAATTAAAAGAAATCCTGGAGTAGGCAGTATTAAAGGTGTTAAATTTATTTTTTATACTAATTCAGAAACCGAAGAATTTCAAGAAGATATAACTTTAGAAGAACTTGGCGAAGCTATCTTTATGTTTCATCTGGACATTTTAGATGTTGATCTTTTAACAAAAATCTCTTTAGTTCCTGTTTTAAAAACTAGTTCTGGAACTGAGTTTTTAGGAAACCTTATTGATATTCATCATGTTACTTCTAGTAGTTCTAGTAGTTCCAGCGGGGGGCCGGATCCTTGCACACCGGGAACCTGTGCAAGTTTAGGTTATGGATGCGGAACTCCTGATGATGGATGTGGGGGCACTTTAAATTGTGGAAATTGTAGTTCTGGATATTTTTGTAATTCAACTTATCAGTGTCACATTGTTCCTAATTGTTCTTTAATAAGTGCCTATTGGTCTTTTGGGCAAGTTGAAGAAGATACAATTGTAAATCTTTATGTTAATGGAACAGATTGTGATAACCAAGATATTAATTTTACTATTTGGGAATATGATTCTTCAAATGATGATGATGCAGTAACAAATAATCCTAGCAACTTAGAATTCACAGGAGACCAGGTAGTTCGAAGTTGGACAGCAGAATATCAAGATGACTCTGATGGAAATGGGGATCCTCCAGAATATTATTTTATTGCTAAATTAGTTACAGATAATCTTAACAACATCACTAGTTCTGATCCTAAACTAAATGTTACTGAGGAAGTTATTGTTCCTGATACAACTCCTCCAACATTTGATAATTTGGCTAACCAAACTCTTATCGAAGGCCAGAGTTTATACTATGATATTGATGCCAGTGACTCAGAATCTAATATAGGATGTTTTAAAGTCAATGATACAATAAATTTTAATATTAATTGCTCAGGAGTTTTAACTAATGTAACTTCTTTAAATACAACTTTGCATTGGTTAAATATAAGTGTAAATGATACTGAAGGCAATGAAAATTCTGGGGAAATTTATATTAATGTCACAATGTGTATTCCTGATACTTGTGCAAGTTTAGGTTATGAATGTGGTGCAGACCATGATGATGGATGTGGGGGCACTTTAGATTGTGGAAATTGCTCTTTAGGATATTTTTGTAATTCAAGTTTTATATGTGAAGCTATTCCTGCTCAACCAAACATTACAGTAACTGTGGATAGCATCTATGCATCTAATCCAGATTATGATGAGGATAATTTAATTGATGGCAATACTGATCCTGATTTAAGAATAACACAATGGGCTAGTGAAGATTTGCCTCAATATGGAAATCCTGGTCCACACTGGGTAGAAATTAATTTTTCTAGTCAACAAACAATTGGAAATATAACAGTTTGGTTTGCTCATAGAATTTCAGGGGTAGATTATGCAACTTCGCAGCAGATTGATTTTCAATATTGGAATGGAACTGGGTATGAATTAATCCAAACCTATTTATCTGGAGGAGCAGAAAATATTCAAAACGCCTCTATAATTTTTACTCCAGTTGTAACTAATAGTATTAGGTTATGGCAACCTGCTTACATGGGCCCTCCAACCTATAACAGTGTAATGTGGTTATCTGAAATAGAATGGGGAGAAGATTATGCCCCCCCACCTTGTGTATTTACAAATGCTACTTGGCTACAACAAAGTATTGGGGAGGGTGCAACAGCCATCTTAAAAGTTGAAGGAACAAATTGTAATGGAAAAGAAGTCAATTTTACTGTTATGGAAGATGACTTTTTATCTGGAGAAGATCTTTTTGATGATAATGTGAGTATGAATCCTGTAAATGCTAATTTTTCTGGAGATATTGCTTCTTCAACATGGATAGCTGAATATCAAGGAGACGGGATCCTTGGGGGAAATCCGGAATATTATTTTATTGCAACCCTTGTAGAAGATCCATCAGTTTCAATTACAAGTGTTGATCCTGAATTAGAAGTTTATCAAACACAACAACAGACAAATCTAACCTGTACAGATTTTTCCACAGAAGAACTTGGAGGAAAACCTTGTATTGAAGTTACAGCTTGTGGTGAACTAAATCAATCAAGTACGTATTATCTTTTGATGAATGATATTATAAGCAACAATAGTTGTATTCTTTTAAACAATAACAATATAACTTTTGATTTAAATAACCACACAGTATATTATGCTGCTAATCCAAAGCATGTGAATACTTCAATGTATTCTGATCAGGGAGTCACACTAAATCGTGGTTGCTTTACTTATGTTTCAAGTCTGATGACCGAGGGTTATATCTGCCATTATGGAATAAGTAATAACCAAGCATATGCTATATCAAACGATCCATCAGGAACTCCTGATTGGTATTTTCACAGCAAGATGGGATGTAGTGATGCAGAAATAAAAAATGGAAGAGTTATTCAAGCAAATGAACAATCTATTTACAGCCACGCAATTTATCTTGGCACTCCCAGTGATGTTGCATGCCCTAGAACAAAAATCCATGATATGTATATTGAAGTTCCTTCAAATGATTCTTTTAATTTGTATTTAAATTCAGATGATGACAAAATTTACAATAATACTTTGGTTAGTAAAAGCACACACATAAGTTATAGGAGCTTTGCGCCTGCAGTTGTAAAATCACATGATAATTTTGAATTTTACAATAATACAATCATTGGGGGGCCGTGTATAGGAGTGGATGCAAGATATAATTCGGAAATTTATGGTAACAACATCAGCCACAACGCAAGTTCTCAAAATGCCTATGCAATAAGAATAAATAGCAATTCTAGATTGTATGATAATTATATAGAACCGATTGATGGGCGGGGGATACTAGTTGATTGTGCAAGCAATGTGACAGTGTACAACAATACCCTGATAGTCAAACAAAGAACTATCTCAGACAATAAAGCTTACGGAATAAGATTAAGAAGCCGGCCAGAGTGCGGAATAGGCTCAACAAAAGACAACCTTTTTTATGATAATGATGTTACAGTTTATGCTGGACTGAATCCTCCATTTAATACCCACGGTGCAGCTATGACAATTGGTTCTGCTTTTGAAGAAGGAAATACAGGAAACATGGTTGTAAACAACACTTTTAGAGCAATAACATACAATAGTAATTATGTGGCAGATGGAATCCTTCTTGAAGGCCCAAAAAACACTAGCGAAGATCATTATTGGGGGAGAATTTTAATAAAGAATAATGTTGTTAAAGGAAATAATAGGTTGGTAAGCACTTATAATACGGGGGGGAACTATCTTTCAAGCAACTTGCATGAACTCATCAATACCCATTTTGTTAAAGAAGAAGTAGAAGATTCAAGTGATTTCACTTCAATGTATTTTCAAAGTTCAGATGGTCTTGAGTATAGTGCTGCAGATTTTATTTTACTTAATTCTTCTTTTGAGGGGGGAGCTAGTCTTGATGATATTAAATTTAGTTCTACATGGTGTGGTGAAACAAGAGAATGTAGTTACTATGTTAAGTGGTTTTTAGAAATTTATGCAGAAGATGACTTGGGCTCACCAATAGATGGCGCTTTAATTGAAATAAGAAATTCTACAAATTATTTAGTTTATAGTGGAACAACCACCAATGGCCATAGTGAACTTTTGAATTTAACTGAATTTTATCATAACAACGCAACTGGAAAAGTTTATCACTCTCCTTATAATATTTCTGTAACTTATAATGGAAATACTCATTCAAGAATTGTTAATTTTAATGAATCAAAAACAGAGATATTTACATTTACGCCATTACCTAAATGCAATTTTACAAATGCTACTTGGCTACAACAAAGTATTGGGGAGGGTGCAACAGCCATCTTAAAAGTTGAAGGAACAAATTGTAATGGAAAAGAAGTCAATTTTACTGTTATGGAATATGACTTCCCGGGAGGGGGGTTATTTGATGATGATGTCGCTTTAAATCCTATAAACACATATTTTATTGGGAATATAACACAATCTGTTTGGCAGGCCGAATGGCAAGCAGAAAGCTGGCCTGAAGATGATCCCCCAGAGTATTATTTTATTGCAACCCTTGTAGAAGATCCATCGGTTTCAATTACAAGTGTTGATCCTAAATTAGAAGTTACAACAGACCTTCTTCTTAGGTTACTTTATCCTGCTGATCAAGGAATCGTTGAAGAACAACCCATGTCTTTTGTTGCAAATTTTTCAGCAATTAATAATATTGATAGGGCTGAATTATGGACCAATGTTAGTGACTGGAGTTTAAAGCAAACAAAATTTGCTGAGCTTCCAAACATGAATAATTATGATGAACTGAATAATATTAACATGAGCGATAATGTTATTTTGATGCATTTTAATGATGATTATCTTGATTATTCTGGAAATAATAATGATGCAAGTTGTACAATTTGCCCTACAAGCACTAAAGGTATATTTGATAGAGCATATAATTTTACTGGAACAGAATTTTTTGATTTGGGGGATATAAATAGTCTTGATGGATTAACTAACATGACAATTTCTGCATGGGTGAAACCAAGCAATTTATCTGATAATTATCAAACAATAGTTGGAAAGCAACAAGTTTTTGCTCTTAGAATAACCCCCACAACTCATCGTGCTCAAGGTTTTTTAATAACTTCGAGTCATAACTATTATGTTGAATCAACTTCTATGTTGCAAGAAGATAAATGGCAAAATATAGTCCTTTTAGTTAACAGTTCAAATATTAGCATTTATTATAATGGACAATTAGAAAATACAATGGCCATGTCAGAAGCTATGAATGCGGGAGATAACTCTGTATCAATAGGGAAAAGCATTCCCCCTGGAAGTACTGAAAACTTTTATTATGGGGGAATAGATGAAATTGCTTTATGGAATAGAAGTTTAAGCGGTGATGAAATAAAATCACTTTATAATGTAAGTAAATACTATGTATTTAATTTTAGCCAGGATGTTGACCAAGGACTCTTTAGATGGAATGTTAGGGCAAATGATTCAGTCGGCAAGTCTATTTGGCGGGGGAATAGGAGTTTTTTAAGAAGTGACCCAAGTGAGTTCTGTGGTTCTGGAGAGTATCTTATTTGCGATGATTTTAATGATTATTATATAAATAACAGTATTTGGGACATAATCTTAAACGCAGACTTGAAAACCATAGTTAGCGAAAAAAATGGGGTCATGAATAT
>Ga0272443_10006736_pt1 | contig 11238 bp, 9 predicted proteins | sample SSMAcet12_FD_193581 | JGI IMG/M metagenome (GOLD analysis project Ga0272443, IMG submission 193581) | Marine sediment archaeal communities from Little Sippewissett salt marsh, Falmouth, MA, United States - SSM-Acet-12 | ecosystem: Environmental > Aquatic > Marine > Wetlands > Sediment ... | reverse complement strand
TACTTGGCGCTTTTTCCCCAGACAAGCGCATATCTGAACATCCTGACGAAATCCCTGTGCAGATGCTCGCAGACGGTCTGAACGGTGGAGCCGTCCAGTATCACCAGGGGCTCCTCGAGGTCCGCCTTCCCGCCCTGGGGTTTCATGTATACCCTTATAAAACCCAGAGTATCGTAGATCAGGTCCTTCAACTCCTCTATACCCCTCTCTTCCTTGACGGATACGGGCAGGTATTCACCATTCACGTGTTTCCCAAGCCGTCTTTCCAGTCCCGGGTAACCGAGGTCGAACTTGTTGATTATGGTTATACCCGGGATGTAGACGCGGTTCCCTGCCAGGAAATCGACAAGCTCGTCGGCGCTGCAATCCTCGCGGAACACCACCGTGCCGTTCACGATCCCGTAGGCCCTTATGATCTCCTGAACGCTCTTTTCGTCCAGTTTCGTCAGCTCCACGGTGCTCCTGACCTTTATTCCTCCCCTGTTGGACTGGTTCAGTGTAATATTCGGAGGGGACATGTTCACCCTTATGGCCGCGCTGTGAAGCTCACGCTCGATCATATCTATCCGGTGGTTGTAGACATCCCCCACCAGGAGTATTATGTCCGATGCCCTGGCCGCGGTGATAACCTCCCTTCCCCTCCCCCTTCCCTTCGAGGCCCCCTCGATTATACCTGGCATGTCGAGTATCTGGATCTTGGCACCCTTGTGCTCCAGTATGCCGGGGATAACATCCAGGGTGGTGAACTGGTATTCCGCTATCTCCGCCTCCTTGCCGGTCAGGGAGTTGAGTATGCTCGACTTTCCCACGGACGGGAAACCCACAAGGGCGACCGTGGCATCCCCCGACTTCTTGACGTAGTAGCCCTTTCCCCCGGCCCCGGATTTCATCCTGTTCAGTTCAAGCTGGGCCTTCAGCTTTGCAACCTTGGCCTTGAGCTTCCCGATATGGTGCTCCGTGGCCTTGTTCTTCTGGGTGTTGAGGATCTCCTCCTCGATCTGGGCTATCTGCTCCTCTATCGTGGCCATCTTCAGCTCCTGACCTTTGGGCCTGCTTCAGCCCCATCGGGTATCCGATATTAATAATCAGGGGGGCCTCTGGTCACTGTTTACCCGTCTCCTCGGGCTTTTTTTGCTGGGCCTGAGGCTGCTGGGGCGCAGGCTGCGGCTGCCCCTGCTGAGGTCTAGGGGCCTGCTGGGGTGCCGGGGCAGGCGGCGCCCCGGGGGGGGCTTGCTGGAGCTGCGGACGCGGCTGGATCGGCTGCGGTCTAGGCGGGGCCTGCTGGGGTGCCGGGACAGGTGGCGCCCCTGGAGGAGCCTGCTGAAGCTGCGGACGCGGCTGGATCGGCTGCGGTCTAGGCGGGGCCTGCTGGGGCATCACCTGGGCCCTTTCCGGAGGGCTGGGTCCCGGCTGAGCCTGGGGGAGGGGGGGCCTTATCGCCCCCGCCTGCGCCGGCTGCGGGACGGGCTGCAAGGCAGGCTGGGGAGGCTGCACACCTCCCGACGGGGGCCCTTCTCCTTCGGTGGGGAGCTCCCCTTCCTGCACAGGGGGCGCCTGCTCGCCCCTGTTCAGATATGGGCCGTACTCCTCCTCGAGTGCCTCCAGTGCCCTCTGTTTCCTCTCCTCCAGTTCCTTTTCCGCGTTGCTTATCGCGACATCCTGCCCCTGCCATCCCAGCGGTATCTTGATGTTCATCTCATCCAGCACCAGATCATGGTCCTGCAGGTACTTGTCTATCCCATCTATGGGAATGCCCTCGTGGGATTCGTAACAGGCAGGGCAGTTGGCGGATTCGGTTATGGGAACCTGCGTCGTGCCGCAGGAGCACGTCCAGGTGGGAAGGTCCATGTATATCGGCTCCATGGACCCTATCTCCTTCTTCCTGCTCTCGTACTGCTCCAGTATCTCCTTCTCCTTGGATTTTTTTCCCGATTTGATCACGAAGAAGACCACGATCGGTATGGCAATGAGCATCAGTGCCAGAATGACGAACAGTATTATCGTGGTGGCTGCGGTCGGGTCCTCCTCCGCCACCGCTATGAAAGTAACCGTGGTGTTCTCGGACCTCTCTCCTTGCTCGTCCACAACCAGAAGGGACACCTGATAACTCCCGCTCTCTTTTATCTCTATGGATATTGACCATCCCAACCTCGTTATCACCTCTCCGTTGGGGAGGGTTATCCACCAGTTCCAGCTGAGCTCGTTGTAGGTGGAGTAGTCATCATTCGCATCTCCCTGGAAATAGATCTCGCCCAGGTCCTTCATTTTCGCACTCATCTCCTCACCGTCGGTGAGGTTCGTCGTCTCCTCCCCCTCCCCGATGGTTATGGTGATCCGTATGGTGACGTTGTACGGTCCCTGGTTCCGCCCTGCCGTCTCAACCGTTATGGGATCCGTCCCGGGACCCCTGTTGCCGGCGTCATCAACTATCGAGAGGTTCACTTCGTACAGGGTCCCCCTCTCAAGGTTGGTGATCGTGTAGCTGGTGACATCCCTTCCACCCTCCACCTCGACGCTCACCGTCTTCACCTCGCTCTTGTAGGTGATCACCCAGTAGTTGAAATCGTGGATATCCTCCCAGCTGACGGTGCTCCACGTGACCCTGAAGGATGTGTAGGTGATGGAGGAATCGTCCACGTCGAGCCCGAATGGTTGGATGGGAGGTACCTTGTCCATCTGGTTGATCGGTTTGACCGGGCCCCAGGAGTTGTTTCCCCTGTCTATCAATGTGTTCTCGATCAGGTTGTAATCGGTCACAGTGACGGCCGCATAATAGTACTTGCCGTCGACCAGCCTATTCCCGTAGGTGGACTCGTTGACCGTGTACTCATCCACCAGATTGTCCCTGATGACCGCTATTGGCTCCCTGTCGAGGACTGATCTTATCTCCTCGTCGTCGAAGTACACGTTGTAGTAGAGGAAATCCTCCTTCACGTATATGTTGTCCCACGTGATCACGAGGGCCCCTCCGTCGTCGCCCTCCACGTCCTTCAACCTGACCCGCTTTATCTGCTCCTTGGGCGTGATATCGTTGTTGTTTATTGTCAGGACATTGTATGCTGTATTGTTTTCGTCGACCGTCTCATCCATGTGCATGTTGTGGTCCTTGATCAGCACGGTGAACGTGTAGAAGACACCCATCTCGAGCTCCTCCCCGCTGATATTGGTCACAACGTAGCTGGACCTCGTCCTCTCTGTGATGGTCTCCAGCATGACCGCCTCGTTGATGGTGCCGTAGGAGTACCTCTGCCCGAAAATGATGTACGAGTGGAATATCTCATCGGTCGTGGGGGTCCATGTTACCTCGATCTTGCCTCCGCTGTCCCCCGGGACATCGGCGGCAGCCACGCCCCTAAGCCTCGGGATCGGCGGTAGGTTGTCATTTATCACGGTCGCAGGATCGCTGGGTGTGACGTTCCAGTTGAACTGACCCAGCCAGTTGACCGCGATAACGGCCGCGTAATAGGTCTGGCCGTCCTGGAGGTCACCGCCGCTGTAGGAGGTGATGTTCCTTATCGTGGTGTTCCGGAAGGCATCCGGGTCCTCATCCTTGTCCACGATCACATCGGGGGTCAAAAAGCCCCTGGTATCGTTCACATCCACGGTGTCAATAGGCGACTGGGAAAGGAATACCCAGTACTGCTGGGTGTCCATGGAGGGTGAGGGCGACCAGGATATGTCCAGCTTTCCCCCATCATCATCCGGGGAATCCGAAAGAGTCACCGTCTCTATCTTGGGCGGTATATCGGGCCTCCTCCACCAGGTCTCGTGGGAGATCGGGGCCGAGACGGGCCCTAAGTTATCCTCGTCATCAACTGCCCTGAAGCCAACGTACCAGACCTCCCTGGGGTTGATGGGTACGTTGTAATTGTTGGTGTCCCCCCCTATGATGAAATCCCTCTGCGTGTATCCGGGGTTCTTGACCTCCGCGCTCGAGAAGATGTAATAGAGCTTGGTATCCGCATCGTTCCAGTTGGTGTCCGTCACCGGCCCATCCTTTCTCACCTTTATATAGAGCTTCTCTACCTTGTCCTCCTCATCTAAAGGTATTCCCACGCCGAAGTCATCCTCCGAGGGCCAATCCCAGCCGACCAGGAAAGTGCCCTCGATCCTCTGCGGATTGTCCTTATGGGTCACGTATTTGACCTGTGAGGGCGGTACGTCGTCCACCACGGGTCCGGCTATCCTCTGGGTGGTTATTACGCGTCTGGTACCCGCGGAAGGCATGGTCTCGGCCCTGAGATAGAGCCTTTTTTCCGGATCGTCCGGGGTGACGGAGTTGTTCAGGGTCGTCTGGATGTTGTAGTAGAGGCCTTTTATCGCGTTCAATCCGTGTGAATATGTGAGGGAAAGCTCGTGCAGCAGTGTCCCACCCGTCGGCTCATCGTAGACGAATACCTTCACGTACTCGGGATCGTCATTGTCAGGGTCGGTGTAGTTCACGGTTATCGAGAAGATGGTATCCCCGTTGCCTCCGCTCAGGGGATTGATCGAGAACTGGGATAGATACGCGTTCTGGTTCCTCTCCAGCAGATACAGCCTTCCCTGTCCAAGGTTCTGGGCAAGGGGTGCGGATGTCAGCACCCTCATGTTGGATGGGTTCTGGTAGACCCCCTGGCAGACGGAATATCCGGCCATATCTCCCTGGTTCTCCCCGATGAAGCTGGATTCTGCCTCCTCGGCAAGCTCCGGGGTGGCCAATGAGCCCCAGAAGGTATACACAGCACCGCAGTCGTCAGCCGTATCGCTGTCGTATCCGGGCGCCCCTATGGAGATCGCGTTGTTGGTCGGGCCCGCTATCTGGGTGAGCGCCATGGACATTCCGAAAAGGTCCCCGGTCCTATTGCCGGAGAACTCCACATCCGCGCTGCTCCCCGCCTGGGAGAGGTTTAACGAGAAGATGGATGAGGTGACGCCGTAGAAGAGGTAGGCATGACCCTCGTTGTAATAGGGCGCCCCTATTATCAGATCGCTCTCTGATACCCCCCCTCCTCCTATATCCCCGAGACTTACCGCGGACCAACCGAACCATGAACTGTTTGCCGGTCCGTAAATGTGACCGTTCATCTGCGGAGCGTATGTGTACGGGAACTGCTCGAATATGGGGTTCTTTCCCCTCTGTATGAAAATGGCACCCCTTCCCTTCTCGAAACCGGGATCGGTTATGCCGAGGTCATCGACCCCGTCACCGTCCAGGTCCCCGGTGTTGAGAACGTGGAAACCGAACAGCGAATTGCCTACGCTTCCGCGGAAGGAGATCGAGTACTGGGAGGAGTTCACCTCGTCCTTCCCAGCATCCTTTACAGCGGTCAGATTGAAAAGGAAGACCGAGCCCGAATCCTCATCGAGGCCGGTGTCCTCCACGAAGTGCAGATGGTCCGGAGCTCCGATGATACCGTACACGTAGCCGTAACCCCCGTAATCGATGCCGGCGACGCTGTGACCGAAAAGGGAGTCGTCATCCCCTATGAACGTCAGTCTGGCACCGGATGTGTCGGTGGGGGCGGTACCCCCGTGGAAGAGGTACGCCCTGTCCTCGAAGGGTGCCCCCACGATATAATCGTCCTTTCCGTCGGTGTTGTAATCGCCGATACCCCTAACGGACCACCCGAAACCGCTCGAGGTGACGTTGCCGTTTATCGTGAAGGTCGCGGAGGAGGGGTTCAGGTTCACTATCGGCCCGTAGAATATGTAGACCCTCCCCTGGTCGGAATTGTAGCCCGGAGCTCCCACCGCATAATCGTCGTTGGAATCCCCGTTTATGTCCCCAAGGACGGTCAGGTTCCATCCGAGGAGCTGGTTCTGTGCGTTGGTCTGACCGTTACCTGTGGTTGATATTATTAGGTCCTCGACCGAGCCCACTACAGTGAAGGGAACCCCCACCAGCAGTCCAAGTACCAATACGTTCACAATGGTCGAAAGCAGTCTTGATGGTCCCGAAAAGGTCTCTGACATCGTATACCCCCGTTTCCTTCGCTCTAAGCAGGGTGAAGCCTTGCCTCGAAACGGCAGAATTCTATATATTATTTGCCTTGTAATAAAGGATGTGGTAGGGCGGACCTGCATCCTCTTCATCGATCTGAACCCGCCGCTTTTTCCATGTCTATTCCGCATATCCTCCCGGGAAGCTCCACCATAAGCCTGTGATGCATGTCGGCGTCCATCAATCCCGTGCGGTATGCCCACTTCACCTTCTTCGCGACCGTATCGAGCGGCATCACCACACCCGGCCTGTTCGGGTCGTCGATGTAATCGGTTTCCAGGAATAGGTCCTGGCCCAGGGGCAGTGCCTCCTTCAGGTTGGACCTGCTCGCCTGGACGGAGGGGGTCATACCGAGGTTGATATCAGGCTGCACCAACGAGGCGCCACAGTAGTGCTTGATGGCCTTTGCCCTGTCCAATCCCTCCCTGTCCAGGATCCCGGCGATGTGTACCATCAGGTCGGGATTGTCTTCTATGGATTCAGTATGCAGCTGGACGGGGCATCCAGCCTTCCTGCACCCTCTGAAGACTGCCGACATGACCTCATCGCAGGCGAACTGAAGCTTTTCCTCCACAGGAAAATGGATCCTGCCTATCTCACCGATGCCCAGACAGAGCCCCTCCTCCACAAGCTGCAGCGCTATATCCACTGCCTCCAGCTGTATCTCCTTTGCCCTTTCCACGCCGTACCTTCTCGAAAGCTGGACCATGTCGCCGGGATAGGGGCCCAGGAACACGTGTGCCGAAACCCCGAAGGACCTCGCCCTCTCTGCGAGTTCCAGGGTCTGCTCGTATGCCCTTCCGTAATCCTCCTCTCCCTCTATCCGTATGTTGTGATAGGGTTTGTGTATGACGAAGAGATGGGTCCCCCCCTCTTTCATGAAAGACTCCACGGTCGTTCTGGAGGCGCCCCTGGGATCGAGATGCATGTGCGAATCCAGTATCGGGAGATCGATCACGATTATCAGAACCCCTCAGGGGATTCGGCCCCTTACCATATCCAGGCTGGACACCGCATCCATCAGGTTACTGGCCCCTGTGGTAACGATCTTCCCGGACGGGAATATGAGAACGTGTATGCCCGTATTTCCCACCGGCAGCTGGAACCCGGGAAGCTCGGTCGGGTCGTAATGGATACCGTCATCCTTGAACTCATCGAATACTGCTTTCGGGCTTATGCGGGACCCTGTATCGATGGAGGCTATCACCTCCTGGACCTCCACATTGCCCTCCAGTTTGTTCCCGAAACCCGCCTTGTGCAGGACATCCATGAAGGAGTCGAGCACTAGCTTGAGGTCATCCTCCGAGGTCACCCCGTGCACCTTTATCATACCGTTCTCAAGCAGGAATATGTCCGCCCTGGGTTCCTCCATCTCGTAGATCAATCCCTCCAGGACCTCCGGCTGATATCTGGCCTTTTCCAGTCTGGAGTTGACCTTTTCGATATCAAGGCTGCCCTTCAACCTTCCCCGGGCGATTATGTTCTCGACGGTGACCTTCATGGATAACACCACGGCATGTGGACATTCGGACCTCGCCTAAAAAGGGCTCCGGTCGGGTCCCTATTGCCCTTTTTGGTTCTTATTGTTTTCCGGTACATCCTCCCCGAAACCCAGTATGTATCTCAGCTGCCAGCAGTATTCGTCGTAGTACCGCATGCCCTCCCTGTAGACCTTTCCGGTTATCGGTTTGAAACAGTGGGAGCAGGTATGTCTCGGTTTGATCACGTCAAGCTCCACCGATTCGAGCGCGCCCCTGTTGACCACCGGGTCGAAGAACAGCATTTCTCACAGCTCCAGCCGGATCCACTCCTGCCTCTCCCTGTCGTACCTCTCGTAACCGTGCTTATCGAACCTCATCCCGCAGTCCGGATGGTTGCAACGGTACTTGACGTTCTTCTCGGGTCCGCTGCCTATCTCCACTGGCATAAGGTAACCCTTATTGCATATCGGGCAGATTGGATAGAAAGGATGATCTGGCATTATTTCATCTCCGGTCTGCCGCCACATGGCAATATATCTATTTTATCTTCACCCCCGCTCCGCCGGAGGGCAACCCTTTTCTCGGAGGTGAAAAGGGTCCATCGGGGTCACGACAGTGAAAACATTTTTAATTGAGGTTCTCTTGGGCTATCAAAAAGGACCGACGGTGTGTATGATGTTCTGCCCGCAGTGCAAATCCCTTTTGAGACCGGATGGAGAGCAGTTGAGGTGTATGAGATGCGGATACGTCAGGGAACAGGAGGAGGGCAAAAACAAAGCCCCCAGGGAAAAACTGGAGGCGGACCTGAAGGAGGTTCCTGTATTCGAGGATCTGGATACAATGCCCGTTGACGATTCCGTCACCTGCCCCGACTGCGGGAACACCGGAGCATACTGGCATCTGAGGCAGACGAGGGCGGCGGATGAGGCCACCACAAGGTTCTACAGGTGCACCGAATGCGGCAAGACCTGGCGCGAGTATTCGTGAGCACCTAGGATCCCGCGTTCTCCAGCTTGGAGCAGATCCCCTCGATGGCCACCCATGAAATATTATCCCTGGGCACCTCAGAATATCCCGTATCCCCGTGTGATACCATGACAGGGTCAAGGGGCACCCTGCCCAGGAAAGGCACATCCATCTCAAGGGCGGCTTTTTCACCGCCTCCGGAGCCGAACAGTGAGATCATCCCTCCGCAGTGGGGACACTTCAGACCGGCCATGTTCTCCACTATTCCGAGTACCTTCAATTCCAGTTTCCTGCCGAAGTTGACGGCCTTCCTCGAATCGAGAAGGGCAACATCCTGAGGTGTGGTGACGATTATCGATCCGCAACCCTGGGGCAATAGCTGAGCCACCGAGAGAGCCTCGTCCCCCGTCCCAGGTGGCAGATCGATGAGAAGATAATCGAGCCTTCCCCACTCCACATCGAAGAGGAACTGTCTGATCGCCCCCATCTTCAGGGGTCCTCTCCAGATGACCGGTGTATCATCCGTTTGCAGCAGGAAACCCATCGAGATCGTACTGAGGTCCCTGGTCACCTCTATGGGGACCATCTTCCCATCCTCCGTGGCCATGGGGGGGACCCCCTCGACACCGAGCATCTTCGGGATATCTGGCCCGTGCAGGTCCGCGTCGAGAACCCCTACCCTGTTTCCCCTCTCCGACAGCATCAGTGCAAGGGTCGATGTGATCGTGCTCTTACCCACGCCACCCTTACCGCTCATCACTGCGATGATATTCCTGGCATCGACCATACGGGCCTCTTCTTCCATACCGGGACCGGTACCGCTTTTTTCCATTGACATACACCTCACTGGGACATGACCGTATGATGCTTGAATTTTTCCATTAAGGAAGAAATATATTTATCTCCCGGGAAATCTAAGGAGGCACATGGGCGGTGACAACGGTTCCCCCTCGGGCAGAGGGAGTGAACTGGCCGAGGAGGGGAAATGCCTCTTCCCCGTGACACCCTCCGGGGGGCGCAGGGGGCCGGGACGGAGAGAGGGGGTGTTCTTCAATCCGGCAATGGTCCAGAACAGGGATCTCTCGGTGCTGGTGCTGCAGTACCTGCTCGATTCCGACTCCCTTCCCGGAAGGGATAAAAGGGTGCTCGACGGCCTCACCGGCTGCGGAGCGAGAGCCATCAGGTTGGCATCGGAGGTGAAGGGTGACCTCGAGATAACGGGCCTTGATATCGACCCTTCAGCGGTGGAGACCGCAAATGAGGGGAACAGGTTGAATTCGACGAACGTGAGGTTCGCGAGGGAGGATGTGAAAGGGCATCTATCCTATAACAGGTATTCCTATATCGATATCGATCCCTTCGGCACCCCTGTCGAATTCCTTCCGGCTGCGCTGGGAGGACTCTTAAATGGCGGGATACTGGGCATTACCGCAACTGACACCGCGGCCCTCACGGGTTCCGTTCCCAGGGTGGCCCGGAGGAGATACGGAACCAAAGTGAGCATGACCCACTTCTACCAGGAGCTCTCATGCAGGGTGCTGATGGGACACATCGCCCGTCTTGCGGCCTCGCTCGAAAGGGGGACCGCCCCACTTTTTTTCTACTCATCGGACCATTTCGTGAGGGGATACCTCAAGGTAATTAAAGGGGCGAAAAGGGCGGATTCTACCTTAAAGGAGGTAGGGTATATCTCCTACAGAGAGCCATTTCCCCCGTCGGTCGTGGAGCCGCTTATCGAAAGGGATATTCCTCAGGGGGAGGTCATGGGTCCTCTGTGGACCGGCCCCCTTGAGGACGAAGGGTTCGTCAGGGGTATCATTTCCACGATGGAGTCCGACAAGGGATGGAACTACCTTGGATCCTACGTGGACATCCGGGGGATGCTGCAGTACGGCCTCGAAGAGGCGAACATGCCATTGGGTGGTTTCGACCTGAACACAACCTCAAAATACCTGAGAACCTCCCCGCCGAAAATGGTCGGCATGAGGGGAGAATTGGAGCGGAAGGGTTTCAGGTTCTCCAGGTCCAGGTTCTCCCCGACGATATTCAAGACGGATGGGAAGGTGGAAACGGTCCTGGAACTCTTCGGCACAGGAGGAGGTGGAAACCGATGGTACAGGTGAACGCAAAGAGCGCGGAAGCGAAGGTGCTGAGGGTCCTCCTTGAGAGGTACCCCATCGATATCGATGAGGTCGTAAGGAGGGCAAAAATGAAAAGGATCGATGTGGAGAGGGTCCTCTACGGAATGGAAAAGAAGGGTTGGGTCCAGCTGGAACGTCTTCCCGACAGGACATTCATACGTCTCAGGAGGTTCGATTTCACATTTCTGGGCAGGGACGAGACACAGAGGAAGGCCGTAAAGCACAAGGGCAGGGATGGTAAGAAAAGGGTGAAGGAGAAGCTCTTGAAGGACGACGATGACGACATGATGTACGCATGAAGGGGACCGAAACCCTTTTGAATGGAATCCCGATTGGCCCCCTTGGTCGGTGTTGGATAAGGAAACACGGCCCACGTGAATAAGGAAACACGGCCTCCGTGAAAAGGTGCATGACGGTCCCCGTCCCATCTTTCGCTCCGTCTCTCCACCCGCCCAACAACACCCCAGCCGGGATGGCTCAATCGTGGTATGCCGGAAAAACAAAATGTTTTTCCTTATCATCCACCTTTCCCCTCCCGGCCGTGAATAAGGAAACACGGCCTCCGTGAAAAGGTGCATGACGGTCCCCGTCCCATCTTTCGCTCCGTCTCTCCACCCGCCCAACAACACCCCAGCCGGGATGGCTCAATCGTGGTATGCCGGAAAAA
>Ga0272443_10006735_pt1 | contig 11239 bp, 10 predicted proteins | sample SSMAcet12_FD_193581 | JGI IMG/M metagenome (GOLD analysis project Ga0272443, IMG submission 193581) | Marine sediment archaeal communities from Little Sippewissett salt marsh, Falmouth, MA, United States - SSM-Acet-12 | ecosystem: Environmental > Aquatic > Marine > Wetlands > Sediment ... | reverse complement strand
CTACCTCACCGACGCGGTGGCCGAACTGCTGCGCTGACCCGGGCCGCCCTCAGGCCCCGTCGCGCGGGCGTGCGCGCAGCCGCGCCAACCACGCACGATCGTCGTCGTCCAGCGGCGCCCCCTCCAGCAGGTCGGGGCGCCGCTCCAGCGTGCGGCGCAGCGCCTCCCGCCGCCGCCAGCGCGCCACCTCCGCGTGGTGCCCCGAGCGCAGCACCTCGGGCACGGACGATCCGTCGAACTCGGGCGGCCGGGTGTACTCGGGGTGGTCGAGCAGGCCGGTCGTGAACGAGTCCTGCGCATGGCTGTCCGCGTCGCCGAGGACGCCCGGCAGCAGCCGCGCGACCGCCTCCACCAGGCAGAGCGCCGCGAGCTCGCCGCCCATGAGCACGAAGTCGCCCAGCGACACCTCGCGGTCGACCAGCGCCTCGGTGCGCGCGTCGAAGCCCTCGTAGCGGCCGCACAGGAGCACCAGGTGGCGCCTCCCCGCCAGCGCCTCCACCGTCCGTTGGGTCAGCGGCGCGCCCGCGGGGGAGAGCAGCACGACCTCGTCGGGCGTCGGATCGTCGGCGCGCGCCTCCGCGATCGCCGAGGCCGCCACGTCGACGCGGATGACCATGCCCGCCCCGCCGCCGTAGGGCGCGTCGTCCACCCGGCCGGTGCGGTTGCCCGCGAAGCGCCGCAGATCGCGCGCCTCGAGCTCGATGAGCCCCTGCCGGGCCGCGCGCCCGATCAACGCCTCGCCCCGCCAGGCCTCGATCAGCTGCGGGAACAGGGTGTAGACGGTGAACCGCACGGCCGGCCTAGCGCGCCGCGTCGGCGCCGCCGGCGCGGCCGCCGCGGGGGCGGTACGCTGCCGTCGCTCGCGCGTACACGTCGGCGAGCGCGAGGGCGCGGCGTTCGACGTCGAACTCCGCCGCTGCCGCCCGGGCCCGGGCCCGCAGGGCGCGGGGATCGGGCGCCGACAGCGTGGCCGCGATCTTCGCGGCGAGGTCCTCCGCCGTCGCCGGGCAGATGCCGTCGAGGTCACCCGAGAGCAGGTCGCGGGCGGCGGCCGACGCCACGGCCACCACCGGCGTGCCGGCCGCCAGGGCCTCCAGGAACGTCATCGGCAGCACCTCCGACGTGGACGCGGTCACGAACAGGTCGGCGGCGAGCAGGTGGTCGGCGACCCGCTCGTGCGGCACCGGGCCCACCCAGCGCACCTGGGGGTGGCTGCGGCCGCTCAGGGACGCGCGCAGGGGCCCGTCCCCCACCATGAGCAGGTGCAGCCGAGGCACGCGCTCGCGCGCCCGCTCGAACGCCTCGAGCAACATGGGGAGGCCCTTCTCGGGCCCCATCCGGCCGACGTAGATCAGCAGCGGCGCGTCGGCCGGCACGCCGTGGCGCTCGCGCAGGCCGGGATCGGGCTCGTGGCGGAAGCCGGCGAGGTCGACCGGGTTCGCGAGCAGCTCGATCGGGCCCTCGAAGCCGTAGCCGCGCAGGACCTCCACGATCGCGTTCCCGGGGGCCAGGACCACGTCGGCCTCCTTCGCGAACGCGCGAACGTGGCGCTTCACCGCCCAGACGGTCGGGGCCGCCGGCGTGGGGGCGTACTGGACGAACGCGTGGTACTGCGTGTGGGCCGTGAAGACGAGGGGCACGCGGGCCCTGCGGGCCCACTGCAGCGCGATGTGGCCGGCGACGAACGGGTGCATGGTGTGGACCACGTCGAGGTCGTGCACCGGGAGCTGCTGGGTGGCGATCGGACCGACGGGCAGCAGGATGGGGTAGTCGGGCGGGGCGGCGACGTGGAGGCCGGGCAGCCGGATGACGTCCGGCTCGGGCACCGCGCCCGGGTGGCGGGGGGCGAACACCCGCACCGTGTGCCCGAGCGAGCGCAGCCCACGCGCGAAGAGCGCCGTCGAGGTGGCGACGCCGTTCTTGGACGGGGTGAAGGTGGCGGTGACGATGCCGATGCGCATGGCGGTTCGGTGGCTCCTCGGTGGGTCGGATGCGTCGCGGTCGCCCCAGCTTACGGGGCGGGGCCGCGGCCGGCGGCCTCGGGGCGGTCAGCCGTCGTCGAGCAGGCCGGGGGGCGGATCGTCGATGGCGACCGCGTCCCCGTCCCAGCGGACGTAGGGCGCCTGCCACGGGACCCAGCGCGGCCCCGCGGGTCCCTCGACCTGCAGCAGGTCCCGTGCGCCGAGGACGACGCGCGCGACGCGGCCGTAGGGACGGCCGTCGAGCCGCACCGGCGCCCCCTCCAGCAGCTCGACCGCCAGGTCGTGGCCGGCACCGGGGGTCGGGGTCGCCGGCGCGGCCGCGGTCCGATCCGACGCCCCCCGCGGACCGGTGCCGAGGTCGGCGGGGCCCCACAGGTCACGGTGCACGTGGTCACGGGCGCGCTCGGGGGTGTAGACGCCCTGGAACGAGACGGCCACGCCGCCGCCGATCCGCCGGGCGCCGCGCAGGCGCGTCGCGCCGACCCCGCTCAGCCAGACCTGCCCGGAGGCCTCGCCCAGCGCGAGCAGCAGGAGGTCGGCCGCGGGTCCGACGGTCTGCGCCCGCAGCGCGCCGTGCAGCTGGAACGGCCGACCCAAGCGCGCGAGGCGCACCCAGCCCGCGGGCGGGTGCGCCTCGTCGCCGGTCGGCGTGTCGGGTCGCGGACGACCGTTCGTCACGCGCGGCTACTCGATCAGGTGAACGTCGACCCGTTGGCGGCCGTCGGTGGCCGCGCGGGCCAGGGTGCGCAGGCCGTTGATCACGCGGCCGCCGCGCCCGATGACGCGTCCGGCGTCGTCCTTGGCGCAGCGGATCTCGATGCGAACGCCACCGCGGTCCTCGTCGACGGCGCGGACGTCGAGGGCGTCGACGTCCGACACGAGGTTCTGGACGACGTAGGCGACCAGTTCGCGGGGCATCCGGGGATCAGGCCTGGGCCTGCGCCGAGGCCGTGGTGCGGGCGGTGTAGCTGCTGCCGCGCTTGGCCCTGACCGCGGGCACGGCGACGCCGGCCTTCTCCAGCAGCCGCACGGCGGTGTCGGTCGGCTGGGCGCCCTGCGACAGCCAGTAGGCCGCGCGCTCGGCGTCGATCTTGAAGGCGTTCTCGGTCGTCTCGCGCGGGTCGTAGTGCCCCAGCGACTCGATGTAGTCGCCGCCGCGCTTGACGCGGGCGTCCACGACGACCATGCGGTAGTGGGGGTTCTTCTTCGCGCCCAGGCGCATCATGCGGATCTTGACCATGCTGGTGGGTTCCTCCGGTGGGGACGGCGAGCGCTCCACGGCGGGCGCCCGGGTCGATCGATTCAGCCTCTGATGCTACACGCTGGCGGGCCGGCTGTCCAATGCCCGCGCGGCCGCGGGCGCCGCGACGGGGCCGGCCGGCTCAGGGCCGGGCGCGCCCCATGCGGCCGCCCCGCCCGGGCGGGCGCTTGCCGAAGCGCTTCATGAGCGTGCGCATCTCCTCGTAGTTCTTCATCAGCCGGTTGACGTCCTGCACCGTCGTGCCGGAGCCGCGCGCGATGCGCTTGCGGCGGCTGGCGTTGAGCAGGCGCGGCTCGCGCCGTTCCCGCTCGGTCATGCTCGAGATGATCGCCTCCACCCGGCCGATCTCGCGTTCGTCGACCTGCGCCCCCGCGGGCAGCAGCTTGCCGGCGCCCGGGATCATCGACAGGACGTCGGTGAACGAGCCCATCTGCTTGATGCGGCGCATCTGCGTGAGCATGTCCGACAGCGTGAAGTCGGTGGGTGGGCGGCCGCCCGCCGGGCCCTCCTCGTCGGCCTCGAGGACCTTGGCCTTCTCGATGAGGGTGAGCACGTCGCCCATCCCCAGGATGCGGCCGGCGACGCGGTCCGGGTGGAACGCCTCGAGCCCGTCGATCTTCTCGCTCATGCCGGCGAACAGGATCGGCTTGCCGGTGACGTGCCTGGCGGACAGCGCCGCGCCGCCGCGGGCGTCGCCGTCGAGCTTGCTGAGGATGAGGCCGGTGACGCCCACCCGCTCGTCGAAGCTCTTGGCGACGGGCAGCGACTGCTGACCGGTCATCGCGTCGATCACCAGGATGCGCTCGGTGGGCTGCAGCGCGTCGCGCAGGGCGGCCATCTCGTTCATCAGCGGTTCGTCGATCTGCGAGCGCCCGGCGGTGTCGACGATGACCAGGTCGCGGAAGTCCTGCTTCAGGGCGTCGGCGATGCGGCGCCGGGTGATCGACACGGCCTCGCCGTCGCCCACCTCGAGCACGGGCACGCCGATCTGCCGACCGAGGGTGCGCAGCTGCTCGCGTGCGGCCGGCCGCTGCGTATCGGCGGCGACCAGCAGCGGGCGGCGGCCCTGCGCCTTGTACTTGTGGGCCAGCTTGGCGGCGGTGGTGGTCTTGCCGGCACCCTGCAGGCCCACGAGCATCCACACGTTGCCCTCGTTGCGCAGCTGGGGCTGCACGGCCTTGCCGCCGAGCACCTCCACGAGCTCCTCGTGCACGATGGCGATCACCCGCTGGTCGGGGTTGAGCGACATCAGGGTCTCGGAGCCGACCGCCTTGGCCTGCACGCGGGCGACCAGGTCGCGGGCGACCTCGAGGTTGACGTCCGCCTCCAGCAGCGCGATGCGCACCTCGCGCAGCGCCGCCTTGACGTCGGCCTCGCTGAGCTTGCCGCGCCCGCGCAACCCATCGAAGACGTTCTGGAGTCGATCGCCGAGGCTCTGGAACATGGGGTCCTCTCGTCCCGCGGCGTGGGCCGCGGGCGCGCCCAGGCTAACCGCGCCGGGGGGGCGGGTCAACCGACGGCGTTCGAGGCCGCAGGCCTCGAACGCTCGCGGCCGCAGGCCGCGAACGCACGCGGCGGCGGCCCCAAGCCGCGCGGGCCCACGAACCCCACGCGCCCTTCATCGCCGCCGGGTACAACGTAGGGGATGGTCGAGCGCCGGATGCACCCGCTCCGCGACCGGGCCGAGGTCGAGGGCCGTGGCGCGGCCCTGGGTCGCGGCGCGGCCGCCGCGCTCCTGCGGACGTGGTGGCTGGCGGCGCTGCTGTCGCTGGCGGCGGCCGCGGCCGCCCAGGCCGGCGTCGCGCCCGGCGAGCCGGCCCTGCCGGCGTCGGCGGAGGCCGCCTTCGCGGAGGCGCGGGCGGCGGCCGAGGCCGCCGTGGCGAGTCCGCCCCCGCGTCACCCGGACGCGCCCGCGTGGCGCACCGCGCTCGCGACCTCCCGCGCCGCGGTCGACGCGGCCCCCGGGCACCCGGCGACCCACCGGCTCCTCTTCCGGGTCTACGCCCTGGTCGGCTGGTGGGTTCGCGCCGTGGAGGCCGCCGAGGAACTGCGCGGCGTCGCCTTGGCCCTCGACCCGCCGGCCGGGGACCCCTGGGCCGACGCCGTGCCGGTGGTGCCCGACGGCCCGAGCACCCTCGACCTGGTGGGGCGCGCCTACGCCGAGATGGGCTTCTCCCGCTACCAGGTGGGGGCCTGGGAACAGGCCCTGCTCGCCTACGAGCGCTGGCTGGAGGCCTTCCCGGACGAACCCGATGCCCTGCGCTGGATCGGGCGCATCCGCCTGGAGCGTGACGACCCCGAGGGCGCGCTGCCGTACTGGGAGCGGCTGGTCGAACTGCGGCCCGAGGACGAGGCGGCGCGGCACTTCCTCACCGCCGCCCGACTCGGGGTCCAGGTGGGCCCGGCGGCGAGCCGGGCGTTCCAGCAGGGGCTGGCGCGCTACGAGGCCGGTGACCTGGCGGCCGCCGCCGAGGGCTTCGGGAGCGCGCTCGAGGCGGCGCCGTCGTTCGCCGACGCGCACGCCTGGGCCGGCCGCGTGGCGCTGGAGGACGAGCGCCCGGCCGACGCCGCGGGGCACTACCGCGCCGCCCTCGAGCTGCGGCCCGACGACGCGGGGCTGGCGTACTTCCTGCGGGTCGCCGAGACCCAGCGCGACCGCGGGGTCACGGCGGGCCGCGCGTTCTTCGACGGCCTGACCGCCTACGAGTCGGGCGCGCTGGACCGGGCCGGCGAGGCCTTCGAGCTGGCGGTGGCCGCCGACGCCGCGTTCGGCGAGGCGTGGGCGTGGCTCGGGCGCGTGCGCCAGGAGCAGGGGCGCTACGCGGCCGCCGAGGACGCCTGGGCGCGGGTGTTGGCGCTCGACCCGGGCGACGAGCGCGCGCGCGGCTTCCTGAACCTGGCGCGCGAGCAGCGGGCCTACGCCGACGAGGGGTCGGGCGGCAGCGCGGCCGCGGCCGAGGCCTTCGCCGCGGGCGTGGGCGCGTTCGAGCGGGCGGAGCTCTCGCTCGCGGCGGCGCGCTTCCGCGAGGTGGTCGCGGTCGATCCGGCCTCGGTGCTGGGGTGGACCTGGTTGGGCCGGGTGGCGTACACGCAGCGCGACTTCGCGTCGGCGGCCGACGCCTACGGGCGTGCGCTCGAGCTGGCTCCCGAGGACGACGACATCGCCTGGTTCGCCGCGGACGCGGCCGCCCGGGCGGCCGCGCAGGAGGCGGCCGAGCAGGAGGCGGCCGAGCAGGGCGCCAACGACGACGGGGCGGGGGACGCCCCGTGAGCGCGGGGTCGGGCGCGCAGGTGCGCAGCGTCGCGCTGCGGGTGGCCGGGCTCGCCCTGCTGCTGCTCCTGGCCCTGGTGGGCGCGCTGACGGTCAACGTCCTCAACCGGGTCCCGGACACGACCGTCTTCCTGGTCCGGGACGACGGGGGCGCGATGACGCTGGAGCCCGTGTACCGCAGGCTGCGCCCGAGCGACCCGCTGGCGGCGGCCGCGGCCACGGTGGCCGCGTTGGCGAGTGGGCCGACGGCGGACGAGGCGGCACGCGGCCTGGGCAGCGAGGTCCCGGCGGGGACGCTGGTGCGGGCCGCACGCTGGCGCGACGACGTCCTGGTGGTCGACCTGAGCGGCGACGTCGTGGCCGGCGGCGGCAGCGCCTCGATGATGGGTCGCCTGGCGCAGCTGACCTACAGCCTGACGCAGCCGAGCACGGTCGACGCGGTCGAGCTGTGGGTCGACGGGCAACTCCTGGCGGCCTGGGGAGGCGAGGGCGTGATGGCCAGTTGGCCGTGGCGCCGTCCCGAGGGGGGCCTGCCGCGATGGTGATCCGGGGAGCGCCGCGCGGAGGCCGGCGCGTCGCGCTGCTGCTGGTCGCGCTCTGGGCGGGTTGCGTCGCGGCCCAGCCGGCCGTCGACGCCTGGCCGCGCCCGGCGGAGCGTCCCCTGGCCGGCGAGCCGGCGTGGCTCCACCCGGAGGGCCGCGAGCGGCTGCTGCAGGAGCTGGTGGCCCTGTTCCGGACGAACTACTGGGACGCCGCCAACGTCGACTGGGTCGACTGGGGCGCCCGGCACCGCGAAGCCGTCGTCGCGGCGGGCGACCGCGCGGCGCTCGATGCCGCCCTCGGGCGCATGGTGCGCGAGCTCGGCGATGGCCACTCCTCGTGGTTGGGTCTCCCCGGGGCGACGGAGGCCCCGGAGCGCGCGACGACCCCGACGCCGCGCATCGGCGTGCAGCTGTCGTACGTCGACGGGCGCGGGCTGGTCATCGAACGCGTGTACCCGGGCACGCCGGCCGCGGAGGCCGATCTGCGGCGCGCCGACGTGATCACCACGGTGGGCGGCCTCGACCTGCGTTCGGCCGGCAGCCTCTTCGAGGCCAACGCCGCCCTGGCGGCGGCGCTCGGTGAGGGATCGGCCGCGCTGCGCGTCGAACGCGGCCGGGTGGCGTTCGACGTGGAGGTCGGCGCCTCGACGGTGGCCTTCGCCGACGTCGCGACGCGGCCCTACGCCGTCATGCTCGGGGTGGACGTCGGCTACCTGCACGTGCCGACCTTCAACGAGGCCGGCGTCGGGCTGGCCGTTCACCGGGCCCTGCGGGGCCTGGTGGCGGACGGTGCCCGCGCGCTCGTGCTCGACCTGCGCGGCAACCTCGGGGGGCGCCTGGTGGAGGCGGGCCTGGTCGCCGGCGCCTTCGCGGCCGGGCCGTGGGCCCGCGCCACGGCGCGCGGCGAGCTCGCCTGGACGGCGACGTACGAGGTGGTGGCGGCGCCCGGCGGCGGCCAGCAGGCCGTGGCGCGGCTGGTGCAGCCCGACGGCGCCGTCCTCGGCGAGGCGAGCGTCTCGGAGCCGACGGCCTTCGGGGGACCGACCGTGGTGATCGTCGGCTCGGAGACGGCGAGCGCCGGCGAGATCGTGGCGGGCGCGTTGGCCGCCGGCGGGCGCGCCCGGGTCGTCGGCGAGACCACCCAGGGCAACGTCGAGGCGGTCCGCGCCTACGCGCTCTCGGACGGCTCGCGCGTGCTGGTGGCCATCGCGCGGGTCGAGGCGAGCGACGGTGCCCTGCTCGACGCCGGCGTGACGCCGGAGGTGACGGCCCGGGCGTCGGTGCTCGACCTGGCGCGCGGCGTCGATCCGCCCGTCGCCGAGGCGCTGCGACTGCTGGGGGGCCTGCCGTTCACGCCGGGTCGCTGGTTCTGACGCCGACGCGAGAGCCCTCGGCCGGCGGGCCCGGCCCTCGTCGGAACGCTGCGCATCCTCATCGGGGGCCCGTGATACACTCTCCGACGCTGCCCGCCGAGCACGCGACGCGGGCACGAAGAACGACGCGGACATCGAAACGCCGCGTCGTGGGTGGTGCGCCCGACAGGACTCGAACCTGTGGCCTTTCGCTCCGGAGGCGAACGCTCTATCCGACTGAGCTACGGGCGCGCGACTGGGGATCGACGGTCGACGCCGATCCGAACGTGCAACCGCCAACCTAGCACCGCCCCTGGAGGACGTCAACACCCATGAAGCTCAGCCGCCGCGCCAACACGATCATCCTCTGGCTCGTCTCCATCGGCCTTCTCGCGGGGATGGTCATCACCTTCACGCCCTCCCTCGGACTCGGTTTCGGTGGCGCCAACCAAGCCGGCGCCGCGGCCCTGCAGGTCAACGGCGAGCCGATCCGTGAGCTCGCCGTGGCCCAGGCGCGCTCGAACCCGCTGTTCCTGTCGGTCACCGAGGGCGAGGTCGGCGAGGACCTCGAGCTCCTGCTGGTCGACGCGCTGATCCGCCAGGAGGTCGTGCGCCAGGAGAGCGCGCGGCAGCGGGTCTCCGACGCCGACGTGCGCAGGGCCGTCGACGAGTTCCGCACCACGCGGGGGATCGCCGGTCGCGCCAACGACGCGGCCTACCTCGATCTGCTCGCTCGCTCGGGCTTCACCGACGAGACCTTCCGCGTCTACCTGCGGCAGGAGCTCCAGCAGGAGGCCTGGGAGGCGACCGTCACCGACGGCGTCGAGGTCTCCGACGAGGAGGTCCGGGCCTACTTCGAGGGCAACCGCGATCGCTACGTCAGCGAGGAGCGCATCGCGGCGCGGCACATCGTGACCGAGGACCGCGAGAGCGCCGACGAGGCCCGCGCGCGGCTGGAGGCCGGCGAGAGCGCCGCCGTCGTGGCGCGCGAGCTCTCCGTCGAGCGCGCCGACCGTGACGGCGCCCTCGGCGCCGCCGCGGGCGAGACCGAGCCGCGCCCGGTCGGCCGGCCCGCGCTGCCGACGCCGGTGGCCACCGCCGCCTTCGGGCTCGGCGGTCCGGGCATCACCGACGTCATCGAGTCCGACGGTCGCTTCCACGTGGTCGTCGTCGAGGCCTACCTGCCGGTCGAGCCGCGTCCGTTCGACGAGGTCGCCGCCGCGGTGCGCGACGACGCCCTGGCCGCCAAGCAGAGCGGCGTGCTGGAGGCCGAGATCGAGCGCCTCGTCGACGCCGCCCGCATCGAGATCCCGCAGGAGAGCACGCTGCGCTTCGACGACGAGCCCGTCGCCGTCGTGGGGGACGTCGAGATCATGGCGACCGACCTCGTGCGCGCCACCTACACGAACCCGCAGATCCAGCAGGCGCTCTCGCCCGACACCGCCTTCATCATCACGGCCTTCTTCAAGCCCTCCGTGCTGGCGCAGCTCGTCGACCAGGAGCTGGCGCTCCAGGGGTTGGCGGAGCTCGACGCCCCCTTCGTCGGCCCGCGTTCCGTGGTCGCGCAGAGCGCGCTCAACTACGTGGCCCGCGACGCCGAGGTCACCGAGGACGACGTCGTGGCGTACTACGAGCAGAACCAGGCGACCTTCACGGTCCCGGCGTCTGCCGAGGTGCGTCAGGTGGAGGCGGACACGCTCGAGGTCGCCGCGGCCTTCCGCGATGCGCTCCTGCGCGATGGCGACGTGACGGCGGCCGCCGAGGCGAGCGGGGCGACGGTCGTCGACCTGGGTCTCGTCGTCCCCGGCCAGCTCGAGGGCCTGCTCGATCTCACGCTCTTCGGCACCGACGCCTTCGAGCCCCTCCCCGAGGAGCCCTGGCAGGTCTCCGACATCCTCGTGGTGACCGACGAGGTCCCGCTGCTGCCCGAATCGCTCGACGTCGACCCGGCCGCCGAGGGCGCCGAGACCGAGGCCCCGGCGGCGGAGGCCGAAGGGACCGACACCGAGGCCGCCGACACCGAGGCCGCCGAGCCGCTCACGCGCATGGTCGACCGCTACGTCATCCTGGTCGCCGACCGCCGCCCCGAGCGGGTCCGTCCGCTCGCGGAGGTGCGCGGCCAGATCGAGGCCACCGTCCTCGCGGAGGCGCGGGCGGACCTGCGGGAGGCGTGGGTCGAGGGCCTGCGTGAGTCGATCGAGGTCGAACTGCTCCTCGAGGACCCGGCCGCCGGCTTCGACTTCGGCGCGCCGGCCGACGATGCCGCCGAAGGCTCCGTCGAGGGCGAGCCCGCCGAGGGCGCGTCCGCCGACGGCGATGCCGACGGGGGCGAGGCGCAGGGCGAGGACGAGGCGCCGGAGGAACCCGCGGCGGAGTGAGCGACTGATCCCGGAACGTTCGCACCGGGCGGCCGGCCTCGGGGCCTGGTAGCCTCGGGCATGCCCCGAGCCCTGCTGTCCGTCTCCGACAAGTCCGGCCTCGTCGAGTTCGCCGGCGCCCTCGTCAACCTCGGTTTCGAGATCGTCGCCACCGGCGGCACGAAGCGGGCGTTGGCCGAGGCGGCGATCCCCGTCACGGCCGTCGCGGACGTCACGGGCGCCCCCGAGATCCTGGGTGGGCGGGTGAAGACCCTGCACCCGGCGATCCATGGCGCCCTGCTCGCCCTGCCCACGCCGGAGCACGACGCCGAGCTCGAGCGCCACGACCTGACGCGCATCGACCTGGTGGCGGTCAACCTCTACCCCTTCCGCGAGACGGTCGCCCGCGAGGGCGTCACGGACGCCGAGGCGATGGAGAGCCTCGACATCGGTGGACCCACGATGATCCGCGCG
>Ga0272443_10006734_pt1 | contig 11240 bp, 9 predicted proteins | sample SSMAcet12_FD_193581 | JGI IMG/M metagenome (GOLD analysis project Ga0272443, IMG submission 193581) | Marine sediment archaeal communities from Little Sippewissett salt marsh, Falmouth, MA, United States - SSM-Acet-12 | ecosystem: Environmental > Aquatic > Marine > Wetlands > Sediment ... | reverse complement strand
TGGCCCCCCTCGTCGTCAACAATCATCAGTTTTACTTTATTCATAAAGCCTATAATATGGTTCATTGCCACGAGTGCAATAAAAAAAAGTGCCCTCACAATCGAGGGCACTTAAAGAACTTTGTATTCAGTTTTACTGCGGTCCGAAGAATACCGTGACACCGGCATTTAAGGTGATATAATTGGCGTTATACGGAAGGACATAATCCTCATTGAAAGATTCCCCGACGGTATTTTCGAGACGTTCATAATTGTAACTTACCTGAACAAATACGCCGCCGTAATCCGAAGTATAATAAAGCAATCCGAGATCCAAACCGACGCTTACTTCAGGATCATAGGAGACTTCTCTTAGACGCAGGGTATTATCGCCGATCCAGGTCGCGAACTTGGCGAAATTGGCGCCGGCCCTCAGCCGCGCGAACGGTTCCCAGTATGATTCCCCGCCAAGCGCGTACTTAACGTATCCGCCGACTTTATACATTTTGTAGTGCATTTCGGAGACGTCTATGTTAGAATTGGGTTCTTCAAGGCTGAACTGCGAATATTCAAAATAGCCGCCGACACACAATCTGTTGTTAAAATAATAGCCTCCGGAGCCGCCAAAATTATGCCCCGTCTTGGCGCCAAGAGAATCGTTCCAATCCTTAAGGTCCCCCATCGGCAGACTTAATCCACCGGTCAGAGTTACCTCGAAATTGCGCCACTTAAAATCCTCTTCGTCATCCTGCGCCATTGCGCCGGCGGCAAAGGCAGTTGCCAGTGCCAGGATCATCAGTACCCGGAAATTTTTCATAAGACTCCCTCTATCCATAAACTCCAATTTTTCATACCCCAGAATACTGTTGGAGGCTCTATTCCGGCTTTGTGGAGAAAGTACCTCCCAGTATTTCATATAGACGGAGAATAAAGTAATATATCGACGTTTTGTCAATAGATTTATCCAAAAGGAATTGTGGGAAAATTCGGGAAATTGAATCGGATAGCGGGTTTACGCGGTCCTCAGCAGGTGTATTATCCCGGCGATAATCAATAGAATAAATATTGCGGGAAGAAGCAGTCCAACCAGACCTAAGGCGATTCCGATTATCGCGCCGAATAAGGCTGTTAATATTCCCACCACTCCGGCCAGCAATCCTGCAAGAATACCGATAATCAATCCCAACGCATCAAGACCGAAAAATATTAACAGGCTGGCGAGGGCAATGAATAATAATGTCCTCATCTAATTATCCTTTTCATACTTCTAAATACGGGTCGCTCTACCAACCTGTTTCAAAATAAGACATTTCAATACATTCGGGGTAAACTACGAAGTCATTATCTGAACAGAATCGGCCACCAATTTCGGCAAAGAATCTCAAGTAGATAAAGACAGTGTAATTCCGACCGATAGAAATTCATAAGAATTTAGCACTAAAATCCATCTTTAAAATCTAAGGGGGGCTTATGATTTCAGGGAAATCACGCTATTTTATCTGGATTTCTTTTCTGGTTCTGCCGACGATTATTATTGCCGGATCGAGTGGACCCGGAATAAATCCCGAACAAGCGCTCAACAAATTGGAAGAAGGCAATTCGCGGTATGTAGCAGATAATTGTCTTCATCCCAATGCCGACGCTTCACGGCGAAGCGAAACGGCAATTGAGGGACAGAGTCCTTTTGCCACAGTCATCGCCTGCAGCGATTCAAGGGTACCAGTAGAAATATTATTCGATCAGGGAATTGGCGATATCTTCGTTATTCGTGTTGCCGGGAATGTCTGTGATGTGGATGAAGTTGGATCAATCGAATATGGCGTCGACCATCTCAACACCCCTGTTTGTGTGGTTCTGGGGCATACCGGATGCGGTGCGGTTACCGCGGTCTGCACAAACGCCGAGGTTCATGGAAGTATCCCTGCTCTGGTTGACAATATCGGGCCTGCGGTCGAACGAGCCAGAAGGAAATACCCGGATCTGGATGATAAGAATCTTGTCCCTCATGCGGTTAAATATAATGTCTACCAGGGTATTGACGACCTTTTTAAATCAAGTCCTGCGGTCAGGGACAGGGTCAGAAAGGGCACCCTTAAAGTTGTTGGAGCAATTTACGATCTTGAAAGCGGAAGCGTAAAGTGGCTCGGCACTCATCCCGACCAATCGCAATTGCTGGCCTATACTTCGGGCCCTGACTTAGACACCAAGCATTCCAAGCACTAGCTGTATTGCGTTTACAATACTCGGCGGGTTTCATTGCCCGCCTTTTTTTATTGATTGATGAAATCAATTAACTTTCTTGAAAATTCCGCAGGGTTGTCGCTCATCATGCAGTGCCCGGCCGAGGGAATTTCAATCAACGCGGTATTTTTCAGTTTTTGAAGAATCGGCATGGCGCGATTTTCTTCCCCATAGAAATACGCCTTGCGGCATTTTAAGTCAAGGAAACTGCTCAAAAGCTCCCCGCTTTCGGACCATCTGACCAGAGATTCAGAGCTCTTATAAACCGCGATTGGGGTGGTATTTTCAAAATCGAAAACCGGATGGCCGTCGAAAGCCCTTTTTTGCCGGGGAAATAACGCAGAGGCGTATTTTTCCGGCGAGAACTTTAGCACCCTGCGGCTGAACATATCGCAGTCCTCAGATATAAGATTCCCCTCAAGATTGGAAAAGGAACCAATCTTGTGGAGGACCCGCTGGTCAAGCAACAGGCCAACCGCCCCTCCCATACTATGCGCCACAACATGAAGCCGATTGAATCTTAAATTCTGCATCAAAAGTTCAGAAACTCTATTCGCCTGCGATATCAGCTCATAATCAAAGTCTTCCGGCTTACTTGCCTCTCCGAAACCGATCAAGTCAATATTAAGAATGTGATATCCGGAAAGGCTCCCTGAATCAATTAGCGTCCCAAACGATTTGCGGGAGGCGCCAAGTCCGTGAATAAAAAGGACCAATTCCGAGGTTTTTGATTTTTCGATGTAATCGTAAGCCAGGTTCATAATTTCTTCATAAAAAAGCCCGCCGGAGGGCGGGCTTTGAGGCATTATAGTAGACTTAAACTTCCTGCGATTTCCTGATTTCCTCGATAGCCTTTTCCTGGATGTCATGAGGAACTTCTTCGTAGTGGGAAAACTTACGGCTGTACACACCCTGTCCCGAGCTCATGGAACGGAGATCGACAGAGTAATTATAAAGCTCCGCCAGCGGTACCTGGGCACGTATTTTCTGGTAACGGCCCTCTGGATCCATGCCTCCAATTTTGCCCCGGCGGCTGGAAAAATCTCCCATGACGTCGCCGGTGTAATCATCCGGTACCATAACCTCGACATCATAAATTGGCTCCAGCAGGACCGGCTTGCATTTCATGAAACCTTCCTTGAAGGCCATCGAGGCCGCGATCTTGAATGCCATATCCGATGAGTCTACAGCGTGATAAGAACCATAGAATACGGCAACCTTGATATCGACTACCGGCATCCCGGCCAATGCGCCTTCATCCATAGCTTCAATCACACCCTTTTCAACCGAAGGAATGTATTTACTTGGAATAACTCCCCCCTTGACCTCATCGAAGAACTCGAATCCCTTTCCTCTTTCATTCGGTTCCAGGCGGAGATGGACATCGCCATATTGACCGCGACCGCCGGATTGCTTTTTATAGCGATGCTGGATTTCGGTTTTTCCTTTGATCGTTTCGCGGTAAGGAATCCTTGGCTTAAAGGTCTCTACCTCGACACCGAATTTTTCTTTCAATTTTTCGATGATATTTTCAGTATGCGTCGAACCCTGCGAAAACACCACGGTCTGCTTTAAAACCGGGTCCACAACAACCTTGAACGATGGATCATTGTCATGGATTTTTTGCAGCCCGGTCGATACTTTTTCCTCGTCTCCTTTGGAGACCGCCTTAATACCGGTATCCATGACCGGCTCAGGGTAATCGAGCCCGGGAACCATCAGCGGGTTAGCTTTATCGCCAAGAGTATCTCCCATCCCGGTCGATTTAAGCTTAACCATGGCGGCGATATCACCGGCATTTACCTCGGTGACTTCCGTCCGGTTTTTACCGCTGATAGCGTATATCTGGCCGATTCTCTCTCCGGTCGATTTGGAGGCATTATGAAGATCCAGCCCCTGATTGATCTTGCCGGAGAGAACTTTGAATAAGGCGATTTCGCCGACATGGGCCTCCGAAAGCGACTTAAAAACATATGCAAGAGGTTTCCCGGAAGGTTCGATTTTGAAACTTTCGACTTCATCAGAATTGGCATTAATCAGGTTGAATTCTCCCAGCCTATCAGGGGCAGGGAAGAAATCCGCGGCAAAACTTAGCAAGGTGCTGACTCCGGCATTTTTCTCTGCCGAACCGAACATTATTGGGAAGACCGAGCGGCTCGCAATCGCATTCTTCAAACCGGACTTGAGTTCCTCGTCGGTCAACTCTCCCTTGTCGAAGAATTTCTCGAGCAGAGCGTCGTCCGCCTCGGCTACCGCCTCTATCATTTTCTGGCGCATCTCCTCCACTTTGCCCTTAATATCCCCGGGAATTTCCACCTCGGTCGGCTTGCCGGAATCGTCAAAAGTTATCCCGGACATTTTAACCAGGTCGACCAGGCCCTTGAATTCGAGACCCTCGCCGATTGGATATTGAACCGGAACACAATTAACCCCGAATCGGTCCTGAAGCTGCTGGATCACTTCATCGACTTTGACATGTTCCTTCTCGACCTTATTTACAAAAAATACCCTCGGGGTATTGTATTTTTCAATATACATATAGTGGATTTCTGTCCCGACCTCAATTCCCGGGCTGGCATTCAAAACCATAACGGCGGTGTCTGCGACATTCAGACCCGAGACGACCTCGCCTATAAAGTCCGGGTGACCGGGCAAATCCAGAACATTGACCTTGAGATTCTTCCAGGGACAGGCGAGAATTGACAGGCTGATCGATGTCTTCTTGGCAATTTCACTCTCGGTAAAATCTGATAGCGAAGTTCCTTCGTCGACTTTGCCGAATCTGTTTGTGATACCGGACGAGAATGCGATCGCGTCGGCCAGCGTCGTCTTGCCGCAGCCGCGCTGTCCCAGCAGAGCCACATTTCTAATCTGATCAGTTTGAAAAACCTTCACCGAGATTACCTCCTTTATTCCACTTACATAATAATCCGAATATTCCGATATTAGCCCGTTAGTATAACTTCACTCCCTCATTTTGTCAAATCGTTTATTGCCGATGAGAAGCCTGTCGCTAGGCCGTAAAGACCGCTGAATAGGATTGGTTTATACTCCAATATTTCGCCTTGATTTTTATTGGAAACCGCACCCTTTCCTGATTACAGATTCTTCTGCGAAGCTCTTATTTTCTGCCAACCGATAAGGTTTCAGCTGGTTCGCGGGCCTTAACAACCCCCGATCGTTTGTGATTTTATTCACATTATAAGCCTGCGCTATCGACCCTGGCGGACAGACCTCCACCTTGATTATTGTGAATTGTTTCACATTCCTGGGGTCTTTTTTGTCATCAGGTATTCCCTCGCTTCATGGATTTTTCGATATCAACGTGAACCATAATTATATTTTTCTGCTACAGCCCGGCGGACTTTAATTAAGTTTATATGTACTCTGCATTTCGGATGTATATTTGCAACAGAATGGATAATACGCCGCGTTCAAAAGGACTATTTTGCTAATTGACTGTTTCCCTTCTCTTGGCTCATTCTCCTCTATATTATTACTACGTGGTGTCATATTTATTGGATTTGGGGATTTTTTTCTTGACATATTTGGATTTCTGGTTATTTTGCGGTTGTCCAGGGAATAGTTGTGTTGTTAAAACGCTTCTGTTAAGTGACTCAAGCACCTTTGTAACGTTCAGAATCAGTTGGCGTTACATTAGCAAAAGCTCTTTAGTTACAGCCTTTCAGATATAGTCAGGATGGTCAGGGATAAGTCCATCTTATGATGATCCTGATGAACATTTCCAAAAACTCTTATCTTAGCTTCCCAGGAATTGTTACCCCGTTTACGGTCATTACATTTCGGTGGTATATCGCTTAGGACCGGGTGGTAACAGGTTTTTGGGGTACGGGATTAATCCGGACATCCCGGTCTCGTTTGAAGAGGCAAACAGGTCTGGATTTCGCGGGTATTTTAGAGCTTTGTGAAAGTTCAAGATACCTGATACTTAGTAATGAACCTTTAATTATTTAAAGGAGCATTATAATGATGCAAAAAAGTAAATTGTCTTTATCTTTAATACTGGCTTCGTTCCTTTTGATCTTCTCTTACTCGCTTTCCTCTGCCCAGTCAGTTTCATTTGAGGATAAGACCGTCCCTTATTGCGCTGACGTCTTTATGAACGTCACGGTTTCGACGCCGAGTGATTTAGGGGCGTTTGAAGTGATCTTTGAGGTTGGCGGAGATTTCGCCAGCTTTGACGTGAACTTCTCCGGGTCTCTTCCGCAGATGTATACTGTTAAAGAAATCAACGGGAATGTAGTTCGTTTAGCCGGGATCAAAGCCGAACAGAACGACGTCTGTCTTCCTTCGGGCGACAACGTGGTTGCGGTCATTCATTTTGTAGCCGGTGACGTTTGCGGCGGTCAGATTACCGTTGCGGGCGCCACGGTTGATGATCCGTTTACCCACGGTTCCAATTTTGTGGAATGCGCCTCTCCGTTTAACGAAGTGATTCCGACGGTTGGAACCGGCACGGTTGATCTGGTCAACACCGATCCGGTCATTGCCTGTCCGACAGTCGATCCGGTTCACTTCGGTGAGACGGTTGAATTCGATGTCACGGCGACCGACGACGATCTGGCCAACGGCTGCGAGAACCTGACCTTTACGAAGGTCAGCGGTCCCGGAACGCTCACTCCGGCCGGTCACTTCAGCTGGGCCACCGGCGGTGACGATATTTGTGAGAACGAAGTTGTTATTCGGGTGACCGATAACTGCGGCGCCACCGACGAATGCACAATTAATATCTGTGTCTTCAACGAACCCCCGGTTGCCGAAGCGGGCGACGAGCTCTTCACGGTGATGGGTGTTTCCTTGACCGACCAGGTTGTTGCAACCGATCCCGACGGTGGTCCCTCGGCTCTCCATTACAGCTTCCTCAGCCTCGAGAAGGTTGGCGGCGGCCCTGGCGATGCCGCGACTTATGTTACGGTCGATCCGAACACAGGTGAATGGACCTGGGATATCCCCAATGACATGGAATACCCCGGTATCTGGGAACTCTGCTTGACGGTTGACGACGGGGCCGATATCTGCCCTCCGTGCAATACCACCAATGCCGACACCACCTGTTTCACGATTAATATTGCCGGCTTCCGTGTTGTTATGGAATGCGAAGACGGCGAGGATCACACCGGCGACGGAATTCCGGACGGTGTTATCCAGGGTCAGGCAGCCGAAGTCTCGATCAGCCTGGAAGGTGAGAACAACTTCCCGATCGGCGGTTTCGACTTCCTGATTGCCTATGACAACTCGATTTTAAGCGCCATGAACGCCGCCCCCGGCGATCTTATCGATGACGGCGCTTTCGAATACTTCACCTATCGTTTCGGTCCTTTCGGGAACTGCGACGGCGGCTGTCCTTCGGGCATGCTCCGGGTCGTCGGTCTCCGCGAGCAGAACGATGGTGTGACCAACCCCAATCATGTTTCGTCTCCGGGCGAACTGGTGAAGCTGAACTTCATGGTCGGCGGTGACCTGAACTTCCAGTGTCTCAATGTCCCGATCAGTTTCTACTGGTATGATTGCGGCGACAACGCGATTTCCGACGAATCGGGTAATTTCCTGTTCCTCGGTCTGAACGTTTATAACTATGAAGGAATCCTGATCGACTCCGCCGATGCTTTCGGCTACACCGGTCCGGATCCCGAATGCTACGACACCGTTTACACTTCCGAAGATCTCTTCAAGAACGCCCCGCTGGGCGCCGTTTATTTCCAGAACGGCTGTATTGAAATCATCTGTACCGATGATATCGATGCCCGCGGCGACGTCAACCTGAACGGGATCATGAACGAAGTCGGTGACGCGGTTGTCTTTACCAACTACTTCATCAGCGGCCTTGCCGCCTTCCAGATCAACGTTGCCGGCCAGACCGCCGCGACCGAGATCAACGGCGACGGCGTTCCGCTGACCGTGGCCGACCTGGTCTACCTGATCCGTGTCATCATCGGTGATGCCACTCCGCTGCCGAAGCTGACTCCGGGTGAACCGGTCCGCTTCGCCTCCAACGGAACCGAGATCAGCCTGGCCAGCGCGACTCCGCTGGGCGGCGCCCTCTTCGTCTTCGAAGGCGAAATCAGCGCCACTCTGGCTGAGAATGCGGCCCACATGGATATGAAGGTTGGTTATCTCGACGGCACCACCCGGATCCTGGTTCATCCGAGCTACCAGAGCGGCGGCTTCATCCCGCAGGGACAAATCCTGCAGGTTGACGGCCAGGCCAATCTGATCTCGATTGAAGCCTCCGACGCCCAGGGTGCGGTTGTCGAAGTTGAGAAGACTATCATTCTTCCGACCGAATTCGCTCTCGCCCAGAACTATCCTAACCCCTTCAACCCGTCGACCACCATTGAATTGGCTCTGCCGATCGCGGCCGACTGGAACCTGACCGTCTATAATGTCAACGGTCAGAGGGTCAAGGAATTCTCGGGACGCGATGAAGCCGGGACAGTCCAGGTCGTCTGGGATGCCTCCAATGTCGCTTCCGGCATATACTTCTATAAGTTCCATGCCGCCAGTGACCAAGGAAACTTCTCCGAGACCAAGAAGATGGTCCTGCTCAAGTAATTTGAGCGCCTGACTCTAACAGGTGTTACACCATAAAACAAAAGCCCCTCAATCGAGGGGCTTTTGTTTTGGGATAAACTTTTTCACCAAAATCCCTTTTCTCCCGCGATACCAATCAAACTACTTTTTCCATCACCAATACCGTATAAATGACAGAGGTATTCCATGCCGAACCACATTGTCTTACAGGGGGAAACGATCCCCGCTATTGCACATCAATACGGCTTCGCGGACTGGCGCAATATCTGGGAGCATCCCCGAAATGAGCACCTGGCCGAGATGGGTCGAACCCCGAATATTCTCAACCCGGGCGACCGCGTTTACATCCCTGATTATGACTCGGGGATTTTTATCTTCACCACGGGGCGGAACACCGAAATCCGTCTGCTCAATCCCTGGGCCAATGTAATCAGAATAAGTTTTCAGGACCGTTTCGGTAATCCCTATTCCGGGAAACGCTGCCAGGTCGAAATTGGAGGTAATTCAAGAGAGGGAGAAAGCGATGGGAATGGGCTTTTCGAATTCGAACTCCCCCGGGAAGTCTCCTCTGCCATTTTCAAGCTCTGGCCCGATGATGCCAATGACGATAAATTCTATGTTTGGATTCTAAGACCGGGTTACCTCAACCCCGTTACCGAAATCAGCGGTGCTAAGGCCCGCCTCAAAAACCTCGGCTATGGTATCGACGGCATCGATGACAATGCCGACCGGAGGACTCAGAATGCCGTCGAGTTACTTCGCGCCCAGCATGAACTTCCGATAGGCACCGATTTCTCCGACGAAGTGCGGAGGATTATCCTGGAACGCCATGGCGGTATCTGAACATGAGCGAAAACGACTTTCATATTGCGGTCGATTCCCCGAATATCATGGTCCCTTCCGGGCAAATAGTAATTTTTACGCCGCGTTATAACAAGAATCACCTCTGGGTGGCAGAGTTGGTTCAACGAAACGGGGAATGGGTTCACCGGGATTGGATCCGTCGCGGGGACTGGGATGGCGGTGAAAACGATCATACCGATCCGCCCGACCCGGATGCCGACCATCGTCACGTAATGTCTCGCCGAAATCCGGGTGACGCCACCTATTTTCAGAACTCCGGAAGGGCCTTTTGCCGGTTCCATGGATACGATCCGGACGAGTCTGCCCACATTATCGATAACGGCGCTCCGGATATCCATAACGAGGGGGATCACCGCGAGCAAAATCCCATGATGGACGATGTTCTTGATATTATGGACAGCCTTCCTTCTTCTCCGCCTATCAGGGTTTTCGCCTTCATCTGTCACGGTTTTAACCATGGAGTACAGTTCGGCTTTTCAAAACGTCCCAATCGAACCCAGAAAACCAATCGCCTTATGGATCTTATCGCCGAAAAGAGCGCTCACGATTTAATTATGCCGATTTATGGTTGCTCCACCGCCGAAGGACCAAACGGAGGTGAGGGAAATTTCGCGGATTATCTCCGGGATAATCTCATCAATAGGGGCATCACGCATATTCAGATCGATGGGCACACTATCGCCGGTAGAGCCATCGAATGCCCCTATGTCAGGAGATTCACGGGACAGGGGAATGCCGGCCAGGGGGGAGAATGGATTATCGAACCGCAGGGTCAGAATGTCCCTGCGGACGACCGGGCGCTATGGCTGAAATGGAAAGAGCTATTACTGGAGCGCCATTATAATCTCAAATATCGATTTCCCTTCATGTCGTCCGACGCCATCCGCGCAGAAGTCCGCAGCCATCTCGATTAGGCCGTAAATTGCACCTATCATACAACTGATTCCGGAAAACCCCTAAAAATTTCGAAAACGGGGAACGATGGTGATGTTTTCACGTTGGTACAGATAGAGAGAACAAGCAAATCGCTAATCTTATTGACAACAAGGAGGTTCTCATGTCTGAATTTAAACTTCATTCGATGGAATCTGCTCCGAAGAAATCCCAAGAATATATGGAAAAGGTCGAAAAGGAATTCGGCTTTATCCCGAACCAGTTCCGCATTATGGCGGAATCCCCGGAAACGGTGAGGTCCTATCTGGATTTGAACGAATATTTTAAAAGCAGTTCGCTTACCCCGGAGGAACAGCAGATTGTTATTTTAGCCACCAGCTTCTATAATGACTGCAGTTATTGTATGACCGCTCACTCGGCGGCCGCACAAAATACCGACTTATCGAAAAAGGATATCGAGGCGCTTCGAAAAGGTGATCCCCTTGAAAACAACAAGTGGGAGGCGCTCCGACATTTTGCCCGGGCGATGATCGAAAAGAAAGGCCATATCCGTTCCGAAAGCGAAAAGGCCTTTTATGATGCCGGGTATGACAAACGCGCGGCTCTCGATGTCATGATTGGTGTTTCCATGAAGACTCTCAGCAATTATGTTAATAATTATGCCGGAACTCCGCTGGACGAAGAAATCCAGAAGAGCCGCTGGGAGCATCC
>Ga0272443_10006733_pt1 | contig 11243 bp, 9 predicted proteins | sample SSMAcet12_FD_193581 | JGI IMG/M metagenome (GOLD analysis project Ga0272443, IMG submission 193581) | Marine sediment archaeal communities from Little Sippewissett salt marsh, Falmouth, MA, United States - SSM-Acet-12 | ecosystem: Environmental > Aquatic > Marine > Wetlands > Sediment ... | reverse complement strand
GGATCGTGTGTCCGGTGGTCGGGTGGACGAACTCCCCCGTATCCTCGAGGTCGCTCTCACCCGTCTTGTGCAGAGCGCCAAGCCAATCGAGTTCTGCATGATCCACATGAATGACGAGTCTTCCGCCGGGAGCCAGGTGCTTCCGCGATGCTTCGAGACAGGCCATCTGATCCTGTGTCTCGACGAGGTTCTGGAATGCATGGCCCGGGATCATGATGAGACCGAACTGCTCATCGAGGTTGAAGTCCCTCATGTCTCCGACGACCCACGTTGCGTTCGCCATGCTCCTTGCCTTCGCACGCGCGATGTCGAGCATCGGTTCGGAGATGTCAAGACCCACGACGCGCACACCCTCACGAGCCAGATTGATGGACACTCTGCCTGTTCCACAGGCCAGCTCAAGAACACCCTCGTGGCGAGCATGAACGGTTGCCGCGTGGCGTCTGTAGAAGTCCATCTCGCCGGGCCAGTCTCGCATCGTCGTATCGTAGGTCTGTGCGTAGAACTCCCAGGCCTCGGCGGTTCGACTCTCGGTCATTCCATCACCCCCGAGATCGTACTCAAAGGACGCAGTCTCGGACGAACGCAGGTCCATTGATCCGCATTCTCGGATTCGGTCGGCTGGCGATGTCGGAAGCCTCACTCATCGCCCGGCTGCGAGGACTGGAGACGGGGACGGCATCGATAGCCCGCTGGTCTCTTGCGACGCGGTGTGAACCAGGTAGAGCGTTCGTCACCACGGAGGAGAGTGAGTTCACGGTTGCATTCCGTCACGCAGACTCCTGGTTGAGGCCCCTGGCAACACTCCACTCCAGCCCCGGATCACACGGCCAGTCGTGTATTTCGTGATGAGTGAACCAGTCCTGCATCGCGTGGGCGAGCTTCTCGAAGGCCCCGTCGGCATAGACGGGCGGCTCAATCCGGTCGTATTGGATCGGCTGTCCAGGAAACGGATCGTCAACCGATCGGGGGAACAGGTGTACGTGAAGGTGGAGGACCGTATTTCCGTGGATCTCGTAGTTGATCTTCACGGCGCCCGTGACGGCCTTCAGGGCTCTGGCAGCCATCTGAACGTCTCTCATGAAACCCAGGAGATCGGGCTCCAGCAGGTCGTAGAGCTCAACGGCGTGCGCTTTTGCCATGATGTAGCATGTTCCAGGTAGGCAGACGCGCGGATGCGCCTCTAGCCATGAGCGCTGCGTTTCGCGGATCGTTACAAGATCCTCCGGTGGCTCCTCGCCTCTGCAGACTGGACAGTGTTTGGGTTCGCACCTACGTGTCCACCGCTCTATGTCGTCGTGGTAACTCATCGATTTACCTCCCAATCCTGTGTCGCGGGATCCACGAGGGCGCTTGAGCGTCATGTGGGCGCGATCTTCTCTTGGGGTAGTCGGCTGCCCGTGCGAGAAGAGCGGCCAGACTCGATAACGCCGCGATTGCGACGTCGACCAACTACACGTGCATGACTCCTCCCTGCTTCCCCTACCCCCGAGCGATGCTAGGACGAAGCGTGCGTTCGCCAAGGACGTAGAGCCTCCCCGACATGTCCAGTCCAGGCCCCAACACGCCATCTGCTCGATCCTCCGGCGAACGGCGTATGAGTCTGCGAGAGGAAGCCGCATCCACCCGGCTACGGACCCCGACCCGGCTCTGCGAGGTGCTGCCGAAGTCCGCTTCGGACATAATGAGTCGGTCGAAGGGAGGACATCGTGCGGATTGCCGTCACGGGTGGAGCCGGCTTCATCGGTTCTCATCTTGTGGATCGCTATGTCCAGGAGGGGCATGCCGTTCTTGTCATTGACAATCTTGCTACCGGGACGCTCGAGAACGTCAACCCGGCCGCGGCGTTCGAGAAGATCGATCTTCTTGACACCCCGGCCGTTCGAGATCTGCTGCTGCGGTTCAGACCGGATGTCGTGAGCCATCATGCGGCGCAGATCGATGTAAGAAGATCGGTCGCTGATCCGGTGTTTGATGCACACGTGAATGTCCTCGGTTCCATCGGCCTGGCGTCCGCGGCGATAGCGGCCGGCGTCCGAGGGATGCTTTTCGCGTCCTCAGGCGGGACGATCTACGGGGAATGCCCGTACCCTGCAAAGGAGACCACCGCGAAGGCTCCCACAAGCCCGTATGCGGCAGGCAAGGTTTGTGTCGAGAACTACCTTCATGCGATGGCCTCCTGTTCCATGCTCCGCGCCGTTTCGCTTCGGTACGGGAACGTCTACGGGCCCAGACAGAACCCCCTGGGTGGAGCCGGCGTGATTGCGATCTACGCTGGGTTGATGCTGGAGCGCAATCCCCCGACCGTATTCGGCGACGGAACGGCCGTACGGGACTACGTCTTTGTGGACGACGTCGTGGATGCGAACCTCTCCGCAACGGACTGGATCCTCGGCGATCAGCCGGCAGCAGCGGCCGTAGATGATCGAGCAGTCAACGTCGGCACGGGGATTTCCACATCCGTGAATGAGCTGTTCCAGGTCCTCGCACGGGCCTGCGCGTACTCCGGCACCCCGGTGCACGAGCCGGCACGAACCGGGGAGCTTCAGACATCACGCCTCGACACGGGGCGGGCAAGCGAGGTTCTCGGATTCGCCGCTTCTACGTCGCTCGAGAGGGGGATCGAGAAGACGTTGGCGTGGCTGTCGCCTAGCCGCGGAGATCAGCAGTAGGTGAAAGGGGCAGAGGCAGTCCGTGCGGACCCGGCGCCGTCGTACGGACCGGGACACGCCCAACTGCATGAGACGCGAAGGAGACGCATGGGTCCACCTCGCGTACGCCTGGAAGGCGCCCGGGGAAGGATCGAACGGCGGCGGAACACTCCTCTGCCGAAGGCATGATTCGTCTTGCGAAAGGTCGCCGTGACACAACAACGCGCTGCAGCCCAGGAAGCACTCCAACGCCGGTTCGGTCGAGGAGACGCAGAGATCGTTGTGGAAGCGCCAGGACGAGTGAATCTCGTCGGAGAGCACACCGACTACAACCTGGGTTTGGCCCTGCCTTTCGCGACGGAGCAGACGACGGCCGTCGCGCTTCGGGGGCGCTCCGACGAGAGGATCCGGCTCTATAGCAGAGAACTTGGCTCGGCCCGTGATACCCGGATCCGCTCGGTCCTACAGCACAAGGGAACGGCCAATGGCTGGTTCGCCTACATCGCCGGGATTCTGAGCAGTCTGGCAAGCCGGGTGCGCCTTCGGAGGGGATTCGATGCCGCAATCGTCAGCAGTGTTCCTCTTGCAGCGGGCATGAGCAGTTCAGCGGCTCTCGAGATCGGGATGATCCTTGCCCTCTGCGATTACTACGACGTCGCGCTGGACGACATGGAGACGGTCAAGCTGTGTGCTGCCGCGGAGTCGATGTCGGCTGGAACGGAGTGCGGGCTCATGGACCCGTACGCCTCGTTGCTGGGGGAGCGTGGGGAAGCACTGGTGATCGACTTCATGCGGTTGAATCACGAATCTCTGGACTTCGACGCTCCCGGCGTCGACGTGCTCGTCGTCGAGAGCGGGACGACTCGAGAGCTCTCTTCGAGTGGATATAACCAGAGACGCAGCGAGTGTCTCGCTGCTCTCGACGTCATCCGCAGGGGGGCTCCCGAGCATTGTCAGGCCAAGGCGCTCTCGTCTCTCGTTCGCGCAGACCTGGATCGGCTGATTGATCGGAACCCCGATCTGCTCTCGAGGCCGCTGCGAAATAGGGCGCTCCATGTCATCTCTGAGAACGCCCGCGTGGAACATGCAGTCGAAGCCATCTCGAGCAATCAGATGGGGCGGCTCGGAGACTTGATTAGGCAGTCGCATGCCTCGTTGCGGGACCTGTTCGAGGTGAGCACGCCGGAAATCGACTTCCTTGTCGATTGGGGATGTAGCCATGGTGCATTGGGAGCGCGCATCATGGGTGGGGGCTTTGGCGGTGCGACGCTGCACCTGGTTCCCTCGGAGGCTGTCGGTGACTACGTACCGGCCATCCAGGCCGCCTACCGTGATCGGTACAATCTTGAGTCCTGCGTATGGCGGACCCATCCGGGCCCCGGAGCACGAACGCTTCATGACGAAGCGACCCGCATGCGATGATCCTGCAGTGTGCTTGCCGTCGGCCTGATAGGGGGGCACTGTCTGCTTCGACCACGGGGGCGTGGGCGTTCGTGCGGTAGACTGTTCGCGTGCTGCGGGTGGCGTCTCTTCGGACGAAACGGGGTGACAGGCATGACTCTGTTCGAAGAACTGGCGTTCGCCCCTGTCTCCGGTGCCCCCGGGTACGTACGGAAGGAGATCTCCAATGTGCAGCGCGGTCCTTGCGCGTGGACGTTCGATCCTCTTGAGAGATCGCGTCCCTGAGGACGTGGCGGCGTATCTGCGCTGGATGACCACCGGCGAGTGGCGCCATTACGATGCGCCCTGGGAGGGTATTCGGGACTCGATGGACGCGCAGACGACGAGTGAGATGAGAGAGAAGATCCTGAAGCTGTACGAGCAGGACCTCCCCGAACCAAGAACCTTTGCCTTCGTCGCCACACCGAACGGGATCCCCGTCGGACGCGTGAGCCGGTACAGCCGTGGATCGCAGACGCTGGAGTGGTGTGTCGGTATCGATCTCTGTGAGGACGGCTACCTGAACCAAGGGGTCGGGACCGAAGCCCTCATACTGTGGGTTGACTACTTGTTCGAAAGCTCTCAGATCCACCGGCTTGCCCTGGAGACGTGGTCGTTCAATCCGAGGATGGCGCGCGTTGCGGAGAAGGTTGGGTTCCGACTCGAGGGCACGCTACGGGAGGCCCAGTACTGGGAGGGGCAGTGGCTGAACAAGCTCCAGTACGGATTCCTGCGGCAGGAATGGAGAACTGGGCGCCAGGGGAGTTCATGGAGATGAGCCGGGCCTTCGGGAACACGGAATCAGGCAGCGGATCGGTGGGTGGGTTCGGTCAGGGCACTGTCCGTCGCATCCTCTTCCACTCACGACCATCGTCATCCCGAGGGGTCCGAAGAAGCGACCGCCGATCGCGTGCGATTCCCCCCATGTTCCGCAAGGAAACGTGATATCACGGGTCCCCGTCAGGCGATGCAAGAACGGGCTCGATGTTCAGTCGCAGGGCTCCGGAACGAGTTGCTCGCCTTTCTCCTCGGGAACACGAGTCCCGTATTCGACAAGACCAGCCGAGCGATTTCGGTTCTCTAGCCTCGTGTCAAGTAGTGGTCCTTGCCGGAACCCAGAGACTCTTCTTGTGAGTGGAGCATACGTTGGTGTACTGTGGGCAGGCGGACTACGGGGTACGCACGCGGTATCGGCAAGGGAGTGACGATGTGCACGAGGTCGTTACGGGTTGGAGTATTTGTGATTGCCATGGCGATGCTAGCGGGATGCGGCCAGCGTGACGGGACGACGCGCGACGTTCCCGGAACCGGAACCCCCGGTCCCGGGACTGTGACGAGCGTAAGCATCAACTACAACTTCGAAGTGACACTCTCGGAGCGGCTCATGCCCACCTACCCGGTGACAAGCAGCCAGCAGACCTTGGTGATGGAGTTCTTCCGACCCTACGGCGGAACCTACAATGCAGCCACCAGGACGTACACCAATACTTGGGACGACCAAGTGGGCGACTACTCGAACACGTACCTCGAAGTCCGTCTCAATGCCGCCGAGGACACCATCGAGTACTTCTACGCGCGCCAGACGCAAGCGAACGTCTGGGGTGCTTGGACGTTCGTGAACGAGATCCGCGGATACAACATCCCCTACTCCTATACCGACTCAGCCGCTGACGGAGGCGCACGCTACTTCGCCGTGACGGGAACGGATGCGCACCTGTCAATCGATCGGATGATCTACAAGGGCATAACGCGGGAGAGTGAAGGGTACAGCTTGACGAACCCGAATGAGTGGGCGTATTTCGACTATACCGCTACCCCGACCGTCGATGACGTGATCCCTGACAGCACCAACAACATCACCATCCAGGTGATCCAGTAGAAGCATGGGATCCTCCGTGTCTTCATCGACTGGGCTGAATGCAAGCGTCGGTCTCTCGGAGATCCGGCCGGCCGGGTCCGCAAAACCGTTGGGCAGGTTGCTCGTGAGACCGGAGCGTACGCGATGCGACCTCGTTTCGGGCGGGCGAGGGAACGCGCGATGAGACGATCGCGTCGAGGTTTCACCGTACTGGCGATCACCGTCGTTGCACTGATCGGCCTCGCCGGGTGCAAGTCGCCTGAGAGCATCGTGGACCCCGAGACGGTGGCGAATGCGGGAACGCCGTGGGGAGGCGGAGACCCGGTGCCGCTTGCAAGCGAGTTGATCGATGTCACGGGCGGGGTTCTCACTGTGAGCAATCCCGGAGGACCGCTTGACGGGATGACGGTTGCTGTGCCGGCTGGCGCCATGTCCAAACCCACAGCATTCGACATCGCCTACACGCCGATCACGGGAGCGATTGCACCGAACGTCGATCCCCTGACCCCCTTGATCACGGTGGACAACGGTGGCACATTCGCTGCCGATGTCATGACGCTGACGATACCGGTCACCATTCCCGCAGGCCACTTCGCGATGGGTTTCTTCGTCGCTGCGGACGGCACCCTGGAAGGCATGCCGCTGGTCGCGGAAACGCCGACTTCGATCACCGTAGCCACGGCGCATTTCTGCAGTTTCATCATTGCGATGATCGCGGAGTCGCTGCTCACGGGGATGATTGATAGCGGGTTCCGGCCAGGCACCGACGATTGGCAGTTCGCAAACTACGGATCGTGTGTCTCACCGCGCGGGCACTGCGCGGGCCAATCGTTTACAGCCATGTGGTACTACGTTGAACGGAGACGGCAGGGCACCTCGGCATTGTGGAACCGGTTCGACAACAACGGCGATGCCCCGCCCTCGCCCGACTTCTGGAAGGACGACAGCCTGGGTTACCGCCTGGCATCCGTTGTCCAAGAGGATGTCGACACGGACAACTGGCTGTTCAAGACGATTGACACACTGGGCACTGGCAGCGATCCTCTCAACTGGCGAGCGTTTCTTTACGCGATGCTCGTCACCCGCGAGCCCCAGTTTGTTGGGATCATCAACAACAGCGAGGGCCGCGGGCACGCAATGATTGTCTACAAGGCCGACGCCGATGCCGGTACGCTGTACGTCGCCGATCCGAATTACCCGGGCAACGCGTCCCGAACGATCCGATTCACGAGTGACTCATTTGTTCCGTACAGCTCGGGAGAAAACAAGACGGAGATCGATGCCGGGCACGCGAAGACCTATGAGGAGATTCGCTACTACGCCAAGACCGCACTCGTGGACTGGTCGCAGATCGGTGTCCGGTGGACCGAGTTCGATGCGGGGACGATCGGGAACGGCATCTTTCCTGCGTATCGAATCACCGTCGGGGATGATGCGGAAACCACTGTCCCGCTTGTAGATGGTATGGAGTTCGCGAGTGACCGCATCATGATGTGGCACGGAGATGGCGATACCAGCATCACTTCAGGGTACGCTCTCCGGCGTGACGGGACTTGGGAAGAGGTCGATGCCCAAGGGAGGATTCTGCTCCACGACGGAGACAATCGGTTGGGGTTCTGGTTCCGCACCCAAGTCGGAGGGAAGTGGACCTACGGCGATTTCGTCTGGATGACTGTACGCAAGGCCGAGAGAGCGAATCCTGGATTCGTCGGACTCGGCGTCCAAGCCCACGCCTGGGTGATTGTCAATCACGCGAACGATCCCGACCCGGAAACCGGTGAGATGGGGTACACGTATCAAGAGGAGGACTTCTTTCGCTCGGTCGGGTGCGTGGCGTACGCGAATCGCTCGTTCACAGGGAGCACGTTCACTGCACATTGGAACGACTACTTCATTGATGAGTGTGGACCGTATTCAGGATCGATGACTGTGACCTTCAGTGAGTCGATGGACGAGATCCTCGCATTCTCTGCGTCCGGCTACCAGATTCGTGACACGCCGCACGGTGAGGAGACTCACAGTTGGTCCGTCGGCGGCACGAACATCCCGCGCACCAGGATCGGCAACGGCTTCTACGAATACGTCATCGATGGCCCGGAGTGCTGCAACCATATCGACACGTTTGCAGACGGTACTGTTTACAGCAACGGTGACGGCAGCGTGGTTTCACACTACCGTTGCGATGTCTACGCACGCATCCACATTGAGTGGTACGAGAATGCTCCCGAGTGGTATCGGTAGCTGCATCCGAGAACCCAACGTGCCTTGGCCTTCTCCACGTCCCGCTCCGTTTCCTACGGAGAGTCTCTGCCTCTGCATTCCCGCGACGGTAGATGCCGAATCATCACGTCCGTGCCGATCGCCGGCTTCCAGGGGATCGACTCGAATCGTAGAGGCTGAACGCAAGAGAGGAGACATGCCGTGCCGTACTACGCGATTGCAGTCCTCGTTGTCGGAGCAGTGCTCAGCGCAATGCTCGCTGCGTACTTCGTAATCGGGTGGCGATTTCGAGTTCGACTGAGCCGGCACGTCACCTTCACGCCGGGCGAGCGCTCCGAAGAAGGAGCCGCGGTTGTTGACTACGCGCCGGCCTCCCATCCGTTGCTCCAGGAGTTCCGGGAGTCGTTCGGTCTGACGAGTCTTGCAGGAGAAGGATCGGACTTCGCGCGTCTCGTTCGAGTGATGAACTGGGTGCACAACCTCACAACACACGCGCGGAACCCCTCCCGACCCGAGCATACTAGCGGGCTCCATCTCGCCCGCCTCGCCCAACAAGGGAAGAAGATCAACTGCTGGATGTACTCGACCATCATGAATGATGCGGTTCTCGCACTCGGCATCCCCGCGCGGATCATTCACTTGCGCCCGCCAACGGAACCTCCGCGAGAGAGCCACGTGGTCGCCTCGGCCTACTGCCGAGAGCTGGAGCGGTGGATCCTGTTCGACGCCGACATGAACGCCGTCGTCAGAGATGAGGAGGGGATGCCACTGGGCGTCCGAGAGATCCGCAGGCGTATCGCGGATCGCCGGCCACTGCGTGTCTCCGACTCCGTACACATGAAGGGTGTTTCGTTTCTAGGACACCGGATTGGGAAGCGTCTGTACCTGTGGTATCTGTCGAAGAACATCTTTCGGATGGACTGCCCGATGCTGAGCAGGCCCGATTACGAGGCGGCTGCGTCGGGCAGGCGCTACATCCAACTCATCCCCGATGGCTACAACGACCCGTGGCTGGCTGCCCCGCACAGGACACCGGCGGGAAACGAGGTTCGATACACCAGAGACGAGGATGCCTTCTGGCAAGCCCCGCCGGTCCTTCGCGGGTGATTGGGAGCCCGTCGCGAGGCATGCCTCGCCGGCCTACGATAAGTGGCGTCGTTCCACCTTCGGCTGCCTGGACCTGGCGCCTCTTCCGGTATCCTGATGGCGGGGTATCGTACCGGTTTCGACACCTCGCTTCGGCTGAATGGCGGCTCCTCGATGCACTCAGCCTCCCCGTGAGTTCACTAAGCCTGCATGACGTGCTCGGAGAGAGGGGGCGGCGCGCAGCCGAGCGGCCAGCGAGCTACCGGTGCAAGAGGAGGAGAGTGATGTCCGAGACCGTCCTGTGTGCTGTTCCCGTCAAGACTGTGAGGCTGGTTGGCATTCCCAAAGCGTACGCGTTCATCGTGACCGACCAACGCACCATCTTGGTTCCACTGACGAGCGAGATGCTCAAGGAGGCCATCACCCAGGCGCGCGATGACGCCGGCACCGAGGGAATGGCGACGGACACCGGGTAACCGGATCAAGGCTGTGGCATCTCGTCGTGCTGTTTGCGCGGGTATGGGGCATCCTCATCGTCCTGCTTACGTGGACGGAGAAAGGGTGTGCGGATTCGACGATTCAGAATGTGGGGGATGCCGCTTGGTATTCGCTGGTCATGCTGACAACCGTAGGCTACGGAGACGAGTATGCGGTCAGCGTTGGGGGCAAGGCCATCGGTGCCGTCTTCCTCTTGGGAAGCCTTGGTATGCTTGGGGGTCCTAGTCCACAAGGTGTCCGAACGCATTACCGAAATCGGGGAGCGCAGAAGGATGGGACACAGTGGAACAGGGTTCAAGAAGCATGTTGTCATCATCGGCTGGGATGAGTTCGCGAGATCCGTAGCTCACCAGCTTCTCAATGCGGATCTCCGCATCGCCATCGTTGCGGACGCGAAAGGTGACGTGGATCTGATTCACGAGCAATTCTCAAAGGACCGCGTACATGCGCTGTTTGCCGACTTGCAGGACCCGCTTGTCCTGCAGAAAGCCGGCATCCGAGAGGCCGGGATGGTCTTCCCGAATTTAGCCACCGTTACCGACAAATCGGTTGCCATCCTGGACGTCAAGCGAGAGTTCCCGGGCACGCGTCTCGTGGTTGCGCTGGACAATGACGACCTCCGAGGCCCATTCCGCACCGCGGAAGTGACCTTCGTGCTGTCTCGAGGCGAGCTTGCAGCCAAGCTACTGCCAGTTACATCTTCGACTCGGACGTTGCGGAGTACGAGACGGGCCTTCTCGCTTCGGCAAGAACAGGCGACGAGTACGACATTCAGCAGTTCCTCGTGACGTTGGGCAACCCGTACGTGGCGCGGACCTACGGGGAAGCCTTCACCGATCTCAAGCAGGCGACTACATCATGATGATCGTCAATGGCGAGACGGAGCGAGCGATCTCCAGAATCTTCGGGACATCCGAAGGAGTCCTCTGAACAGCTGGATCTGAGCGAGAAGGATCGGTCGATGTGGACCGGAGGATGCTCAGAGACACGGGCGGGCCCGGCTGCACTCTCGCTGCGGGCGGACATCCGACCACCGTGCGGCCGGGTTCTCTACACAGCGCCCTGCGGATGCCAACGACGCGGCAATCCTCATCATCCCTGTACCCCCCATGCTCGCTCGAGAAGCCCCCTCTCCTGGCTTCAACTTCCTATGCCCATCGGGTGTGTCAATCCTTCATGGGCTCGAGTGCCGGCCGGTTGCCCATGAGCCACACCCTCGTGTACTGTGAGAACGCGCATTTCGGTATGCGCACGCGGTATCGACGAGGGAGAGAACATGCATGCGCGGGTCCTGCTCGTTGGAGTACTGGTGGTTGGTGTGGCGGTGCTGGGCGGATGCGATCTGATTGATCAGATATTCGGTGTGTGGCGTGGGGGAGGAACCCCCGGTACCGGGACTGTGACGAGCGTAAGCATCAACTACAACTTCGAAGTGACACTCTCGGAGCGGCTCATGCCCACCTACCCGGTGACAAGCAGCCAGCAGACCT
>Ga0272443_10006731_pt1 | contig 11246 bp, 6 predicted proteins | sample SSMAcet12_FD_193581 | JGI IMG/M metagenome (GOLD analysis project Ga0272443, IMG submission 193581) | Marine sediment archaeal communities from Little Sippewissett salt marsh, Falmouth, MA, United States - SSM-Acet-12 | ecosystem: Environmental > Aquatic > Marine > Wetlands > Sediment ... | reverse complement strand
ACCGACCGACCACCCCTCGCATTGTCCCCAGCCTATCCGAAAGGTGCAACGCTGACAAGACCGTGGCGGGCACTGTCGAGCGGGGAAGGTTGACAGCGGGTGGGGTGGACGGTAGTCTGGTGGGCTTTGATCGACCCTCGTAAGGACGTTGTTGCATGAAGATTTCGCTGGATTGGCTGAACGACTATATCGAGACGGGCCTCGAAGCCAAGGCGATCGCGGAGATCCTGAGCGATCTGGGCTTTCCCTGCGAAGGGATCGAGCGCGTCGGTGACGACGTGGTGCTGGACGTCGAGGTTACGAGCAATCGCGGCGATTGCCTCAGCCATATCGGTGTGGCGCGAGAATTGGCGGCGGCCACGGGCAAGGAACTGAAGCTGCCCCAGGTCGAGCTGGACGAGATGAACAAAGACGCCCACGCGTTCGTGCAGGTGGAAGTCCACGAGCCCGACCTGTGTGGTCGGTACACGGCCCGCGTGATCGAAGGCGTCAAGATCGGTCCGGCGCCCGACTGGATGGTCCGGCGGCTGGAAGCCATCGGCATGAGGAGCGTCAACAACGTCGTCGATGCGACGAACTACGCGATGATGGAAACAGGCCAGCCCCCACACGCATTCGATTATGCGACGCTGGACGGGGCCAAGATTATCGTGCGCAAGGCCGTGCCGGGCGAGCGGATCGTCAGCATCGACGGCTCCCAGTGCGACCTGTCGCCCGAGATGCTGGTGATCGCCGACGCCCAGCGGCCCGTGGGTATCGCCGGCGTGATGGGAGGCTTGCAGACTGAGATCGGCGACGGGACGACGACGATTCTGCTGGAAGATGCCTACTTCGATCCGGTCAGCGTCCGGACCACCTCGCGGCGGCTGTCGCTGCCTTCCGACGCGGCCTTCCGCTTCGAGCGCATCGTGGATATTGAACGCGTCGACTGGGCCTCGCAGCGCACGGCCCAGCTCATTGTCCAGGTCGCCGGCGGACGGGTGGCCCAGGGCGTGGTCGACGTTTATCCGCGCCGGCCCGAAGCCGGACAGGTGACCATGCGGCTGTCGCGGCTGAACAAATTGCTGGGGATCGAGGTGCCGACCGAGGCGGTGATGAATATCTTCACATCGCTCTGCTTCGAGCCACAACTGGCCGACGATGCCGTGCATTGCACGTCGCCCACGTGGCGCAGCGACATTCAACGCGAGGTCGATTTGATCGAAGAGGTGGCCCGCGTTTACGGCTACGACAAAGTTCCCACGCGGAAACGCATCGAGATCGAAGCGGTAGCGGCCGATCCGCGTCAGCGCCTGGCTCAATCGCTGGGCACGTTCCTGAACGGCTGCGGCTTCTATGAGACGGCGACCGTCACGTTCACGGATCAGGCGACGGCGGACCTGTTTGCCGGGCAGGACAACGGCGGACATCTGGGCGTCAAAGACGTGTCGCGCAAGAACGCCAATCTGCTGCGCCAGACGCTGCTCGGTTCGCTGCTGGGCGTGCTGAAGACTAACGTCAATGCCAAGAATCTCCCGTGCCGGGTCTATGAGATGGCCGATACGTTCGCCCCGTCGCCGGGCGACGTCGTGCTGCCGGCCGAGGCGACGAAGCTGGCTCTGGTTTGTGATGGCGACTTGCGCGTCCTGCGTGGCGCTGTCGAAGGGCTCATCAAGAGCCTCGACAAGCGCGCCGACATCGCGTTCGTGCCGACCGACGCGGCTTGGGCTCAGGCAGGGGCGATCGTGACCGTCAACGGAACGGCGATCGGTCATGCCGGCGTCTTCTCCGAGGCGGTGCGCGGCGCGTTCGATTTCAAGGAGATCACGCCGTGCGGGGCTGAGTTGGATTTTAGCCAGTTGATGGCGTTGAAGGGCGGGCCGGTCAAGATCAGGCCGATTCCGCGTTTCCCGGCCGTCGAACGCGACCTGTCGATCCTGGTGGCCGAGGCGACGATCTGGGAGGCCATCGCCCAGGCCGTGCGCGACAGCGCGCCGTCCGAACTGGAAGAAGTTCGCTTCGTCGACATCTACCGGGGCAAAGGCATCGCGTCGGGCCAGAAGAGCGTGACCCTCTCGCTGCGCTTCCGCGACGAGGACGGGACGCTGACTCACGAGACGGTGGACAGCTACCAAGCGGGCATCGTCCAGCGTCTGGAGGGAGCCGTCGGAGCCGAACTGCGTACCGTGTGAGAACACGCATCTGTCGATACGCCGACATCCGATGACGGAATTTCCAGTGCATGGGTAGAGTATCTGTCCCCGGATTGCCCTGTTGGAATTACGCATTTTCGGCCCGTGGCCGCGTTTTTCTGGGTCTTCGGTCCGATCCTTTCTGCTATAATACACGTATAGACCGCCAGACAGTGGGGATTGCGGATTCGCCTGTAACCGGAGGCCCGACTTTGCCCACTGACTTGTCGACCGTGAACCGAAGCGGCCGTGTTGGCATTCGGCGGTGGTTGCAGAGGTGGTCTGGAAGGTTGATTTTCCAGCGGAAATAGCGGAGATTGAGGCTGGATTGGGATGGATCCATTCGCCGTGGGTACCGGATACAAGGGCCGCGGAGCAGGGGGGCTGGTTCCGTTCAGCGCCGGTGGCGCCGGGACCTCCAGACAGTCGAGCGAGCAATGGCAAGCTCTCCCCCTGAGATCGCGCTCTTCAGTTCGTCAGGATGAAGGCAGGCGGCTGCCACGGGGCAATGGGCGGAGGTTGTGTTGAGAGGAGTGGCGCCTGATGTGTCGAATTATGAGGATTGCGTTGGCGTGGGGTGAGTTTTACAGAGCGGAAAGGGCGACTGGACAGCGACCGCGTATCCTGGGCGGGCTGTTTCTTCTGCTGACAGCGGGGGCGTTGGCGCACGCGGAAGGCGGTGCGATCCCGCGTGCGGGCGAGCGGGAACAACGCAGAGATCGTGTCCTGACGCATTTTCGTCAACCCGGGGCGCGGGAGGAAATGGCCGTCAAGATGGCCGACCGTCATCGCAAAGCCAAAGACGCCGCCTGGGATATTGCCTTTCGCGACGGTCGGCCGCCCATTGGCTCATACGACAACGTCTACTACGAACTCATGGCGATTAAAGGGGGTGTGGTCTATGTGGCCCAGACGCTCAACGTCAACGCGGCCCTTTCCACGACGGTCGATCTGATCCGGGACGTTGCACCCTACGAACTCAACGGCGCCGGGCAGACGGTGGGCGTGTGGGACGGCGGCGGCGCGCGTCCGACCCATCAGGAACTGACCGGCCGGATCAGCGTGCGGGATGGCAGTCGATCGGACGACCATGCTACGCACGTGACCGGGACCATTGCCGCCCGCGGCGCCAAATCGCGGGCCAAAGGAGCGGCGCCCGCCATTCGGGTCGAGAGCTACGACTTCGACGAGGATTTGGCGGAGGTGGCGCTGCTGGCCATGAGTACGCCCAACGAGCCCAACAAGATTCAGATCTCCAATCACTCGTACGGCTGGGTGTGCGGCTGGGACTACAACGGATTCCTGCCGACCTGGTACGGCACGTGGGGCGAGCGGGAAAGCGACCTGTTCGGCGCCTACGACGAGGCGGCTCGGGGTTGGGACGCGCTGTGCTACGCGGCGCCCTATTATCTGCCCTTCAAAGCGGCCGGCAACGACCGTACCGATTCCGTGCCCAGGCCGGGCGAGCAGTTTGACTATTACACCGAAAGCGACGGCTGGCAGCGCAAGCAATACAGCCTCAACAGCGATCCGTTCCCGGATGCATGGGATCACGGCGGGTACGATACGCTGCCGCCCGATGCGACGATCAAGAACGGGGTCACCGTCGGCGCCGTCGATGTGTCGGAGGCACCTGATCGGGAGCTGGACGAGGTGGTGATGACGGCGTTCAGCAGTTGGGGTCCGACGGACGACGGGCGCGTCAAGCCGGACCTCGTTGTGCATGGGGGCGATGTCTATTCCTGTACGGCCGGGAGCGATCGCAGCTACGACACCTACGCCGGGACCAGTATGGCCACGGCGGTCGCGTCCGGCGCGGCCGCATTGCTGCCCGAGTTCTATGCGCGGTTCGACCCCAACGGGGCGATGCGCAGCGCGACCATCAAAGCCTTGCTCATCCATACCGCCGACGACCTGGGCAATCCCGGGCCCGACTATCGGTATGGGTGGGGCTTGCTCAATGCCAAGGCGGCTGTCGATCATATTCAAACGCATTTCGACTTTCCGGATGCCAATGCCCTCGTCGAGGATGTCGTTGATGTCAACATGCCGATGCGATCCTATGCTTTCTTCTGGGACGGTGTCAGTCCGATCCGCGCCACGGTGGTGTGGACCGATCCGCCCGGCCCCGAAACGGATGGATTGGACAATCCAACGCCGCGCCTGGTGAACGACCTCGATGTTCGCGTCGTCGATCCGGAAGGGACGATCCACACACCCTTCGTCCTGGTCCCATCGCAGCCGGACGAACCGGCTACCGTGGGCGACAATGTGCGCGATAACGTCGAGCAGGTGCGGATCGAACTGCCTGCGGTCGCCGGTCGGTATGACGTTCAGGTAACTCACAAAGGGACGCTTGAAGACAAGAGGCAGGAGTACACGCTGGTGCTCGGCGGGCAGGAGCTTGGTCAAGGCGCAGCGATCGATCTGGAGAGCGGTGAACCAATCGATTCGGTCGTAGAGTAAATCGTCCGGGGCGATGACGTAAGCGGAGCGACCGGAGGACGAGAAATCCACGTCGGCGGTGTCTTTTTCTCTACAGAGGGGGCGTCCCGCATGCCGATATGAGCAGATGGCATGAGAACGAAACCCGTTTTCAGGCCGATCTGAGCAGGGCCCTATTTTCTTGACGAGGCCGGCGCGATCTGGTATAAGAAAATTGCGGGCTGACCCCTGCGGTGTTCGTTGAGAATGCGCACGTAGTTGAAAGAACCGATACCCGTACTCAGGGAAATCAGGTCTTAGCGGATCGGACACGCCTACTCGATAGGATCTCTGGACGCGAGCAACGATTGCCCACTTTGGAAGTAATGGGTTCTCTTCAATCGCGCTTCTTACGGCACAGGTGGAGGTGAGCTGGCACTTGATAAAAAGGCCTGTTTTTACAGGCCTTTTTTTCTTGTTCCGCTGTGGGGGCGTGCCTAAGATTATCGGGCTGCCCGGCCCGCCGGAAGGCTACAAATACCTGGGGGTTTTGGGGTTAAGCAAGCAAATGGAATTGCCGATGAGAAGGAGGGAGCCTGACAGGGCCCCGCGTGGTACCTTCGCATGAGGATGTCTTGACTTTGTGAGGAGTAGAAATGCCGAGTGTCCGTAACTTCACTGTTCTGCCAGCATTGCCGGATTCACTGCAAGACCTGGACGGGGTCGCCAGGAACCTGTTTTGGGCCTGGAATCCCCAGTTCGTGGAACTGTTCAAACGCATCGATCCGAATCTGTGGGCCAGTTGTGGCCATAACCCTGTGAAACTGTTGGGCAGTGTCTCGCAGTCGCGGCTCCAGGCGCTGGCCCGTAATGAGAGCTTCCTGAACGAACTGGAGCAGGCCAAGGAAACGTTGCGCTCGTACCTGGAGGCGCCGACGTGGTACGACCGTGCCTGCCCGCAGACGACCAAGCCGACGGTGGCGTATTTCAGCGCCGAGTTTGGTCTGCACGAGTGTCTGCCGATCTACTCCGGCGGTCTGGGTATCCTGGCCGGCGATCATCTCAAGAGCGCTTCCGATCTCGGTATCCCGCTGGTCGGTGTCGGCCTGATGTACCAGAAGGGCTACTTCCGTCAATACCTGAACATTGACGGCTGGCAGCAGGAGGCCTACGTCGAGAACGATGCGTACAACATGCCGGTCGAACTGGTCCGCGAGGAGAGCGGCCGCCCGTTGACGATCAGTGTCGAGTATCCGGGACGCAACGTGCAGGCCCAGATCTGGGCGATCTCCGTTGGTCGCATCAAGCTGTACCTGTTGGACACGAACATTGCCCCGAACTCCTCCGTCGATCGCATGATCACCAGCAGCCTCTACGGCGGCGACCGCGAGTTGCGAATTCGCCAGGAGGTCCTGCTCGGCATCGGTGGGCTCAAGGCCCTGTTGGCAATGGGAATCACGCCGACGGTTTGCCACATGAACGAGGGCCACGCCGCCTTCATGGCATTGGAACGCATCCGCCAGTTGCGCAGCAGCAAGAACATGACGTTTGACGAAGCCGTCGAAGCGACGCGCTCGGGCAACGTCTTCACCGTCCATACGCTCGTCAAGGCCGGTCTCGATGAGTTCGGCGTCGAGTTGATGGATAAGTACTTCGGCCACTACTTCCCGCACCTGGGCGTCAACCGCAATCAGTTCCTGGCCCTGGGCCGGATGCTTCCGGACGACGAGCAGGAACCGTTCAAAATGCCCGTTCTGGCGATTCGCCTCAGCGGCTATGTCAACGGCGTCAGCAAGCTGCACGGGCAGATCTCCCGCGAGGTGTGGGGCTCGCTCTGGCCGGGCGTGCCGGAGAAGGAAGTGCCGATCATCGCGATCACCAACGGCATCCACATGAAGACCTGGCTGGCCGACGAGTTGGGCAGCCTCTATCAGCGCTATCTGGGCCCGACCTGGTCCGAGAGCGTCTTCGAGAAGTCTGTGTGGGATTCCGTCGATCAGATCCCCGAAGAGGAACTCTGGAGCGTGCATCAGCGCTGCAAAGAGCAACTGATTGTCTTCGCCCGCAAGCGCCTGATGTCGCAGATGCAGCGTCGCGGCCGTTGTCACGGCGAGCTGCGCCAGGCCGAAGAGGTTCTGGATCCCGAGGCTCTGACCATCGGTTTCGCCCGGCGGTTCGCATCCTACAAGCGGGGCGATCTGCTGCTCAAAGACGCCAAGCGTCTGGCCAAGCTGCTCAACAATTCGGACCGCCCGGTCCAGATCATCTTCGCCGGTAAGGCCCATCCCAAGGACGTTGGAGGCAAGGAGATCATTCGTCGCATCGTGCGCTTCGCCTCGGATGAATCCGTGCGGCGGCGGATCGTTTTCCTGGAAGACTACGATATCGATGTGGCCCGTTTCCTGGTCCGTGGCGTCGACGTCTGGCTCAACAACCCGATTCGACCGATGGAAGCCAGCGGCACCAGCGGCATGAAGGCGGCCGTCAATGGCGTCCTGAACATGAGCACGCTCGATGGCTGGTGGCCCGAAGGCTACGTCCCGGACGGTGGCTGGGTGATCGGCGACGGTGAGGAATATTCCGACCCCGAGTACCGCGATATGGTCGAGGCCCAGTCCATCTATAGCATTCTCGAAAACGAAGTCGTCCCGCTGTTCTACAACCGCAGCAGTGACAACCTGCCGCGCACGTGGATCCAGAAGATGAAGACGACCATCAAGTGGGTCGCGCCGCGCTTCAACACGCATCGGATGCTGGCGGACTACACGCGTCGATTCTACAACCCGGCCGCTGCCCGCTATCGCTACCTGACCGCCGAAGCGATGACCCGCGCCAAGGCGTTCTCCCGCTGGAAATCGGAGATTCGCCAGGCCTGGCCGGAGTTCGCGGTTCAGGACGTCGAGGTGAACGTCAATCATGGCGATGAGGCCGAGCAACTGAATCCGCGGCAGCCGCAACTGAAGGTGGGCTCGGAACTGAACGTGCGGGCCCGCGTCAGGCTCGGTCGCGTCAGCCCGCAGGACGTCGCAGTCCAACTCTACTACGGCCCGACCGATTCCTGGGGCAACATCCAGGAAGGGTCGCCCGTGCCCATGAGCCACGAGCAGGCCGTCAATGGCGATGGGGAGCACTGGTTCACCGGGACCATGCAGTGCAAGACGACCGGCCAGCACGGCGTGGCCGTCCGCGTCCTGCCCAACCATCCCGATCAGGTCAATCCGTACGACCTCGGACTGATCCTTTGGGAAAAGGGGTAGGCAATTCTAAGATTGAATGCGGGGCGGGGCCGAGGAGCTACTCGGCCTCGCGCTCGCTCAACAGCTTGTAGGCCGCCTCAGCCGAGGGGGCCTGTTCCAGGGCTGTCTTGAACTTCTCATCGAGCATGAGCCGGCTGATCTGCGCCAGCGCCTGGATGTGCGGGCCTGTCTGATCGAGCGGCGAGACGAGCAGAATCACAATCGTGACCGGCTTGTCGTCGACACTCTGAAACTCGATTGGCTCCTTGGCCACGCCCAACGCCATGACCAGTTCCTTCACGGCGTTGCACTTGCCGTGCGGAATGGCGATCCCCGAGCCAATCCCCGTACTCCGCGTCTTCTCCCGCGTAAACACCGCGTCGTGTGCCACCTGGCGATCCGCCAGCAGCCTGGCTTCGTCGAGGACGTCGAGCAACTCCGCCATCACCGCTTCTTTTTTTTGGTTGACTAACGGAACTCTAACACACGTCGGGTGAAGTATTTGCGTCAATACCATGATTCAAGCGACCAATAGAAAAAGTGGATATCTCCAGTTCAAGTAAACCCTCCAATATACCCCCGCACGCCGTGTCCGCCAAGCGCCTTTTTCCCCACCGCCGCGAGTATTTCCCCGCTGGCAATGGCGTGCCAGCCTCCGGGGGCCGTCGGGGTCCGCCCCGGTGATCCATCCTACGCTTCCTTGCTGGCCTCTGACGCGCCGGCTCCGGGGCAATATCCCTTGATAGTCCGGCGGGTATTGCGTAGGATTGTTCCTGTGTACGGAGGCAGCCGTATTTCATCCGGAAGATTTAGGAAATGCTGGCGTGAACGCGTGAGAGCCAGGATCGATGTGACGCAAACCAATTCTCCACACTGAGCTCAGGAAAGGGTCAACTCGTGGCAAATCAGAAGAGCAAACCAACGAAAGGCGAGGGGGTGTCTCAGGGCCGCAGAGCATTCTTGAAAGCAACGGCGGCTTCGGTGGCATTGCCGTACCTGGTACCCGCCTCCGCCATGGGCAACGCCGGCACTACCGCGCCGAGCAACCGGATCGTGATGGCCGGCATCGGCATCGGTAACATGGGCCGGGGTGACCAGGGGGCCTTCCTGGGACGCAGCGATGTCCAGTACGTGGCCGTCTGCGACGTGAAGAAGGACGTATGCAACGGTTCCACGAACCGCGTGAACGAGAAGTACCAGAACTCCGACTGCAAAGCCTACAACGATTTCCGCGAGATCATGGTCCGCGACGATATCGACGCGGTGCATTGCGCCACGCCGGACCATTGGCACGCCATCATCGTGATCGAGGCCTGCCGCCACGGCAAGGACATCTATTGCCAGAAGCCCGAGACCAAGACGCTGCGCGAAGGCAAGCTGATGATCGACGCGGCCCGGCGCTACAATCGCGTCGTTTCCGGCGGCAGCCAGCGCGTTCTGGAGGACTACCGCGAAATCGTCAATGCCTGCTGGAGCGGACAGAAAGGCAACGTCAAATCGATCAACGTCAACGTGGGCCCGTTGCCGATGGACTGCAACAAGGAACCGCAGCCCGTCCCCGATGGCTTCGATTGGGACCGATGGCTCGGACCGGCCCCCTGGGCCCCGTACCATCCGCACCGGTGCAGCGGCAGCTACAGTATCGACGGCACGAGCTGGCGGTCGTTCAAGGATTATTCCGGCGGCGGCATGACCGACTGGGGCGCCCATCATTTCGGCGGGGCCACCTTCGCCATCGACGTCCGGGAGTTGGAGCCTGAGGAAGTCATCTTCCACAACGAGAACGGCCGCAAGTTCGCGACCTGCCGCTTCCCGAACGGCAAGTTGATCCACCACAACTATCCCGACCGGGGCAACCTCCAGGTCGAAGGTACGGACGAGCAGGGGCCCTCGAAGGCGGTCCCGACCTATTCCGGCGGCGGGGGCATCTACGGCGATTTCATCGATTGCGTCAAGACGCGCCGCAAGCCCTTCCGCGACATCGAGTTCGCGGTCCACACGGCGAATGTCTGCCATCTGTTCCTCGCGGCCTACGAACTGGAACGTTCCTTGAAGTGGGATACGACGAAGCAGCAGTTCGTTAACGACGACGAAGCCAATCGCCTGGTCGACGTCGCCAGAAGAGAACCGTGGGTGATTTAAGCACGCGACCGTTGCGACAAGGAGATTCGATAATGACGAACAAAGCAACAACCGGAATGACACTGGCGACCGGCACGGCTGCTCTGGCCGTGGCCGCCGTCGACGACGCCTTCAATACGCTGAAGACCTATGACTGGGGCGCCGACCCCAAGACACTGAAGCCCATCGATGAGGCGATCATCGCCAGCCACGACGATGCCGCCGCGCGGAAGGCGCTGGAGAAGCGCCTGCTGGATGCCATGGCTGGGGGCCTCTCGCGCTCGGCGTTGGATCACGTCTGCCGCCGGCTGCGGATCGTGGGCACGGCCCAGTCCGTCCCGGCGCTGGCCGCACTGCTGGGCGACGAGAAGACCTCGCACATCGCCCGCTACGCTTTGGAACGCATTCCGGACGACGCGGCGGCCGCGGCGTTGCGCGAGGCACTGCCTAAGGTCGACGACAAGCTCAAGCCGGGCCTGATCGGTTCGCTGGGCACCCGCCGCGATGCGGACAGTATCAAGGCTCTGGCGACGTACCTGGGCGACTCCGACATCCTGATCGCCAAGGCCGCGGCCCAATCTTTGGGCCTGATCGGCACACCGGCCGCCGCTACGGAACTGGCCGCGTTCGCCAAGAAGGCCTCGGCCAATATGAAGATGCCGGTCGCCGACGCCCGCTTAGTCTGTGCCGAACGTCTGCTCGCTGACGGCAACAAAACCGCGGCTCTCGCGGCATACCAAGCGCTCAACCGCAGCGACCAGTCCACCGCCGTCCGAACCGCCGCCATGAAAGGCATGCTCGCCGCCACCCAGCGCTAGCACGCATCCCGACAACTGACAGACACGTGCAAAGAGCCCGCACTGATTTCAAATCGGTGCGGGCTTCTCAACTTTCGCAGAATCGTCCTTGCGACAATGTCAAATATGACATATACTGTGTAGTATGAGTCCTCACGACAAACCATTGGTTTGGCTCGAAGGAGAGATTCAGAGTCCGCCGCTGTCCAAGCGGGCCAGGATAGAGGCCGGGTATCTGCTGCGTCTCTTGCAGAGAGGGGAGACCTTGTCTCTACCTCACTCACGGCCGATGCCCGCGATTGGGAAACGCTGTCATGAACTGAGGATCAATGATCGCGGCCAGACGTGGCGGATCATGTACAGGACCGATCCCGATGCGGTGATCATATTGGATGTGTTTGCGAAGAAGTCACAGAAGACACCCGCGCATGTGATGGAATCGTGCCGACGACGGCTGCGCGAGTATGACCGGGCGTCAGGTACCGGGAGGTGAATCA
>Ga0272443_10006730_pt1 | contig 11246 bp, 10 predicted proteins | sample SSMAcet12_FD_193581 | JGI IMG/M metagenome (GOLD analysis project Ga0272443, IMG submission 193581) | Marine sediment archaeal communities from Little Sippewissett salt marsh, Falmouth, MA, United States - SSM-Acet-12 | ecosystem: Environmental > Aquatic > Marine > Wetlands > Sediment ... | reverse complement strand
TCACCCCAAACCCGTGTACATGGAAGGCGAACGTGATGATATTTCAGTGGAATTTGCATTTCAATACAACGACACGTACAATGAGAACTTTTTTTCCTATGTAAACTGTATCAACACGATCGAAGGTGGCACTCACCTGACAGGTTGCCGAACCGCCCTGACGCGATCACTCAATAACTATGCTCAAAAGAACAATATGTTCAAGACCATAAAAAAGAACAATTTCTCGCTCAGCGGTGAAGATACCAGAGAAGGTATAACGGCGGTTCTGTCCGTTAAAGTACCTGAACCTCAGTTTGAGGGTCAGACAAAAACCAAACTCGGTAACGGTGAGGTCAAAGGTATCGTGGACAGTCTGGTCATGGAAAGCCTGAATGAATTTTTCGAGACCAATCCGAGCGTTGCGAAAAAAGTGATCGAGAAATCGGTCATGGCTGCCAAAGCACGCGAGGCGGCAAGAACGGCCCGCGAATTGACTCGCAGGAAAAATGCTCTTGAGATCAGCGGTTTGCCGGGTAAGCTTGCCGACTGTTCGATAAAGGATCCAGCTCATTGTGAACTTTACATCGTTGAGGGTGATTCGGCCGGCGGATCGGCAAAGCAAGGCCGCGACCGGCGCTATCAGGCGATATTGCCCCTGAGGGGAAAAATATTGAACGTTGAAAAAGCTCGATATGACCGAGTGTTGCAAAGCAAAGAGATCCAGGCGCTGTTCACAGCTATCGGCGCGGGACTTCGAGATGATTTTGACGTTGAAAAGATCCGATATGACAAGGTTATCATCATGACGGATGCCGATGTTGACGGTGCTCACATCAGAACCTTGCTTCTTACTTTTTTCTTCCGGCAAATGCGTGACTTGCTGCAGTACGGGCATGTTTATATCGCTCAGCCGCCGCTGTATCGACTTAAACAGGGAAAGGTTGAACGATATGCTTACGATGACAGTGAAATGGAGATGCTGTCAGCCCGAATGAAAAAAGAACGCTCGGGAAAGATCCATATTTCACGCTACAAAGGTTTAGGTGAAATGAATCCGGATCAGCTCTGGAGCACGACTATGGATCCTGAATCACGGACCGTTCGACAGGTTACTCTGGACGACGCTATGGCAGCCGATCACATGTTCTCCGTTCTGATGGGAGAAAATGTTGAAGCTCGACGGAGTTTTATTGAACTGAACGCAAAATACGTTAAAAACCTGGATGTCTGATCCAAGGTATGCTAACGGAATTTATTAAAGAAAAGAGAGGAAACATTGGCTAACGAAAGAATTATCCCGGTCAATATTGAAGAAGAACTTAAAAACTGCTATCTCGATTACTCGATGTCGGTGATCGTATCCCGTGCACTTCCGGACGTTCGAGACGGATTAAAACCCGTTCATCGCCGCATTCTCTACGGTATGTATGAATTAGGGATGCAGTATAATAAACCTTATAAAAAATCTGCTCGTATCGTTGGTGACGTTTTAGGTAAGTATCACCCGCACGGCGACAGCTCCGTTTACAATGCCATGGCCCGTCTGGCACAAGATTTCGCAATGAGATACTGTGTCGTTGACGGACAGGGCAACTTCGGGTCTATCGACGGTGACAGTCCCGCCGCTATGCGATATACCGAAGCTCGTATGGCAAAACTTGCCGATGAAATGCTTACGGATATTGATAAAAATACAGTTGATTTTAAACTGAATTTCGATGAATCCCTTGAAGAGCCCACCGTTCTTCCCAGCAAGCTCCCATATCTTCTGATCAATGGGACAACGGGTATTGCCGTCGGTATGGCGACAAATATTCCACCGCATAATATCAACGAGGTTTGTGATGCGGTTTGCGCCATGGTTGATAATCCCGACATCACGACCCGGGAACTTATGGAATATATAACCGGTCCGGATTTCCCGACCGCCGCTTTGGCTTACGGGTCTCAGGGGTTGTTTTCGGCATACGATACGGGCCAGGGAAAGATCACGTTGCGTGCCAGGGCAAATGTTGAGCAGATCCGCAATAATCGCGAGCAGATCGTTTTTACGGAGATCCCGTATCAGATCAATAAAAGCAATTTGATCGAACGGATTGCCGATCTGGTGCACAATAAAGTGCTTGACGGCATCAGCGATCTTCGGGACGAATCGGACAAAGAAGGTATTCGTATCGTAGTGGAATTAAAACGCGATTTTGAACCCCAGGTCGTGCTGAATAATTTATATAAGCATACCAATTTGCAAAACACTTTCGGTATCAACATGATCGCGCTGGTCAATGGTGAGCCTAAAGTGCTCTCACTAAAAAGAATGCTGGAATTATTTATCGAATATCGCCATGAAGTGATCGTTCGGCGCACACAATTTGAATTGGATAAAGCTGAAGCAAGGGCGCATGTTTTAGAAGGGTTTAAGATCGCGCTTGACAATATTGATGAAGTGATCGAGTTGATCAAAAAATCATCAAGTGCTGCGGCCGCACGTCAAAACCTGATGCAGCGTTTCGAATTCAGCGAGATACAGGCTAATGCTATTCTGGATATGAAACTTCAAAAGTTAACCGGTCTGGAACGCGAGAAGATCATTCAGGAATACATTGATATTTTAAAAATGATCGAAAAACTTAAATTCATCCTGGACAACAAGAAAAAGAGAATGAGCATTCTTGTAAAAGAAACACGTGAGATCCAGGAAAAATATGGGGATGAACGCCGGACGGAGATGATCGCCGATGCAGGTGATTTTTCCGTTGAAGACATGATCGCCGATGAGGAAATGGCGATCACGATCACGCATAACGGATTTATCAAGAGAACGCCGGTCAATGTATATCACGCTCAGCGTCGCGGAGGTGTTGGCAAGAAAGGGGCCACAGCAAAAGATGATGATTTTGTTGAAAACCTGTTTATCGCATCCACACACGACACGTTGATGTTCTTTACCAATCTCGGTAAAGTTTATTGGCTGAAAGTACATGAACTGCCTCAAGCGGGCCGCGCTACCCGCGGACGTGCGATCGTCAATCTGCTTGAATGCGAAAAAGAAGAAAAAGTCAGGGCGTTCCTGAATGTCCGGGATTTCTCAGAAGATAAATATGTCGTAGTGGCAACACTCAACGGTACCATTAAAAAGACAAAGCTTGATGCCTACAGCCGTCCCCGCCGTACCGGTATCATTGCCGTTAATCTTGTTGACGGTGACGATATCATCGGTGTTGATATTACAAACGGAGAACAGGACATTATTCTTGGGACCCGTAAAGGTAAGGCGATCCGTTTCAATGAAAAGCATGTCCGTGATATGGGCCGGTCGGCCACAGGTGTCCGGGGTGTAACATTGGACGGTAAAGACGATGCTGTTGTTGATATGGTCGTTGTAAAACGTGAAGGCGCAACCGTTCTTGCCGTCAGTGAAAAAGGTTACGGCAAACGATCCGATATTATGGATTACAGGATCACCAATCGTGGCGGAAAGGGTGTGATCACCATTAAAACAACCGATAAGGTCGGACAAATGGTCGCGCTGAAAGAAGTTGTCGATTCCGATGATCTCATGATCATTACAACGAACGGACTGCTTATTCGTCAACACATTGACAGAATCAATACGCTGTCAAGAAATACGCAAGGGGTCCGTCTGATCAATCTTCATGAACAGGATCAGATCTCCGCGATCCGCTACGTCATGGAATCGGATGACAATAATGATGAATTGCAGGAAATGAAAAGCGAATAAAAGAAAGTATAGAAGTTTAGGGTTTAGAAGTTTAGAGCGAAGTTTGAAGTTCAAAACATCTAAACTCCTAAACTCCTAAACTCCTAAACCACTAAACTACTAAACATTTCAATAATGATAAAGAACAAACTCGAAGGCATTAGACAAGATATCCGACGCTACTCTCCCTATCCTGAACGGGTGAGGATCGTGGCTGTCAGCAAAAAACAGTCTTTGGATAAAATCCTGGCGGCTGTGCAAGCCGGAGTGACGGATCTGGGTGAAAATCGAATTCAGGATGCATTGGACAAATTTGCCCAAGAACCTTTTGACGGGATCACACGTCATTTCATTGGATATCTGCAATCAAACAAAGCAAATAAATGCTTGCAGAATTTTGATTGGCTTCATAGTTTGCAAACAGAGAAACTTGCTAAAATAATCGCAAACAGTGAACACCGTTTAAAATGTCTCATCGAAGTGAATATCTCCGGTGAGGGAAAAAAATCCGGCCTGCCGCCTGAAGAGCTTTCGGACTTTGTAAAAAAAGTCAGGGAATTCAAGGAACTTGAAGTCTGTGGTCTAATGGGAATGGCAGCATTTACCGATGACACGAATGCGATACGCCGCTCGTTCTCACTATTGCGAGAGCTGGCGGAAACCTGCAAACCTCATGAAACAGAAAGGCTGAAAATGAATGAACTGTCCATGGGCATGACCAACGATTACCGTATAGCCCTGGAAGAAGGCAGCACCATGCTGCGCATCGGTACGGGAATTTTCGGCCCCAGGAGTATGACATAATGAATTGGATAGATCTATCGGGAATGAAGCGTCCGGCATTGTTGCCTGAGAATTGGAGCTTCCGATCCCTTACGAAGCACATGAATGACGAGGAAACCGCCAAATGCGGAGACTCCATTTTATTGACCATGTGTTCAAATGATATTGAAAAGAACGCGATTGTTGCCGTGCGGGACCATGTGAATCTTTCCGGCAAGAATCCCCTGCGAGGGCATAACAACGATACGCTGGGTGTCAGATTTCCCGACATGTCACATCCCTATGCCCTTCCGCCGGGTTACAATGGCAAAACCGTCATTGTAAGAGCAGGTCAAAACGAAAAACAACCTTACGATGCTATCGAAGCAAGCGAGATAGTTTATCAGACCATTCTCGCTAAACATCAGTTGAAAAAAGTGTACGCCTTAATTTACGGAGAGGCCGTTTCACCGGATGAATTAGTAAAAATATTTCAGGGAGAATAATATGCATAAGAATTCTATGAACAAAGTCGTATTGGTCGGTCGACTGGGACAAAACCCCGAACAGCGGGCAACTCCCAGCGGAACGGCTGTCACCAATTTTTCGGTGGCAACCAATGAGACCTACAAAAATCAGAGCGGAGAATATCAGGATACCACCGAATGGCATCGCTGTGTAGCTTTTGGCAAAACGGCTGAATACATCGGTAATTTTTTCACAAAGGGACGTTTGGTTTATCTTGATGGACGTCTGAGAACACGCAAGTGGCAGGATAATAACAATGCCACCCATTATACCACAGAGATCCTGGTGGACACCGCTATGCTGCTGGACCGTGCTCAGTCATCTGACAGTGGCGGCGTATATGCTCCGTCCCAAGGGAACAAACAGTCCAACACACCGCAATCTAATTCACAGCCTGAACCGGCAATGCCAGAGAACGAAGAAGAGCTGCCATTCTAAGGAAGACATATGTCTGAACGCGAATTTGAAAGCACAACCTTCGAACAGGAAGAAGAACGGTCATCCATTGTTCTTTGTCCGGTATGCGGCAACCCGGTCAATAATCATCCGGCTGAAGAATTGTATACCGTTGACGTGGTTGAAAGCGATTTCAGGATACGCACTCTTGATGATGATATTCTGGATACATGGCTGGTATTTTGCCATCATTGTTTTTATGTCACGCATGATTTTAAACAGATTCCTCAAGATATTGAGAGGGTTCAGGATGTGGTGGAATCAATGCAGTATAAAGAGCGTTTTGCCGATACGAATCCGACAACAATGGAACTCTTCGAGCATTACTTGTACATGTTAATAGAAGTAAAAGCTTTGCCAATGGTCTTTGCGGATACCTATTTAAGAATGGCCTGGCTTTTTGATGACGAGGGAGATGAAAAATCCGCATCCGAATATCGCGAGAAAGCTATTGTTCATTTTGCCAAGGCCTTGTTGGTGGGCGATCTGCAAGACAGAGAGATATCCATGATCTATTACTATATTGCAGAATTGAGCCGCAGAAAAGGCGAATTTGACAGGGCAAAAAAATCATTGTTTAAAATGGATATGCAAATTCCCATGTTCAAGCGACTATTCGATATGCAATCCGCATTAATTCGCGATCATAACAAATCGGCGGTCGCCATGCCGCGGGAGGAGATTTAACATGATGATCAACTATCCCGAATTCGAGGCAATGCTTCTGGAGCAAGAGGCCGGAGCTACAACGATTCTTTTTAAATACATTCATATTCTGAATCGCTATTTTACTGAGAATTGCGATCTTTCTCCTGACGCCCAGAGAGAAGCCCTTGATTATATCTACAAGGAAGCCCGGGCCGCTCATCCCCTGATCGCAATTTTTCCGCATCTTCAGGAATATCTGCTGCAACAGATAGATAACGGTAAAAAAATTCCCAATATTCTCCAGGAATATGGAGACAAGATCAAAAAGAACAACGATAAGACCGTTGCTACGACAGTAAAAAAAGTGATCAAAGACGGGTCTAAAATATTTACTTTTTCACACAGCTCGGTGGTTCGCAAAGCGATCATGGAAGCAGCCGGGACCGGCAAGCGATTCGAAGTTATTTTAACCGAAGCTCGGCCGGTAGGAGAAGGCCTGACACTGGCAAAATTCCTTGGCAGGGCGGGGATCCCCGTTTCACTTTATACCGATGCTGCCATGGAGCTGGCGATCTCTCGCTGCGACAGTGTGCTGGTAGGTACGGACTGGTACTGGCATCGTGGATTTATCAATAAGATCGGGACACATTCGGCACTAAGGGTCGCCGATGAGCGTGAGAAGAATTTTTATGTTCTCAGCGACAGCAGCAAATATATGAAAACCCCTCCTTCCGACTGGTCGCGGGATAAACATCCGGCCTCTCAGATCCTCATGGAAAGCATAGAGAATGTAACCGTTCATAATCCCTATTTTGAATCCATTTGGTTCAGGGGTGTCAGCAATATCATCATTGATGGAGAAATGAAAGAATTCGATAAGAAACACGAGATCATTATGTAGGAGATTCGCCATGTCTCAGTACTATAATTATAGAACCGGAGCTCTGATCGTCTTAATGAGCATGATCGCATTTATGAGCCTTTTTATGGGGCTTTATTATAATGACGCGATCATGGGCGGAACGCCTCAGGCTGTCAAATATATTATCATGGGATTGTTTGAAATTCTGCTTCTGCTTCCGTTGTTCCTATATGTGATCGGGAACGGAAAGTCAATCAAACATGCTTTTCGTTTGCGACCGATATCCTGGAGAGCTATAAGGGATATTCTCTTTGTTTCCGTCGGTATGTTCGTGGTTCTGGAAGTTCTTCAATTCTTTTTGGATGCTTTATGGGGAAGCGATATGCTGGCAGATCAGAATTTGAAAGTTAGCTATCCCTTGAATTATTTGATCATTGTGGTCGTTGCCGGAATGATCACGCCCATCGTTGAGGAATTTTTGTTCAGAGGATATCTTCTGCGAGTTATGTTAAGATCCAAATATGCCCCGATAACTGCCATAGTTGTTCAAGCTGTGCTTTTTACCGTTATACATATGAGTTTTCGGAATGCACCGGTTATTTTTCTTGCAGGAGTAATTTTGGGATTTATTGCTTATTCCTTTTATTCTATTGTGCCAGGTATTATAATTCACAGTATCTTTAATATACTTGTTCTTGTCAAAATCAATGTGCCCAAGATCAGCGAAGTGATCTTATATGGTCCCGTCTATCTACCATGGCTGATCGCACTTGCAGGACTGTTGCTGCTGATCATAGGCCTTATAAATATAAAACGTAATGTAAGAGTGAACCGAACACGAAGAGATGAAAAGGAGTAGGCTATGAGAAATAATGAAGTTATACTGCTTGTAGATACCTACCGTAAATTGCATCGGCGAGGTGCAAAAGTTAATCTTGTCAATATTATTGATAAAACCCACCCGGCCGATCTTGCCCTGTTGTTTCGTTCATTCACACTGCACGAACGCTTGTATTTCTTTTCACTCATAAAAACAAATGAACAGAAGGCAGAGGTCCTTTCCGAACTGGATGATAACAATATTGTCGAGGTATTGCATTCTCTCAAGCGTGATGATGTTATCAATATCTTTCGTGAAATGGATTACGATGACGAATCAAGTATTTTAAGGCTTTTACCCGCAGAAGAACAACAGGAACTCTTGAATCTCATGAAGGACGAAGAGTCCCGTGAGGTTGAAGCCCTTATGACCTATGATGAAGATACGGCCGGTGGTATCATGAACCCGGAAGTGTTTCATTTGCATGAAGGTATGACCATTGGTAAGGCGACCGAAGAGATCCAGAAAAGCCATGACACCGAAATGGTATTCTATATTTATGTGACAGATGACAGGAACCATCTGATCGGTGTGGTATCATTACGACAGCTTATCCTGAATGATCCTTTGAAGAAACTGTCTGATATCATGGTCGAAGATGTGATCAGTATTCGACCGGAGACCGATCAGGAAGAAGTGGCGAGACTCGCGTCCCGCTATAATTTCGTCGCGGTGCCGGTGGTTGATGACGAAAATAAACTTATTGGCGTTGTCACGGTTGATGATATCATTGATGTGCTTCGGGAAGAGGCTACGGAAGATTTGCTCCAGATGGCCGGACTGGGACGCGATACTGACATTATTCTAAAATCAACCTGGGAAACGACCAAAAAACGATTTCCCTGGCTGCTGGCAACCTATATCGGAGGACTGATCGCGGCACTGGTGATAGGTTCCTTTCACAATCTGCTGAGCTCCTTTGTCATATTAACCTCATTTCTTCCGATCATCGCAGGTATGGGCGGCAATATCGGCACACAAAGTTCCACGATCATTACCCGTGGACTTTTAACCGGCAGGGTCAACCCCAACACATCCCTGAAGATCATTTTTAAGGAACTTCGGGTCGGGCTCATACTCGGCCTGATCTACGGGGTCATTTTGGGCGGGATCGCTTTTCTTATGGCTTATGTCATTCAGTCGAATGGTTTTGATTATTCTTTGATAAAGTGCGTAGAACTAAGCATTGCCATTGCTATCGGGATCACGATCGCTATGACGCTGGCAACGTTTACCGGGACCGTCGCTCCCATGTTGCTGAATAAGCTGAAGATCGATCCGGCCATTGCAACCGGACCATTTGTAACAACAACGATCGATATTCTGGGGATCCTGATCTATCTTCTGATCGCCAGTGGGCTGGTACACTTTTTATAGACCGTATGAAAAAAATAATTATCCTTCTTATATTTGTTTTTTGTTCGGGAATGCTTTTTGCCGGTGACACGTTGTTTTTTAAAGTGTCCCTGCTTGGCTTGCATTGTGCAAATGTTGAAGTTGTTGAAGAAAAACTCAATGATCATGTTACCGAGATCATCTATCACGCTTATACGGTTGGAGGATTTCACAATATTTACAAGATCGACAATTGGTACTACTACTATACAGATGCAGCCATGAGCCATCTTGATTCCCTGAAGAAAGATATTACAAATCGCAATATGAAGCAGTCATACCGGGAAGATATTTCAAATGGAATGATCCGTTATTCGGGTTCACACGTCTTAACAACACCGGAACCGGTTCATCATATTCTTTCGGCACTGGTCTATCTTCAGCATTATCCGGAACATATTCAAACAGGATATCGATTCCCTTTCCTGATCACGGACGAAGGCGATCTTTACAGAGCACATATCTCGGTTTCTATGAATGAGAAGAAACGTCAACAGGACGTGACATTCAGTTTTGATCATGTGGCCGGTAAAGAAATACTGGAGCCTACCGATGTTTTCAACTGGATGATCTGCGCGGGAAAAGGAGCCCGGACACTCTCATATTCACTTGACGACCATTACATCACCGAAGGTGCTTTTTCGCTTGGATGGGGCTTGAACTTGAGAGCGAAAAGGGTTTATTCAGAAAAAAGCAAATAAAGAGGCAATGTAAACGTTCCGATCATTTATCCCAAAGAACATAAATTCCTTTAACTTAATTTATCGTCAACTTATATTTAACCGTAGGAAATAAACACGAGGTATTCATGAAAAAGATCATCCTTTTACTTTTATTGCTGGGAAGCATTTTATTTTCACAAAGCATAATTATCGAAGGTGAGGCGGAACGCTTTGAATATGATCTTGAAGCGTTGGAACAGATTCGTTTTTGTGATCTGGATTCCCTCTCAAATTGTGCATTGAGTTTTCATACGGTTACCGGTATCAGGCAAGTGCGATTATCGGACATAGATTTCTTTGAGCTGACAGACGAAGGTGAAATACAAGTTCATTATGCCGATACCATAAAAACTTTCAGAAAAGCGGATGTCGAATTTATTGATCTATCGCCCGTAACCCTACCTGACCGTCAGGAGGGGGCGCGAAGCGGATCGGCATTTATGAGTGATATTCTCGGAACCACCTTTCAACAACGGGAACCTTTGATCCTTGCGGAATTCCTTGCCGGCAATATTCCGGATATTTCCAGAGAATTCATAACGCTGGAATCGAATTTCAGGGATGCCAACGGGACAGCTCATATCGTTGAATACGACGTCATGACAGATTATCTTTCAATAGGGACGAATGAGGATTATTGCCGTATTCCCATGGGACCTGCCACAGCGCAGGAGATCGCAGACGCTTATGGCTGCATATTGACGACAACAAAGCTCTGTGATGACATATGGTCACATGCTACGGTACGTCTTAGTCCCATACCGTATGCTCCGGTCGGGGACAACAATTCTCAAGTATATAAATTTGTGGAACATAATAACGATATCAATTCTGCAAGGGACGCAGCAGGCGGACAGATTGATGAATTGATCGCAGGCATCAAGAAGGATGTTGTGATCTGCAATGCCGTCCAATCCAAGCCGGGATATGTTTGTATCTATGGCTGGCATTATACCAGTGGTACACCTATTCAGCCTCTGTATACGGGACATGTAGACTACTATGTCGATTACAGTCACGGGATCAGGCTGGTCAATTCCATTATCAGAGTAGATGGTATTCCCATGAATGCCCATGATATCCTCAAAGACCCGGTGCTGTATAAGTTGTTAAGCAATGAATCTGCCCCCATGACGCGGACACGCTACAGGTATTAAGGAATTCATATGAAAAAAATACTATTTATCTTATTGATCATAGGGTTTGCATTTCCTGTTTTCGCAATGAATATGACGGTCCACCTTGTGGGTGGACAGGTTGATACGATCGCGATTGATCAGGATTTACGCATCT
>Ga0272443_10006728_pt1 | contig 11247 bp, 11 predicted proteins | sample SSMAcet12_FD_193581 | JGI IMG/M metagenome (GOLD analysis project Ga0272443, IMG submission 193581) | Marine sediment archaeal communities from Little Sippewissett salt marsh, Falmouth, MA, United States - SSM-Acet-12 | ecosystem: Environmental > Aquatic > Marine > Wetlands > Sediment ... | reverse complement strand
TTGCCTTTTATGGTTATTTCATCACAAACCTCTTTTGGGACTATTACCTGATCATATAAGTGTCTTAATATCTGTAAATCGCCTAAACCAGCAATTAAAGAAATTAAGGGACTGGTATTAATAACAAGATTCTTAGGCATTTTCAACATCCGTGTCGAGTTCATTGACATCATAATGATGGATACTTACTTGATATTTCACAAGTTCTTTGAGGAAAGTTACTCTATCAATACCAACGAGTTTGGCAGCTGTCCCGGAAGATATGCGATTTAATTCAAACAACTTCACGGCCATGGCCATTTTTAATTCGTGTTTGAAACTTGCCTCGTCTTCCTGTAAAAAATCAGGTAACGTTTCCGGATATTCTATTTCTATTTTTTTGGACATGATAAGACCTCCTATCAACATCTTATGTAGCTTATTTTCTTTTTATATTATAGCATTTACTTTTCACTCTTTTTCGGAGAAGAAATACAGATATTTATGCACTTGGGAGTTTGAGAGTGAGGAACATAAACAGCTTAAAATGCCCCCAATACAAAATCAACGAGAATAAAAACGATTTCAAGAAGACAAATTCATATCAATAACATGATCCGCAATGGAAACGGCTGATTTTTTGTGGGCAATCATGATGATCGTGGATTTTGTTTCCCCTCTCGCCCGTCATGGTGTCATATTGTTTTTTAAGACCTTCTCAACAACAAATCCATCAGTGTTGTTTTTCCCACACCGGAATGATCGATAATCACATTGATGGCCTTTTCTTTAAAACGACAACTAAAATGGTCCAGTATCTTTTTGTCTTCTGTGTAAGCAAACGCTACGTTTGAATAGCGTCGGGTAGGGGAAAATTTACAGTGACTCTGCTGAAGGTTAGATCAGCAAAAAGAAGATTTCCTTTTTAACGTATTTGATGGTTTTGAATACCTTGAAGTAATAGCTGTGAATGATTTTATTGATCATTATCTTATCCTTTTGTGTGCAGTATTAAATAATCCCTCTACACCTTAGGATTGATTCATACTCCTCTTGAGTCATCTCACCGTCTATAAATCTTAGCAATTCCTTTTTATTGAGTTTCAATTGGATAGCAAGTTCAGATAGCAGTTGGTCTGAGTAATCTTTTGATCCATGGCTGATAAAAGTTTTCACGGGGGCTTTTACGCCAGATTAAGTTCGATAAAAATATCTGTTGTGGTGTGTTGCCAGCTTCTGAAATCCATTTTTCTTCAAGGCTTTTTCAATCTTTTTACTGAGCCTTACTGTCAAGAGCGTGCACCTTCCATGTTCTAACTTTTTCTTGAATAACTTCCAAGGACTCTGTCATAGGCCCCTCTTCGCATATCAAATCTTCATACTGAAGGGCAGCATCCATTATGGCATTACCGATCGCTTCCTCAAAATCCACGCCACCGATACAAACGCCTATTGATTCATCTTGTACTAAAAACCATCCATCTTCTTCAGGTTGTGGTGTTATTTTGAACTGTAAAGGTTCAGAAGGCTTATAATATTTACCATCATATTCAAAATCACTGACTTCCAACATACTGGTGCCATCATCCTGTTGTTTAAATTTACCGGAATAACTGTACTTCCCAATATAGTGTTTCATTTCACTCATTTCACTCACCCCGTTACTTGGATGTATCAATATTGTTTTTCTCGTCCTTTTTTTGCTCAAAATGATATCGCTATTTTTCTTTCGGCTGTTTTCTGTCTACTTTTTCAATTATATTATCATTCATAATCACCATCACTCTCGGTTTTTCAAAAAAATCCTATCAGCTCTTTCCGCTCTTCATTTTCAAAAAACCAAGTACACAGATACCCTTGTAATTCCGATAGATTAAATTTCCGGCAGAATAAAAACAATCCGTCATAATAGGGATCGGAAAATCTCTTTTCGAGAACGCTTTCAACATCGAAATCCAATTTGGCTGTCGGAATCCTGACATATTCTCTGAAAAAGCTGTTCAGCAGTTCTATTCCTTTATTTGTTCTGAGTGATGTCCAAAATTTTATTAGTCTGTGTTTGGTTGTTTCGTCCCTCACTTCCTTTATGAGCATGTCAAAAAGCTCATTTCTACCCTTGTGAAAATTCCCTACAAGGTGATCAAATTCTGAGTTTGAGCCCAAAATACAATAAGGCTTTGGCTTATCGTACTTTGAACTGGGGTCTTTGCCGCTTAAGAGGTAATCCGTTGTTTATGGTAGAATAAAAGTGGTACTTGCCAAAAACATTGCATGATGGATAATCAAAAATATACTAATTGGATTCAGATGAATGTAAAAATTGTGAACATAACTATTTTTGTGCAAATTGTGATTTACGAGGGGTTATTTGTGCTCAAAAGAAAGGAGAAGTATGTAAATGGTATACAAATATAGTCAGCAAAAAACTGAAAGATACTCTATTCTCGTATCACAAATAAATAAAACATTAGGACAAAAGAAAATTCTAAAGGCTATCAGTTTTTCTGTCAAACCAAACACAATACATGCTGTAATCGGACCAAATGGAGCTGGAAAAACAACCTTGATGAGGATTATTTTGGGGTTACTTAAACAAGACAGTGGCACTGTTGATTTTTCAAATGATGCGGGTGACGTATCTGCAATGCTCGAAACTGATTATTTATTTGAAACAAAAACTGCTTGGGAAAATTTGGAATATTTTTGTGGCTTTTTTAATCTTGATTTTGAAAGGCAAAAAAATAAGATTCTTCATCTTTCGAAACTTTTAAAAGTTGATGATTCCCTTGATTTAAAAACAAATTATTTTTCAAAAGGAATGAAGCGAAAATTCACACTTTTAGTAACACTGTTAAGAGATACAAGCATTATTTTACTTGATGAGCCTACATCTGGAGTAGATCCTGAATCAAGGTTATTAATAAGAGATTTAATGTTTAAATTAAAAACTGAAGGGAAAACGGTTATTCTCACATCACATGATTTGGCGGAAATTCAAAAATGCAGTGATACGATATCGATTATTCAAAATGGAAATATTTTAGATACTATTGAAAATAATGATTTGCTTAATGATCTTGAGGAATTCTATTTTAACAAGACAAGGTTGGTTTGACATAATGCTTGATATTACAAAAGTCTATATGAAAAATATTTTTAAGGATTTCTCATTTTTAATTGGTTTAACAATATTATTCATTATCTCGGGTTATACTTTTTTTAGATTTGGAAATTCCATAGAACCAGGAATAGTATTTGTGGTACAGACATGCTTTTTAATCATTATGATTTATGCCTTTTTACAACTAAATGTTATTTCAATAGATCTCACTGTTATCTCAGATAAAGCTTCTGGTAGATGTGAATTAATGCTGGCAAATAAGATGCAACTTGATGTGATGATAAAAATGTATAATCAAATAAATTTTCTGATTTGTTTGCTTCCCATTATCTTTTTAAATATTGAATTATTTTTTCTATCGATATTCTTTGATATTGTCCCTTTGAAATTAATTCTGTTTAACCCATATTTGATTTTGTTTTATTGCCTGTTTATTTTATTTATGTATAATGTCTCTAAGTTTTTTATTGTCCTTTGTTTAATAACGAAAAAACTTGGCTTATTCAGAAGAACGTTTTCTTTCGGTGTCTTCTTGTTCTTACCAGCTTTTATTTTAATTTTTAATTTAATGAGAAATTTGGGAATTGTTTTGACTCAGAATTCCTTATATATAATTTTCATTGTATCGTTGTTTGTATTAAATATTATTTTGATTTTTATAAATTTTACAACCCAAAAATCGCTTACTAAAGAAAAAATCATTTTATCATTTAAACAATGACTCAAGCTAAAAGATCCAATTCCTGTTATCTACAGTTTTGAATAAAATGCCCCCTAATCTTCAAAAACGAATCCCTGCACAAAATCTTTGAACAACAGGGTCGGGAAAATAATAGGTCTTTTTTCTTTTGTCATACTCTGCATCAATAATACTGTGCTTTTGAAGAGAATTTAGAATATTACTAAGGGTTGAATCATAAATACCGCCATAATTGGCTTTTATAAATTTTTTAATCAGAGAAAAGCGATTCATGTTAAGTGCTATGGCATTTAAGCAATAGGCGTAATTAGCTGATCTGTTGACGAGTGAATTAATTTCTTTTTTGACCAACGAATCGGCAAGATTCTCCGCTTTTTCAAGGGATTTTTCAACATCATAGTCATTTCTGTAGCATTCGTAGCCAAAGATTGACAGATAACCGACGATGCCATCCAGTCGAGCTACAACTTTTTCCAAATCGTTGTCTGTTATGTTATGTCCTAACTCTTGCATTCCTTTTTTAAGGAATTCTTTGGATTTTGAAGGCTCGAATCGGTTCAGACTTATTTCTCGAATATATCTTCCAAAAAGTGGCATTTCAGGATCTTCTAATTTTAAAAAATCAAAGAGCAAACCGATTTCTGAGCCAGTCAGCATAAATACGATGTTGTCCAAATTATCATAACAATAAGCCATCAAATACAGCAGATCACTGCCATCTTTTCCGTAAAATCTTAGGATTTGAGCTTCATCAAAGCCAATAATCAGTCGTTTGGACTTCTTTTCAAGCACAGAATCAACTTCTTTTAATACATCAGCAAGGCTCGGAGGTTTCTTTTTACCGGAAAATTGTAACTCTATACCCTTAAGATTAATCGAGGATATGTTTTTTAGCACACCAATCATTTTATTGCGTCTCATTTCATCCGTTAATGCCGATAAGAGCTCGTTCTTAAACCTTGCCTTATCCACTCTGTTTTCAGTAAAAAAAGCTCTGCAATCCATAAAAACATGGTAATGTTCAGTGGTATTCAAATAGGTTTTCAGCAAAGATGTTTTTCCAATTCTTCTTAATCCGTACAAGATGATGATTTTATCTTTTTCTGCACTTTCTGTAAGATTGTTGATCTCTTTTTCTCTATTAAACAAATCTGAAGACTTGTTCTTTGGTTCTACTGAGAACAGCAAACGAAACACCTCCTACCCTATTGGAGTAACTCCACCTGGGTGGAGTTACTCCATGTCCTTTATTTTAGCATATAAAGGTGTTTTTCTTGGAAATCATCCATATATCTGCAATATCCTTTGGTTCAAATCTTGTTAAAGCGGTTATTTTATTGATGAGGATGTTTTCAACACTATCCAGTTTCCCAAAAACTTTATCGTCAATTATTTCCCCATAATGAATGGGAATATCATTCACGAAATCTATTTTTAGAAAAACTTTATCATTTTTCCCGGTTGATTGAATAAACAGACGTGAAAAATCTTGAGTCATTTGAGGTGCTATTTTCGTGTCTATCTCATATTCTTCGGAATCATTAAGTGCCCTTAAAAAGAGTTTTACATGGTTCAGAAAATCAGGATCGTTATGGGTAAAAAAGTCAAGATCATCAGAAAATCTGTGATGATAATACGCTCTACTTAACGCCATACCACCGGTTAGATAAAAGTCCATGCCGAGTTCGTTCATCATGGATATGATCCCATCTTGGAAAGGGTAAAGGACGGTTCTGTAATAGACTTTTTGTGTTTGCAAGATCTTCTCTCCTTCGCTTTGATCTTATTTTGCTAATCTCCTCATCCGTTAATAATTTTAGCAATACACTTTGAGGTATCAATTTGATCAAAAAATGCCAGGTGAAATGCTCAAGAATCCTTAGAAAAAACCATTGATCCGTTATAATCCCCTGATTCAAACATTCGAGATTCTTTTCTATTTCATCATCTTCCATATGATAATCCCAAAAGACTTTTTTGATTATTTCAATATCTGCTTTTTCCATGTCTTTCGTACCTTTCTCTAAAAAAGATAATCCCACAGAATTGTCTACTAATGGGGGAAGTTCGATAAAAATATCTATTGATTCATCTTGTACTAAAAACCATCCATCCTCTTAAGGTTAAAGTGGTTTTACATCAATGATTGCCAAATACATTATTTCACCTCTATTCAGAGGTTCAATTTTAACCGGATACTGTAAAAGAAGAGTTCAAAATGATTTGCCTTTCCTTATTCATAAAAGAGTTTTAAAACCTTCTTTTCAAGTTCCTGACCAATCCAAATTCCGTGTTTTCTCACATTTGAAATGATCTGTTCAATATTCAGTTCAACACCCCTTTTACTGGCAGCAATAACAATTCCAAGGGAACCCGTTATTTTCAGATTATGCAATCTTGCAATTCTTCTCCCAACAATCTCATCAATACAGACCAAATCAATTTCTTGGTCAACCGCTGTTTGAACTACAGCAGCTTCTCCTTTATCCAGAGAATTCTTTAGAAAACGTGAAATCTCAACTTCTCTTTTTATCTTTTTTAGCCAATCATCCTCAAGGAACACTTTTACATCAAAAAAAGCATTGCCTTTTATGGTTATTTCATCACAAACCTCTTTTGGGACTATTACCTGATCATATAAGTGTCTTAATATCTGTAAATCGCCTAAACCAGCAATTAAAGAAATTAAGGGACTGGTGTTGATAACAAGTTTCTTAGGCATTTTCAACATCCGTATCGAGTTCATTGACATCATAATGATGGATACTCACCTGATATTTCACAAGTTCTTTTAGGAAAGTTACTCTGTCAATACCAACCAGTTTGGCAGCTGTCCCGGAAGATATACGATTTAATTCAAACAACTTCACGGCCATGGCCATTTTTAATTCGTGTTTGAAGCTTGCCTCGTCTTCCTGTAAAAAATCGGGTAACGTTTCCGGATACTCAATTTCTATTTTTTTCAGCATGAAAAGGCCTCCTATCAACAGCTTATGTAGCTTTTTTCTTTTTCTATTATAGCATTTTCTTTTCACTCTCCCCTTGTTCTTCACTTTTGAGAATACATAAAAAGAGTCTTAAATTCTTTGTTCTCGTACAACTCCTTCACTGACATCCCACCCGAAAATCGTTTATCATAAAGCACAAACACTCGATCCATGGCTTCCAGAATGGTGTCTCTGTGCGTAATAATCATAACCGTTGCCTTGGGAAATGCCTCTTTGAGGTTCTTTAAGATCTTCTTTTCCGTTGATGGATCCAATGCGGTTAGGGCTTCGTCAATCATAAAGAGATCAGGTTGTTTGATCACAGCTCTGGCGATGGCCAATCTCACCCGTTGGCCATCTGAAATGGCTTTACCTTCACTGCCAACAACAGAATCAGGAGTAAATTCATCGTTGAGACAGGCGATTTTCAACGCTTTTTCTATCATCTCGTTTGAACGCTTTCCATTCAGCACAATATTATCTTGCACCGTTCCGTTGAAGATATAGGTGTTTCTGTTGATATACGCCATCCGCTTTCTTAAGCTGCCGGTTGAAAGCTTCGTGGAATCCATATTCCCTACGGTAAAGTGTCCTTTTTCCAACGGGTAGAATTTTGCCAGCAGTTTGTACAAGGTGCTTTTTCCACTGCCTGTTTTTCCAACGATGGCGATGGATTCTCCCGAATGCACGCTAAAATTCATGTTTTCAAATATATGATTCTGATTATCGTAAGCGAACTGAACAGCTTCCATGTTTACGGTCATTTCATTCGTCATTTGTCCGGTAAGATCCTCTTCTTGTTCATTAAGCAAGTCCGAAATCTTCTCCCACATGGCTTTTGGCCTTTGCATCTTGATCCGGGCAAGGGCGATTTCCTGAAGGGGCAAAAACAGATAAATCATCAGAGAACTAATGGCAACTACCGTTCCAATACTCGTGTGGCCATCGATGACTCGAAGGGTTCCAATGATAAAAACAAGGATGGGGGCAAGGGAAACGATACCGGTCATAATACCACCGGCAAGGGCCCCGTATTTGTTGATCGCTATGTTTAAGTTCAAGAGTTTATTAACCATCCGCTTAAAGTTCGCATTCACTTTTGAATACAGCTGATCCACTTTCACCGTTTCAACAGCGGATAAACTTTGATTCAACTCTTTGGAACAGTCCGCATAAACCCCGGATAGTTTCTGGCTTTCGATGGCCATTTTTGAATTCATAATCACCGTTACAACAAACAACACGGGCAGGACCAGGAAACACATCAGTGTCAAAAACCAGTCAAGCCAGAACATGGCTGCCAGTGAAGCGGCAATACTCAAGACGGAACTGTAGAGCACAATATAATAGTCTCTGAACAATCCGGTACTATTGGCAGAGTCTGTTAATACCCTTGACATCAGCGAGCCTGTATCGTTTTTTACAAAGAATGCCATGGGTAGTTTAAGAATTTTCTCGAAAATCGTGATCTTCAAATCTCTTTCAAAATTCCCTTCGACAACTGACAATGTATAATTTTGAAAAAAATTCGCCAGGATTCGAATCAATACGATCACCAACAACACACCGGACCACATCACAATCTCATTCATGTTCTTGTTGGGAATAACGGTGTCAATAAACAAGCGCATGACCAGAGGATATGGAATGATGGATAAGGACACCAAGGATGCCATCACAAATGTGAAAATAATTTTCTTTCTGTACTTACTGTAGATTGCTTTGACCACTTTTACACCTCGTTTGATTTTTTTTCAGGTTGGATAACGGTTTTTAAGTGCCTCCTAATACAAGGTGTTACTTTAAGTCAATCCTGCGTATAAAAACAATCGAAATCAGCAGACCGGAAAGACTAAAAATCGCCAGTAGGATATGGGTTTGAACTTTATCCAGCAAGAAACCAAACAAAGCCATATCGATTGGTACCGTGATATCTTTGAAGAGGGTCAAAAGAGAGAAAAATCTTGACAGCGTCTAATGTATCCAGTCGAGAACTACAATACCAATCAATACCCATTTTTTGATTTAATAAAGCATCACAAAATTCCATTACTCTTTTCTTGCTTACGGTGAATAAATCATGAACCAAACTGAATGTCCGTTTTTTGTATTTTTTCTTTAGGGTTGAAATCTCTTTTACTATTTTGTTAACAGGTTTTAATCGGAATTGCTGCTTCCAAAAGGTTTTTGTGCTGCAATAAGTGCATTGAAATGGACATCCTCGTCCAATGTCAATCGGAACGCTAGAAACATTCTCCATATCAGCGGCAGAATAATCAATGGCCATTAGGTCTTCTTCTTGTATCATATTTTCAAATCTCGAACATATTTCTCCTTTTCTATCAAGAAAAGCAACACCTTTCATTATTTCTTGATTATTTTCTTCAATTCCCTTGAGAATTGAAACAATAGTGTTTTCACCTTCATTAAGGCCTATATAGTTAATCCAGCGAAAGGACTTCAAAATATCTTCATGTGCCAAAGTGGCTTGGGGGCCACCGAAAATTATGATTGTATCTGATTTTTCGCTTATCCTTTTACTGAGTAACACACTGATATGAAATGTATCGCATAAAGAATAAAATGCTATAACATCGGCCTCTTTTAATAACAAATGATCAGCCATTTGATCAATTAATGAGTCCAAGTCACAATTTTTATCAAATAAACCTTTTTTTAACAATGTACCGAAATCAACTATTTCTGAATCATAGCTGTTTTCTCTGCATATCTTATCCAGTATCATCAGTCCCAAAGGCAAATCATCCACATTGCTGTCAAAATCAATACTGTTCACAAAAATAACTTTTAAATTTTTCAAATTACTTCTCTCCTTTGGAGCTCAATAATTAGAACTGATGCCATTTTTCCTACCCTGTAACAATATGAGTTCAAATGTAATGAGTCCTATGAGAAAATAGACAGTAGAATTTATGGTTAAAAATAGATAGTCATTCCACAAGATTGTTCCGCTAAATGACTCTTTTGCCAATTCAATACCTTTACTCAGCGGAATATTTTCCTGAAACAACCGAAGTATGGAATTTGTTTTTTCTGCAAAACCAAAAGTACCCGAAAAAAACAATAAAAAGTAATTTATTATGCTTTCAAAAGAGGCGGTTTTGGTATATTTAATCGTCAAAGCACTTAAAAACAACCCAACGCCGAGTACACCAATCAACGTTAACAACAATATCCCAACTATTTCAGCGTTCATAATGAACGGGATATTGAAAACAATTTTGGCACAAAGTAGAACAAACGCAACTTTCAGAAAAGTGACTAAAAGCCACGATACCACTCTGCAAATAATAATCAATTGAATGTTGACCGGTTTTGATAATAGCTGTTCGAAAGTTCCCACTTGTTTTTCAAAACTGATAGAACTCGAAGATTCCGTGATGATATTACTGGCGAAAAACCAGAATACAAATCCGATATAAACTGTATTAAAATCACCAGAACCGATGTTGGAATTCAAAAACCCAACGAAGAAAATCATCAACACAATGACGTTAACAATATGGTCTGGATAATACGCCTTTATCTCTATAAAGTATTTTTTGAATTCAGCCTTAAAAATTTGAATTACTCTCATTTTTTTATCATCTCCACAATAATTCCTTCGAGTTCTGGAGCTTCTTTGATATATGAGATCAGCTGTTCTTTGTTCTTGAGTATTTTTTCCAAAAAAAGTTCTGCTTCCGCTTCACTAAGATGGACTATGTTCTCACCATTTTGGTTTTTATATTTTATCGTATAAAAGTCTTGTGAATGGAATTTCTTCAGCTGTTCGATAGACGTATCATATTTTATACAGCCATCTTTCAGTAAAACAACCCTTTTCGACAAAGCTTCCAAAACATCCATTTGGTGTGTCGTCAGAATAAGTGTCAGATGTTTTTTGGCGTGTAAAAGTTTAATCGTCTCAATCATTGTCTTTTTTGAAAGCACATCAAGCCCAAGTGTTGGCTCATCTAAGAATAATATTTTGGGATCATTCAGCAAAGCAATCATGATGGCCACTTTTTGCTGCATCCCTCTCGACAAATATCCTACCTTTCTGTCTCTGGCATCTTGAAGATCAAATAATTTGAGCAACTCTTCCGCTTTATTCAGAACAATTGCTTTTTTGACGTTGAGTAAACTACCAAAATAAAGCAAATTTTCAAGAATTGTCATGTACCAGTATAGATTCCGATTTCCCTCCAACACAATACCAATTTGAGATTTGTAAGTATTTGAGGTTAGATAGGTGTTATCCTTTCCACAAAAAGCAATGGTCCCGCTTGAGGATGCCAAAATGCCAATCATCATCTTTATTAATGTTGTTTTTCCCGCTCCATTCGCACCAAGAATCCCCAGAGAATCGTTCTCAAAAATATCCAACTTCAGATTTCGGATGACATGATTTGATTTCTCTTTGCTTTGATAGATATTATTGAGATTTCGAACAGTGT
>Ga0272443_10006727_pt1 | contig 11247 bp, 10 predicted proteins | sample SSMAcet12_FD_193581 | JGI IMG/M metagenome (GOLD analysis project Ga0272443, IMG submission 193581) | Marine sediment archaeal communities from Little Sippewissett salt marsh, Falmouth, MA, United States - SSM-Acet-12 | ecosystem: Environmental > Aquatic > Marine > Wetlands > Sediment ... | reverse complement strand
AGGCGGCGTGCGGCCCGCCGGTGAACGCCCACAACGTCCCCACTTCAAACGGCAGGATCATCTCCGGCTGGATGGTGTCCGCAGGGATCAGTGGTTCCACCGCCTGCGCCCGGATCCAGGGATTCGGGAACATCTCCTCATAGAATGAGATGAAACCGTCCTCGCCATACAACTGAAACGCCCATTCCTCGAAATCATACAGATAGGTAAATGCATTCATCAAGCCCACGCTGCCCGCATTCAACTGCGGGGCAAGGCGCAGCGATTCGCCATTTTGGAATTCAATGACCAGAGTACGCCCCTCACGCCAGCCATAATACCCGTCCATCACAGAACTGGCGAACCAGGCGCACTGCATATACAATTTTTCATTCAAGGAGTTGACATAATCTAAAGGAAAGACATCCTCAGCAGCACCTTCCGGCGTCGCGTAAACCCAGCCGGATTTGTATTCAACAAACGCCAGCAGCAGCCGCGGGTTGAAGGAATATTCCAGTGCAACCCGGGAGATGATATCCGCCCCTGAAGTCCACCCGGTCGAACTCAGGTATTCCGTGTATGATGCCAAGTATCCGCCAGCATCATCCACAAAACCCTGGACAACGAAATCTTTCGTGGAGGGTGAAAAGGTCACTTCACTGTCCGGCAGCAGCTTGCTGGATGAGCTTGTCGTTTCAAGGCTGTTGGGGATGATCAGGAGCTGCCCCGGGTCAAGCAGACCTTCCTTTTCAATGGTGTCCGGTTGGATCTCGCTCATATCCACGCCGAAACGCAGGCTGACCTCGGCCAGGCTGTCCCCGGCGATCGTATAGTAGAGGATGAATTGTTCCTCGCTGGCTGGGATCGTCTGCCCGTAGGTTGGCAGGACCTGGGCTGCACTCGTCGGTTGTACCTCGGTTGCAGCCGCTGTGTGCGTAGGCTGGAGACCCTCGGTTACGGCTGCCATTGGTGACTCCGTGATGGTTTCCGCCGCACTAACGCTTTCGCGCTCCTCCGATGCAGGTGCGATCACGGGAGAGACAATATTCGCACACACAATCACAGCCAGCAGCAAAGCCACAACAAGCAGGACACCTACTCTTTTAAGGCGTCGCTTATAGTAGCGTTCTCTAGCGCTTGATGGCGTTGAGCGGCGAGCGCCCATCCCAAGCCTCCAGGATCAAATCACCTTTGGTCAGATAGCCGTTATATTCAATCCCATATCCCAATGGAACCCAGCCATCCATAACAAAGGGAGTATCAGAATCTGCCGCAATCCACTCCCCATTATAGCGTCTGGCGATGTGCAGGTGCGTACCGGTTGAGTAGCCGCCCTCACAGGAGGGATGCCCAATCCGGTCGCCGGCTTCAATCATCGTCCCAACCTCGATGCGGTTTGTTGAATCAATATGCATGTACAGGATGGACCAGCCGGTCTGCCAGACACCGTCGCCGTCCAGGTCCTGGATGACCATCCCATCGTTGGAATAAACGATCACGCCTGATGTGACCGCGACCACCCAGGTATCGCTGGGGAAACACCCCAGCGCCTCGCCGGGCGGCGCGAAATCCAAAGCAGCCCAGGCAGAACCGCTGCCCCAACCGCCATGAGGGCCGCCGGTAAAAGACCACACATCACCTGTTTCAAAGGGAAGCTGGAAGGCAGGCTGGGTCAGGTCTTCTGGAATCATCGGCTCGTATGCGTACAGGAAAGCATTCCCAAAGAAGGACTCATACTGCGACTTGATCCCACCTTCAGTGATTGCACGGTCCCATCCATATTTATTCGTCAGGCAGCGCATCAGGTTCAGGACACCCGCAGTGCCCGGATTGATGGTCGGGTCAGCTTCGATGACAGTTTCATCCGTCAGCGTCCATATGCTGATTTCATTGGCTTTCCACAGGTAATAACCCGAGTTCAACAGATCGGCTGCGCTGGCAAGCTGCAAGTAAAGCCCCTCCAGCCAGATGTCATAGAATCCCATTGGATAGAGTCGCGTCTCCTGATCGGGATTGGATTTTGTCATCCAGCCGCTCTGGTATTCCAGAACGGTTAGCAGCAGGCGGGGATTGACCGAATATTCCAACGCGACCCTCTCTACGATCTCAATCCCGCTTGTTACAACGCCATCCACTTCTTCAGAATAAGATACAAGAAAACCATTCCTAGCCTGTATGAAAGCAGCCACATCAAAACCGGCATTCGATGGGCTGTTGACCAGTTCGGAATCCGGGATGATTTTCTCATTGGATGCCACTGCATCAAACGACGGCAGCGGGATCAGGAGGACCTGTCCAACCTCGATTTGATCTGCATTCACAATCCCATTCGCAGCGGTGATCTGGTCCACGGTCACCTGATATTTACCGGCGATCTTACGCAGGGTGTCACCGTTCTGGACGGTGTAGTTCAGAGTCTCTTCACGCGGGGTGGGCATGACGATCGGCTCGTTGGGCGTCGGCGTTGGGAGGGAATCTTCCACAACGCCAAGTGTTGCTGTTGAAGCTGTGGAAATATAATAATCGCTCCCATCCACACCCGAAACCTGCCATATCTTCGCACCCGGACCGGGTCGGTAGCACCCACCTAATACGATGGAACCTGCGATAATTATGATGATCATCCGTTTAAGCTTCAATGTTTCATTCACCTTCACCAGATTGGCAATACAAGGAATAATGGAGTAATTCCTCTTTTTTAATTTCTTCTGCAGCCTGTTTGGCAGCATCACCGATTGCAACTGCTTCATCCAATGCCAGATGCGCTTCGGTTGACCAGAACCGCGGCAGCACCATTAAGGGATCGTTCGCAGTCATTTCGATCTCACCCAGGGGGATCCAGTTGAACATCAGGGGGCCCCGTGAATAAGCTGTAAACCCGATTTCATAACCAGCTTCACGCGCCATTTCAACTGCAAGTTCTGTGAAATTTCCACCAGGCCAGACAAATGCAGATGATGCAGTGCCAAAATGCGTCTGGATCACCTCAATCGGTTGATAGATCTCCGTTTCGATCTCTTCCACCGGTGTGTAATCCTGGATGTAAATGTGGTAATGCCCATGAGGTTGAACTTCCACAAAACCAGTATCGACATAATCCTCTATCTTCTGCCAAAGTCTATCCGAAGTCGCTTCTGTTGTCGGCCATGCCAGGGTCAGCGTCCAATTATTCGCTTCCAGGTACGGCATGAACAATTCTGGTGTATCCGGGCGTCGATCATCAAGGATCAGGATCATGGCGCGCTCCGGGATGGCTTCATTTTCCTCCAGGAAAGCCACAAGCTCAGCCGTTGTGATGGTTTCAAAACCCAATTTCTGCGCATATCCCATGAAATATTCAAAATAAGCCTTCGTCATCTGGTTCGGATCGGTGGCCTCACGGTCGGATTTAAGAATCGAATGGAACATGATGGGTACAACAATCGTGCCAGGTGTGCTTTTCCCCTCCCCCCATTTGTTCTCAAGATAAGCACAGGTATCCTCAATGTAGGTGACGGGCTGCGCATAGGGGGATATCAAGGAAGAAGTGAACGAATCTAATTCCCACGGCGTTGAGGTGAAGGTCGGGGTGACCGTTTTCGTCGGCGTAACCGTCGGTGTTGGCGTGTTTGTAGGGGTATTCTTTTTTGTGGGAGAAAGAGTCGCCGAAGGGATCACCGATTCTTCCTGCGCAATAACAGACACGTCGGTCAATTTTCGCATGGAACAAGAAGTCAAAGGTATTAAAAATATTAGCGTGAGAAGAGTCAAGTACCTAATTTTCATAATTTTCCAAATCAACTGTTAATAACTGTCCCAATTATACCGAAGATTACCCCTTGGATTTCAACTTGCGATCGTTTTCTGGTAAAATTTAAACAATAAACTAAGTCACCAGCAGCAAAAGGAGTAAACCCTGATGAAAAAATGGATTTGGCCTGTGCTAGTGATTATCTTTTTATTGGGTGGCCTTACTGTGATCCTGATCGGTCAGGTTACCCTTCCCCAGGAAAATCAAGAAACCGTGAAGGAGATAAGCGAAAAATGGGGTGAATCTGCACATGCTGATTCAGAAGCAGAAGCCTTTATCCATTGGGATGAAGATGATCCCCCAGAAGTACCCGCGAATTGTGCAAAATGCCACAGCGGATATGGTTATCTCGATTACCTTGGCGAGGATGGCAGCCAATTCCGAGTGATGGACACCGCTGCTCAGACCGGCTTGACGGTAACCTGCAATGTTTGTCATAACAAAACTGCCCATGAAATAGAAACGGCAATTTACCCCTCCGGTGCAGAAATGAACGCCCCTGATGGGACTGCCAATTGTGCGGAATGCCACCAGGGTACAAATGCAGGCACGGATGTTGAGAGTGCTGTGGCAGACCTGCCTGAAGACGAAGTGAACGCTGATTTGCGATTCATCAATGTTCATTATGCCCTCGGCGGTGCAGTACGTTTCGGGGGGGAGGTCACTGTGGGATATGAGTATCCGGGGATGAGCTACGCAGGCTTCTTCAGCCATGTTGAAGATTATCAGGTCTGCACGGATTGCCACGACCCGCACAGTCTGGAGATCAATCCCAGCGAGTGCGCCGCCTGCCACCCAGTCGTCAGCGATTATGCAAGCCTTCTGGATATTCGTATGGATGACACGCCAGATTATGATGGAGATGGTGATACTGTTGAAGGCGTCTACGGTGAGTTAAATACCCTCCACCAGATACTTCATACAGCCATCCAGCAATATGCAAGCGAGGTCGTTGGAGATCCCATCTTATACGGCAGCAGCTACCCATACTGGTTCTACGATAGTAACAAGAATGGCATTGCCGAAGAGGACGAACTCAATTTTGGAAACCAGTATGCAAGCTGGACGCCCAGACTCCTCAAGGCAACCTACAACTACCACCTGATTCTGGAAGACCCGGGCGGCTTCACCCACAATGCAACCTACCTGATCCAGTTAGTTTACGACAGCATTGCTGACCTGGCTGAAGCTTTCCCAGTTGATACCTCCGGTTTGACCCGGCCCGAATAGGTTGAATCTCTAACAAGCTGTAGTCAAGGTCACACTCTATGCGGGCATTTTCTGTTTACGGTGTTTTGGGTGTTTCAACATCAATCCCCAAAAGGGACAACATACCCATAGAGACATTGCATGCAATGTCTCTACGATGGTTTATTACAAAAGGCTGCCATAAGTATGGCAGCCTCTATTTATTTGGGTTAAAAAGCGGGCTAGTATTTAATTTGACACAAGACTAGCCTATACGAAATCCTAAAACAATCCTGCCTGGATTGCACCAAACAACACTGCCAGTCCAACACAAAGTGCCACAGTAATGATGATAAATAAGCGTTTTATCCGGTCTCGCTTGTTCATTTCACGTCCTCCTCTCATGCCATCTCATACTTCTCAGGAAATACATGCCCGGGCGGCACATCGATCGCTTTAAGAGCTCGTTCAACCGCATTTATCATCTCCAGCGGTCCGCACAAAAAGAATGCGGCGCGCCTGTAATCCTCCGGCAAATGCCTGCGAAGGATCTCTGCGGTGAGGAAACCCGATTCACCCTCCCAGCCCTCCGGCGGCTCTTCCAATACATGAACAAGGTTGATATCCAGCTTTTTCGCCAATTCTTCCAATTCCTCCCGGTAGATAACCGTCTCCCAGGTCGGATTCCCATAGAAGACTGTGACCCGTTTTTGGTAATTCCGGTCAGCCAGGGTGCGCAGCATCGCCATCACCGGAGCGGAACCAATCCCACCGGCAATCAAGACCAGTTCGTCATCTGCATGATCGTCCATGCTGAAGGTGCCATAAGGCCCATCCACATAGACCGTGTCGCCGGGCTTGAATTCCTTGACGGTTTCGGTGAAATCACCCAACTCCTTGATCGTGAATGCGATCTCATCCCCAACTTCCGAGCTGCTCGAAAATGAAAAGGGATTCTCACGGAAGATGAACGGGGATTCCATTGTGATCCAGGCAAACTGACCCGCTTCAAACGACATCCCTTGATGCCCATCCGGTTTGAGGTAAATTGTCCAGCTTTGCCCGCGCTCTTCCACAATGCGGTCAATCCTGTATGGTTTGCGGAGCAGGATGATGGGACGCACCAGCCGCAAATACAGGATAATGGCAGTCCAGATCCCGGTCAGTAGCAACCATATGACCTTCTGGTAGGTCAGGGCCATGTAATGATTGACCTTGAACATGTGATACAGCGCCAGGCCAACTGCCAGGAACGCCAGAAAGTCGTGCACCCAGCGCCAGATATCATACTTCAGCTTGAGTACTTCACGCCACACGGACGTCACCACCAGAAAGAGCATGGCCAGCACGGAAACAACCGCTGCCCGGGCGCGCCAGGGTGCCTCGATCAGGTTGAGCAGACGCAATGTCGCCGGGTTGTTGATGAAAAGCAAGATCGGGTGGATAAATGCGAGGATAAACGTCAGGATGGATAAGCCGTGGTGAAAAGCATACAGCGTATCCATAGGAAAGGCTTTGGTGAAGAACTTCAAGCGCGAGGTTGGGATGATCTGCAGCCCCAGGAGCGCCATCGTCAGGAAGCCGAGTGCCACAGACACTTCCCGCAGGAACTCACGCCCTGCCGGTCTGGGTAAGATCATCAGCAGTATTAAAGGCAGGAAGATCATCAGGAAGTAAATAGCAAACCATAGATAAGTTTGGGATTTCTTCTTCATTTTCACGCCCTTTCATTAATCACACTAGATTATTTTGATTTTACCTGAAAAACACTCGTTGAAAATAAATGAGTAAACCATACATCTGGTAGATTCAGAGTCGACCTATGTGTATATATAATTACGCGACTTATTCATCTGGACTATTATTATTATATACGAAGTCTTTGGTTAATTATCCATGACATTTTCATTCGCGAATAACACATGACATTCCTGCGCTTGACGTTACCTTAAATACCAGATAAAATTCAAGGTCGCTGGTTTTATCCAGCAATTGAACCCACTATATTCATAGAGCGAAGGTAACCCTGATACGATGGGTGAGAGGCGCTCGAAGGATGATAATATGTCAGATCAAATTGTATTAGAAGCAAAAAAACGCACGATCAAGGGCAAGCAGGTCAACAGCCTGCGCCGGCAGGGGATCCTCCCCGGAATCATCTATGGGAAAGTCGGTAAAGAACAGATGGAACCGATCATGATCCAACTTGACCTGCATTACGCATCACAGATCATCAAAACACTGACGGGCTCAAGCCTTGTCTCTGTCGATGTGGACGGCGAAAAATATCCTGTGATTTTGCGTGAAATCCAGAAAGATATCATTTTTGGAACTCTACGCCACGTGGATTTCATGGCTGTCTCAATGACCGAGACACTCCAGACCGCTGTTCAGATTGAGCTGATCGGTCAGGCGCCTGCAGAGACAAATCTAGCAGCCGTTGTTGTGACCGGTATCTCCGAGCTGGAGATTGAATGTCTCCCTCAGGACCTGCCTGAACGGATCGAAGTGGATGCATCTATCCTGGTAGATATAGACAGCGCCATCTACGTACGAGACCTGGTCTTATCCAAGGATATCACCGTATTGACAGACCCAGATGAATTAATCGCCGGTGTGACCTACGTTATGATTGAGGAAGAAGAGGAAGAGGAAGAAGAAGAACTTGCCGAACTCCTCGAGGAAGACATGGAACCGGAAGTTATTGAAAAGGGCAAGAAGGAAGAAGAAAGCGAAGAAGAAGAATAGTCCATTCTTCATTCGTCGAAACAAGAAAGAGATGCTGCGCAAATGGACAGCATCTCTTTTTCTATTAATGGCATTCAATCAAAATTAACTGAGTTCAAACAAGATTTTGAGAGAATTACCGATCAAGATCAGAAAATATCAAGTTTCAGCCCGGATCGCACTTCCACAGTAGAGACATTCAGCCGTATCATCATCCATCCAGGTCACCTCCAGTGAATTGACGATTCCCCCGCAATTCGGGCAGTTCGTTGGTAGGACTGGATGCTTCTTTTGTAATTTTAACCTGACATCAGCAGCACGAGCCGAATCTTCAGGCAAAACCTCTTCAAGCCACTCTTTAAACTGACTGCTTTCAGCTTCGAACCCCTTCTCCTGCAGTTCATCTACAAGTCTGTGCCCTACCCGGTAAAGTTCACCCCAGCGTTTGGCATCCGTCAGCATCCTGAGCCCGCGTTTGATTATTGCTGTGCCCTTGTCGTGCTGCCCGCCGTAATGGAAAGCCCTTCCGGTCTGGATGAATAAGAAAGGCGCACGCGGGATACGGCGCTGCACAGCCCCTAGTGCGAGGCCTTCGAAAATGTGAGCTGCCTGTAAATAGTGCCCTTGATCCATCAAATGATGTGCTTGTTTAAGACGGGCCTTCGCGTCACCACCACCAGGATGACGGGGGCGTACCGGTCGTCTTCGAAACATGGTTCTCCTCCTGTTAATGACTAATCTTCATCAGGTTTTTCTTTAACAGAACGCCCAAAGACCAGATATCCTGTATGAGCAACCATCCGGTCTGTGGGGCGCAAGCGTTCCCAATCCGGTTTATAGAAGCGGAGCATGATCTCACAGACTTCTGGAGAAGCAAAATCATTCAAGCGCAAGCCTTCCAGCGTTCTACTGACCTGATTCGTTGTCGGCAAAATGGTTCCAAAGAATCCGCCTAATTTCAACGAATTTCTAACCTGGGGAATATAGTCATTCGGATTGGGCAGGTCCAGGAATATTGCATCCAGATCCCGCTCTTCAAAACCATCAATCGCATCCCCAAGCCTGAATTCCACACGATCCAGCAATCCCAGCCTGTTCAGGTTCTTCCGTGCCAGATTCTGCATCTGCTCCCGATTTTCATAAGAGATCACTTTTCCCGTATCGCCCACAAAGAAAGCGAAAGCAGTCGTGAGTGCACCGGAGCCGGTACCTGCTTCCAACACCCGGACACCCGGGCCAATCCCCATCACCATCACAATATACCCGATGTCCTTGGGATAAATGATCTGTGTATTGCGTTTGATATCTGTGAGAAGGTCCGCCAAACCCGGGCGCATGAGGAAAAAGGGGTTTCCGGTGTGGCTGTAAAGCCGGATACCCCAGGGCTTGCCGATGATATCATCATGCTGCAGCTCGCCGCGGTGCGTCTGGAAGACTGCGCCGGAACTCAATCGGATGATATGACTCTTATGCCGTTTACCCAGAAGCTGCACCAGGTCACCATCCCGTGCAACTTCCTCATATTGATCCCAGGTCAAAAGTCCACTCCTTTTGGTTTAATTCTAATTACGAACAGCCAGTTTATCATCACTGCCCGTGAACCTCAATAAAGTTCCGGCTCCTTGCTGCCCTACGGCTGCAGGGTCTCTGTAAAGAAATCCGTAATCGCGTTGTAACAGATTACCTTGTTGTCATATTTCTCGACGCCATGGCCTTCGTTTTCAAAAAGAAGCAACCTGACATCCTTGCCGATATCCTGAAGATGCTTGACCAGGTCTTCCGATTCTTCAGCGACCACCCGGGGATCATTCCTGCCCTGGATGACCAGCATGGGAAATTCAATGTTATCTATCCTGGTTTTCGGTGATCGGTCTTTAAGGAACGCCTGTTCCTCAGGTATCTCAGGGTTCCCCAGGGCGACATAGAAGTATGGTTTCCAGGTAGGCGGGATGCGCTCAAGGAAAGTCAGCAAGTCGTAAGGGCCAAACATATCGACAGCAGCCGCCCAGAGGTCCGGGTGCCCGCCAGCCAGCGTGAGGGTCATATAACCGCCGTAGGAACGTCCCACAACACCGGAACGAGTAATATCGAGACGCGCATCCTTTGAAAGGATTTCTCTCATGGCATGCACGTGGTCGAGACGATCATCCCCACCCCAATCGTGGTCAACATACTTGGTATAACTCAATCCGTACCCCGTACTCCCGCGCACATTTGGGACAAAGACCGCAAAGCCCTGCAGCGTTAGGAACTGAATCAAAGGCATAGAGAACCATGAAAAATCCGGGCGTTCCTGCCCCTGCGGTCCGCCGTGAACGTAATAAACCACAGGCCGCTTGCCGGAAAATCCCAGTTCAGGAGAAGGCATATACAGCCGCGAAGAAACCCGCAATCCATCAAAGGTTGTGTAGGAATAATCTTCACCCTTCGATAATAATCCTTGCGGTATGCCCAGGATAGATTCATTTGTATGACGGATGAGCCTATCGCGCTTCTCTCCCTCTATGGTGTAAATCTGGGTTGGCGAAGTCGCAGTTGAAAAAGCCAGAACAAACCGGTCCGTTTCTTGATCATACGAGATCGCCTCCAGGACGCCCTCTGCTAATTCAGCCTGCCCAACAAGCGTATGGACGACTCGCATAACTTTCTTGTGAGGATCATATTCGGACTCGTAGACCCAGGATACGCCATCAATATTGAAGTGCAGGAGGAAGCGTTTGTTTTTGAGGGTTTCTATTCCATGAAATTCGCCCACGCCCGAATGCGCCAATCCTTCAATGGCTACCTCAATGGCTTCATCAGGATTTTCAAGTTCGAGATGCCCCAATCCATAAGTATCTTTGAAGATAGCATTGCTGAACACCAGGCTGTTTTCATCTTCTGTGAAGAAACCTCCCCCAAAAGCATTCAAAGGGACTTCTTCACCTTCCTCCCGCTCAGAAAGCGGTTTACCGTAAATCGCCTTTATCTCCTGGTCTGGTTTCCATTGATAGGCGACATTGTCACCGACCATGTACCCTTCCACCAGGACCAAGTGGTTGTAGTCCTCATTCACCGCCGCAAGGAAACCGCCATAGGGGCTTTCAAAGATCAACTCGACTTCACCTGTATCTATCCGGCAGAGGTAAGTACGTTCCATGCCTTCTTCACGAGATTCCGCCAGGATCACACAGAGTTTTTTCTCTGCGTCCGCGTCTAATAGGTGACAGCGCGTATTCTCAAAGAAATTGTTGAAGGTTGGCTCAGGGAAACCACCCCCGATCGGGATCTGCATTGGCAGGTAGTTCTCATCGCCGTCCCGATCAATCATCACGAGGACCTTGCCCAGGTCTTTGAATACGCTGAAGGATCGCCCACCGATCAGGTGAGGATTCTGCAGAACAATGTTGGGTGGCAGCAGCGGTTCTGGGACGCTTCCTCCGTAATCCATCACGTATAGACTATTGTGACCGCTGAGGTTGGAGAGGAAAAAGATCCGGTCACCTGCCAGCTCCGGTCTCATAAACAACCGGGCAGATAATAAAGCTTCAATTCGATATTTCATATTTTCTCCTACTCTAGGT
>Ga0272443_10006726_pt1 | contig 11248 bp, 10 predicted proteins | sample SSMAcet12_FD_193581 | JGI IMG/M metagenome (GOLD analysis project Ga0272443, IMG submission 193581) | Marine sediment archaeal communities from Little Sippewissett salt marsh, Falmouth, MA, United States - SSM-Acet-12 | ecosystem: Environmental > Aquatic > Marine > Wetlands > Sediment ... | reverse complement strand
CCAGGATGACCGTCCTTGCCTTCCCACACCATGCGAACTGCTTCGTACCGAAGGGTATCAGCAATCTTCTGTAGTTGTTTAGTTTCCATGCATTTCCTCTATTTGTTTTACATCAAACATCAGATGTCTCTTAATCAAAAAAATAAATCCTTATTATAATTTAAAATATTTCTTACATCTCAGCTATACATCTAATTTAAAAATCTCAGCAGCATTCTTCCACAACACTTTTTCAAGTTCCCCGGGATCTTTGATAAGAGATTTATACTTTGCAAGCTCAACTGGAATGTTATTGATATTATCAGAAGAGTAAAGCAGCTTGCCGGCACCAAGCTTATTGAGCATATTATGAACTCCCAAAACACCAACCCAACTCGGTTCTAGGAAAAGATTATCGTATTTAGATGCAAGATATGTTGCCTGCTGGTTATGCAGCTCAGACCCAGCATGCGCCATTACACAAGTCACTTCGGGAAACGCATCCAGTGCTTTCACAAGACTAATCGGATCTGAGAAAGGAATTCCAGCACCTGTATGAATCATGAGAGGAACCTTCAGCTCCTTTGCAATTTCCCAAACATGGAATGCATCTTTCGAGGATGGATGACATGCATGCCCAATAGGTGTTATTTTCAACGCTATGAAACCGAGGTCCTTAATACAACGTTTTGCTTCCCTATCATAATCTTCTGGCCTGAAATGAGGGTTTATCGATGCCATGCCCCATATCTTCATGTCAGGTGTTTTTGTCAGCTCATATATTCTATTGTGGATCTTCTGATGATCCTCGATATATATTCGAGGAAGATAAGGTTGAACAATAGAACCATCAATCCCATATTCTTCATATGCTGCAAGTAGTTCCTTTTCATCTATTTCTTCATCAAAAACAACATCAATCCCCAGATGGGCATGTACATCAATAATCATAGTTTCTCCTTCTTTTACATATATCTGTCATTACGCTCTGCGCTTCTTGCTGCTAACACCAATAAATAGAACTACAATGATGACAAGGCCCTTTGCAATCCTCTGTGAACCAACATGTAAACCCATTATCTGCATAGCAGTCACGATCAGTCCGAGGAATAGACATCCTGCAAGAGTTCCAGGAACATTGGCCTTTCCTCCCGAAATGAGAGTACCTCCAACAACGATGCTTGCTATAGTTTCCAGGGTATACGAGTCTCCCATACCCAATAGGGCACCGCCCACCCTTGCAGATACGAGAATACCGCTGAAACCCGCAAGAATACTGCTGAATACGTACGTCAGAATCTCTACCCTCTCAACCTTTACACCAGCAAGTTTTGCTGCTCTGGCATTTTGTCCCAGCGCAAGGAGAGATTTACCATATGCAGTCTTCCTCAGCAGGAAAGAGAGAAAAAAGGCAAGAAGAACAATAAGATAAATCATAAGCTGAATACCAAGAATCTTTGTTCTTGTCACCATTTTCAGGAATGGTGCAATGGCAAAAATCTGAAAGTCTCTGTTTATGAGGAGTGCAGCTGTTGTAAGGATATAGTTCATAGCCATTGTCCCGATTATGGCAGGAATCTTTAGGTACACCACAAAAATTCCATTACAGAGACCGACTAGTGCTGAAAGAAGTACTACCACCACGACAGCAAGGAGTACATTCTGATCATGTCCATTTATAATACTCATAGACACAAATGCCATGAGAGTCAGTACCCCTGCTATTGATAGGTCAATAGAGCCTTTACCTGTAGTTACAACAAGCATCTGCCCGAATGCCAGCAGGGCAATGAATGACGCTGCATAGGCATTCGAAAGAAAGCTGTCAAGGTTCAGCCGACCCGAAAACAAACCCATGCCTAGCCATAAGAGAAAAGCCCCGATAGCTGCCCATACCCAAGTATTTTCATGTATAAATCGTTGTATTCTTAACATCATTTTTTCTGGTCCCTGTTAATAAGTCTTGCAGATAGGATAATAAGTAGTACCAACCCCTGGATGGTTGCAGTAAAATCCGTACTGATTCTCATTAAGCCAAGCAAGACGCTGATCATGGTAAGTGCAATACCTCCGAAAACAGTTCCTAAAAGTGTGACTCTTCCTCCAATGAAGTAGCCACCCCCAATAATAACCGCCGCGACCGTGAGCAGTGTGTAAGTTGCGGATGCATTCACATCACTCGCCCCAGTGATCGCGGACTGAGAAATACCACCCATTACAACGAGGATTCCGGCAACAAAATACGTTGTATAGTAGGCTTTTGCTCGTGACCATCCACTGTTGATCATTGCCTCTTCATTGTTGCCAAATCCACGAAGAACAGTACCATAACGGGATCTCATAAATAAGATTGCCCCGAACATAGCAAGAAGGAGCCAGACTAGAACACCCTGCAGAATAAACCCATTAAAATTGAAAAGGGTAATCATCCAGCCGGGGACCTCGCCACCCGGAACATCCTGTAATGCATATGCCAATCCGATCCAAACAAACGACATACTAAGTGTCACAATAATTGAAGGGATCTTCTTCCAGTATAGAAAGAGCCCGATGCCCGAGTAGACAAGCAACAGTCCCAAAAGGAAGATCATCCCAAGGAACGTGTTCGCCTTTAGAACCGTAGCACACACTACATTAACCAGTCCCATAAAAGCGCCAACACTCAGATCAATATGCCCAAAGCCAACGATAAACGTCTGTCCGAGAGCAGCAAAAATAAACGGTGTAAACCCCACTGCAAGGAGTTCAATCCCGAACTTGCTGAAAACTGCTGGAGTTATCATACCGCTGAAGGAATAGAGAAGCATTGCAGAAAACAGCGATAAGGTGAACATTGGCATCTTTTTTATACGGCTCGTGTTATTCCCATCATTTGATTTTGTTTTCTTATTAAATGCAAGCTTCAGGATTGATGAGTGTTCCAGTTCCTTTCGATCTAGCTCACCCGCGACAGCACCTGTGTTCATGACAAGGATTCTGGAACAATATTCCAATTCAGTATCATCTGAGGTTCTCCATATGATAAGCTTCCCATTTCTTGCTGTCTCCCGGAATATCGCATAGAGTTCATTTTTTGTCGCAACATCGACGCCTTTTGTAGGATCATCCAGAATTATAATTTCCGCTTCGGAGGCAAGAGCTCTCGCTATGAGGACCTTCTGCTGGTTACCTCCACTCAAGTTAACGATCAGATCTTCGTAAGAAGCACACTTTGTCTTAAGCCGGCTGTTCCATGATTCTATGGAATCGTTGACATCATCAGCCTTGATCTTTCGGAATAGAGGGCCTCTCGTTACACGTGTAATGGAGGAGTTATCTTTGATTGACCAGAGCGGAAAAATTCCCTCTTTCTTGCGATCACCGGCAACAAACGCTATCCTGCCAGAAATTTTCAGCGCGGAAGTATCTTTTTTATTGTTATGCTGAAAGATCTCAGTGATTAATGAGTTCTGCCCATTCCCTTCAAGGCCTGTTACCGCTATGATTTCCCCGCCATACATGGTCGTTGTAATATCTTTAAGAGACTTCGTTGAGAAGTGATTCAGTTCAACTTTTACCTCAGAATTTTTCTCAAATACAATAGTATCATCTGACTTCTTTTCAACTGTCCCGATGATACCGTCACCCATTCTCTCCACCATGTCATCGATACTTGTTTTGGAAATATGGCACTGATACTTTTCCTGACCATTCTGCATGATATATACATGATTTGCCAGGTCTATGATTTCCTGCAGTCTGTGAGAGATATAAATATACGAACGACCTAAGGAAACATCCTTCTGAATGTAGTCCTGAAGCTGCTGTGTCTGATGATTCGGAAGAGAAGATGTAGGTTCGTCAAGTATAAGAAGTTTTGCCAAGGGATCACAAAGAGCTCTGGCTATTTCAACCATTTGCTGCTGTGCGATACTGAGAGAATCAAGTCCTGCGTTTACGTTAATACTGTTATCGGGAAACACTGCATCTAGCGCTTCCCGTGCTATAGCTTTTGCGTCTTTTCTCCAGGTATAATTTCTCTTTTCAAAGTTATTGTGATGCTCTATATAGAAATTCTCGTATACTGTGAGGTTTTTGCATAGGGAGAGTTCCTGATGAACAACACGGATCCCCTGTTTTCTAGACTCTTCAGGTGTGTACTTCTCAATATTAACAGCCTCACCATTAAAGAAAAGCTCTCCATGATCTGCGGGAACACTACCAGAGATGAGATTCATTAGGGTACTTTTCCCTGCCCCGTTTGCCCCAACAAGAGCGAGGACTTCGCCTTTATAGAGTTTTATATCTAAATTATTTACAGCTACTGTGGGACCATAAGTTTTTCTAAGCCTTTTAGCAACAATAAATAGACGATCTTCTCTACTCATATCTACATCTTTCAATTTCCCGTCCTCAATGATCAATCATTATATTAAAATAGTAAGTGCGTTCTATGTACGAGAACGCACTTACGTGTTTAAGACTTCTTATTTGCCAGTCTTGATGATGTTTTCAATAACATATTCGTTAGAGAAATCGGGTGAAACAAAAGTACCGGCCTTCATTCCAGCATAGTCACTCAAGTTATCTTTAGTGATGTGAGGAATTCCGAGCATCATTGCTTCGGGCACTTCATAACCATTAAGAATATTCAGAGCTACCCAGAAAGCAGCACCACCACATCCGGGTGTTGATCCCTGACTCATAGTTTCATAATTGTCTTGTGCTGACCACCAGTTAATAAATTCAGCAGTATTGTCTCCAATGATAACAGGCATTTTTCTGTCAGTCTGTTCAAAAGCGTTCACAACACCAATTGCATCTCCGCCACAATGGGTAATAACTGCATCTATTTCAGGGAGTGAAGGTAGAACCTTGATGAGTTCTTCCTGAGTCTTTGTTGCGCTGGCTTCTCCGATGACTTCCTGAACGAGGTTGATGTTCGGGTAGTTCTTTAAGGTATCAATGATACCTCCGTAGATTCCCTTGTCTGGTGCAGCACCTGATACTCCGCGAATTACAACTACATTTCCTTTATTACCCATTTGACTTGCGACATAGTTTGTGCTGTCAGTACCAACCTGTGCCCACGGGTAGTCCATGGTATAAACACCATCAAGATCAACTATAGAATCAAAAGCTACTACTACAATGCCCTGATCAAGAGCTTTTTGGATTGTGCTGTTCAATGCTGTCGGTGAAGCGGCGCAGATAGCAATCGCATCTACTCCGCTCAGAATAAAGCTGTTGATCTGAGCGATCTGAGCGTTAACTGTACCGTCACCATTCTGAACCTGAAAATCAGAGATGTAACCAGCATCTTTAGCAGACTGCGCAGCATTGGAAAATGCCTCTACCATCTGCTTTCTCCAAGTGTTCCCGAAGTAAGAGTTTGAAAGACCTATTACAAATTCACCCTGTTCGAGATCTCCGGTAGGGGCTCCCTTGGTAGCAATCCTGTCGGTTGCAGTTGCTTTTTCTCCCTGTGCGAAAACCATACCAGTCATCAAAACAAACACAACTAAAAGTACTAATACTTTCTTCAACATTTTCCCATCCTCCTTGATGTTTGAGAGCTTTCTCTCTTGAAAAAAAATTTATTCACTTTAAAAGTGAGACTTCCTATTTATTGCCCATCAGCAAAAGATAAAACATCATATGTTTGATTATTATATTATATAACTTCATTTTTACGATGTCAAATAGTTTTTTGCTCTAATATTCTTGCTAATTGATTCAAAATTACTTAAAAAGACATATTCATCATTTTTTAAAATCTTTTTTATACAAACCACCATTTATGTACAAAAAATCCAATGTTATTGAAAAATACTTACTTCATCCTGATTCCGTATAAATCAATCTAAGCCGGATTTTCAGTACTTAAACTTCAGCGACCGCACTCCCCTGTGAAAATTTTGAAACCGATACAAAGGGACGAATGATATAAGACATTGATCACTCCCATTCTAGTGAGACCATGAGGTAAATCAGTTTCCGGAAACCTTACAAACATATACAGACGGTACTATACATATTCATCATGATCATGTCGTCGTCTATTGATATAGCACACAATACGTTAAAATGTTCGGCCACAGGCACTTCAATTTAGCCACAGGCAAATTTTTCACACTATATGATGGAGCATCTCAACTTGTCACGTCTGGCTGGACCTGACGTTATACATAATAACGGAATACTTTTAGCCCTCCATCTATTTGTTTTACAAAGACTTATGATTTTGCACTTATTCCACAAAACAGGATTTTTCGGCAATTTAGACTACTCACTTTTGCCTGTTTTCGGGGCATATATCACCTTAATATTATTTGACGATATAACGTTAAATTGTGCCCTATTCGTTAAAAGGTTTCATTTAATTTTGTGAATGCAGCATATTTAATAAGTATCCCCCTACCCCTGATCAACAAGCCATCAAAATCAAGGTTCTATCTGATACAAAGGTACGGTTCTCCGGTAAAGAGTAGGAGAAAACCATGACCGAAATTCAGAAAGAACATATCCATGAAATGCGAAGCCTGGGATGTACTTATCGACATATTGCCGATGCCCTATCACTGAAGGTGGGAACGGTGAAAACGTACTGTATACGCGCAACCAGAAAAGGCCTCATCACACCAACTGAACAAACATCGGAGAACTCGTGCAAACAGTGCGGAACCCATATAGACCAAGTCCCGAAACGGAAGAGGAAAATCTTCTGTTCAAAGATGTGCAGTCAGAAATGGTGGAACAGCCATCTCTATCTGGTGGATCGTTCTTCAAAAGCTCTCTACCACTTCACCTGCCCTACCTGTGGAAAACAGTTCTCGTCCTATGGCACACCCAATAGAAAGTATTGCAGCCACGAGTGCTATATCAATGCACGTTATTATCAGGAAAAAACCCTATGAACGAGAGTCTGTTTAATGCCGAATTGGATTATCAGGTTGCTTCGTCCATTGCATCCTCTCTTCTGAGATCAGGATTTCTAAGTGATGAAGAACTCATTCAGGTTCAGACCTTGCTGCTTGAGAAATACCATCCAATATTAGGCTCATTGTTTGCTGAGGTTGGTTGACTATTGTGGCGCTATACTCGATTGATACACTACAAAACAATTATTTACAGGGTATAGATATGAGTACTTGTGAAACAACAAACAGGAATACAGAGGCATGGCAGAGATAATAAAAATAGAGCACAGTCCCCTTCATCATTATGTGAGAAAACGAGTAGCGGCGTATGCCCGAGTATCAGTCGATTCCCCAGAGCTGATGGATTCTCTCGAAGCCCAGGTCAGCTATTACCGTGACTACATCCACGCTCATCCTTCTTGGGAGTTTGCAGGAGTGTATGCAGATGCAGGTATATCAGGAACGGCGATTAAACGTCGCAACGAGTTACAACGAATCCTTGATGAATGTGAGGCCGGCAGAATTGATATCATTCTCACTAAATCTATTAGCCGCTTCGCACGCAACACTGTTGATCTGTTAAAAACCGTGAGGCAACTGAGGGAATGGAATATCTCGGTCCGATTCGAACGGGAAAACATTGATTCCCTCTCACCAGATGGAGAGCTGATGCTTTCAATCCTCGCCTCCTATGCACAGGAAGAGAGTTACTCAACAAGCGAAAATGTGAAATGGGGTATTAGAAAACGATTTTCTCAAGGAAAGTTCCCTGCCTACAACATGTATGGCTACAAGTGGGTCAATGAACATTTTGAGATTATCGAAGAGGAGGCACAGGCGGTACGATTCATGTACTCTTCATTCGCCGACGGCATGTTGCTTACTGAAATCTCTGATGCTTTGGCTGGACAAGGTATCTATAACCGCAAAGGGTTACCTTTTGGAAAATCTTCCATCATGAGAATCCTAGATCAGGAGAAGTATCGTGGGTTCAGTATCCTCCAAAGAACGTTTACACAGGATCATCTCACACATAATAAGAAGATCAATCGTGGAGAACTTCCTCGGTTCTTAGTGAAGGGAACGCACCCGGTAATCATTGAGAAAGAATTATACGAAAAGGTTGAAGCTGAACGAGAACGAAGGCGCCAGAAGGGAGCGGTGAGATGGAGACGAGCCACCTGTTTCACCGGTAAAATAATCTGTGGGTATTGTGGATGTACATTCACCTATACCCCCTACTCCCGAAGTGGAGAGCTCACACAATTTCAGCTGGGGCATTACCAGTGTTCTCATAAACGAAAACACGGAGCAAAGTCTTGTGTATCAAGAAGTCTGCCACTCTATACTTTGCGACAGATATGCTGCTCGCTTTTTGATCCATTAGCAGAGGATCCTTTCAACCCGACCTGGATCAATGAGCAGGTAGACCATATCGTTGCATTCGCTGATATCCTAGAGTTTCATCTTAAAGCGAATGAAATCCTTACAACGCATTGGAAGAATACCGCCAAACGCGATGCATGGGCTCATCGCCGTGCGCTAGCACAACAGAACATTGACAACACCGAGGTAAGGCTATGAAAGAAGTGCATGTGATTCCGGCATCCCGAGAATTCAATGGGAGACAATCAACCAATTTCTTTGGTACAAAGCGACGTGTTGCAGGATATGCTCGGGTATCTACCGATAGCGAAGATCAATATGCATCCTATGAGGCACAGGTTGATTACTATACCTCCATGATCAGATCCCATACTGAATGGGAGTTTGCGGGGATGTACACCGATGAAGGAATCAGTGGCACCAGTACGGCCAAGAGGGAAGGATTCAAACGGATGATCAGTCATGCTCTTTCAGGCAAGATCGATTTGATCATTACCAAATCTGTGAGTCGCTTCGCGCGAAATACCGTAGATAGTCTGCAGACCATCAGGAACCTAAAAGAGCATAATGTGGAAGTATATTTTGAGAAAGAGTCGATAAAAACCTTTGACAGCAAGGGTGAGTTATTGATCACCATTATGAGCTCGCTCGCACAGGAAGAATCACGATCCATATCGGAGAACGTAAAGTGGGGCCGACGCAAGCGCTTTGCGGATGGACAGGTCACGGTGTGCTACACACGATTCCTCGGATACGAAAAGGGACCTGATGGGAACCTTGTGATCAATGTCGAACAGGCAAAGATTGTCAGGTATATATTTTCTCTGTTTCTTCAAGGGATGACGTTCAGTTCAATTTCAAAGAACCTTGAGATTCAAGGATATAAAACAGGTACCGGAAATACAACGTGGCATGTATCCTCGGTTAAAAATATTCTAACGAATGAAAAGTATAAAGGAGATGCATTACTCCAGAAAAATTATACAGCTGATTTTCTCACCAAGAAGCCTGTGGCAAACAAAGGAGAGGTTCCTCAATACTATGTCAGAGGGAACCATGAAGCGATTATTGAACCTGTGGTATTTGATATGGTGCAGCAAGAAATTGAATACCGATCAAAACATGCAGAGACAACCAGGGGGTCCCATATCTTTTCTGGACGTATCCGCTGCGGTCATTGCGGAGGGATTTTCGGCGCTAAGGTTTGGCATTCAAATGATCTCTACCGAAAAGTTATTTGGCAATGCAATCATAAATACAAGCACAAGAAAGCCATATGCAAATCGCCCAACGTTTCAGAAGATGAGATGAAAGCAAAATTTATACAAGCGGTAAACAAGCTCATCACCAGAAAGGATGAGATCCTCTATAATATCCAGAAGATGATTGATGAAGTATTGAACGGTGCGGAGTATGAAACAAAAATTAGAGAAATGAAAGTTTACCGTGCCCAAATTATATCACGTATGGAACAGGTCACTACAGCCAACGCCAGTGCCGCGTTGGATCAACACACTTGTAAGATACGGTTTGAACATCTCTCGCAGCAATTGGCAGAAAACGACAAGGAACTGGCAGCATTGGAAGATTCGATACGTGACCGAAAAAGCCGAAAGACTAAAATAGAATTCTTCCTAACCACTCTGCAAAAACAGGATGATATTATAACCGAATTCTCTGCCCCACTATGGCACTCGCTCATTGATTATGGTGTGATTCACAGCAAAGAACAGGTATGTTTCATGTTCAAGAATGGAATGGAAATCGAAGCCTGACGCTCATCATGATCCTCTCGCTTAACGTGATAAGAAATCCCCATCCTACCTACCATACACATTTCACAAGATCCTCATCTTTCGATGTTATCGAGTTGAGAAAACTTTCCCTATGTTTTTAGCCCTTTATTTACAACGACTCATTCAACAACTATACTTATAATAATTATTCACTAAAGAGGTAGGAGAAAGTATATACTTTGATTCCACAGCTTTTATTTGACATAGCATATTGCGACTCATTTAAACAAGAATTCGATGATACAAAGGTATGTTTCAAAATTTCCCATTATCAACTTAAATCTAACAGAAGCGCAGAAGATATTATGATACCTGAACCTTGGGATGGAGACATTGCTTCGGCTCCAATACTTGTTGTTAGTTCAAACCCGGCTTATACACCGGAGGAATTATTTCCTACAAAGGACTGGCCGAGAAATATGGTTGCGGACTACTTTACAAATAGATTTAAAAATAGAGGTAAATTATACAGCTGGACGTACAATCATAAAATATTATTAAAGGATGGTTCTCGTGGTCACTCAGTAAGATACTGGAGTAGTATCCAGAAACGGGTTGAAGAGTTACTTGGACGACCTGCTGTTCCAGGTCAGGATTACTGTATGGCAGAGATTGTCCATTGTAAAACCAACCAAGAGTATGGGGTAAAAGAATCCGTTGATTTCTGTGCTAGGAAATTCTTGATGCGGAAGATTGAAGTTTCAAACGCAAGGTTAATCTTGGGCATTGGATCTCATGTTAAATCCTATCTTAATGAGGTTGATACGTTATCTTCTGTACCAGTTGTCTACTTACCCCATCCGTCCTCGTTTGAGACGAAAACGTTTCATGGAAAGTATTCACAAGAACAAATTGCGAGATTTCGCAGTTATTTAGATTCTGGTACAAGCACGAGAGACAACCAACAAACTTTAAATATAATGATGCCATCAGACGATGAAGTTATTGATTTTATTAAATCAAGGTTAAGGTAAAGAATAGAAGATACTAAATCCTGATGATGCAACGCTGCTAATCTAATTTCGAAGAAAATACTTATTGTGCCATAGTTGACGTATTGATAGAGGTGTTCTCTATCCCGATACGGGAGCGGGCAACAGCAATCATCGTAGCCCACAATCATCCCAGCGGCAACCTGATCCCCTCCAAAGATGACCTGTCAGTCACTGAAAGACTGAGAGCAGCCGG
>Ga0272443_10006725_pt1 | contig 11249 bp, 15 predicted proteins | sample SSMAcet12_FD_193581 | JGI IMG/M metagenome (GOLD analysis project Ga0272443, IMG submission 193581) | Marine sediment archaeal communities from Little Sippewissett salt marsh, Falmouth, MA, United States - SSM-Acet-12 | ecosystem: Environmental > Aquatic > Marine > Wetlands > Sediment ... | reverse complement strand
TGGATAATAAAAGCATTGATTTAATATTAACTGACCCACCTTATGGAGTTGGTATCGAATACGATAATTATAATGATACTGAAGAAAATTGGTTTGATTTAATGTCTAATGTACTCCCTGAGATGATAAGAGTAGCAAAGATGGTAATAATGCCAGTTTGTAGGATAGGAAGGTTACAATGGATTTATAGTAATTATCCACCCGATTGGTTAATATGTTGGTATAAAGGTTCGGGTGGTCATCGAAGCTATATTGGATTTAACGATTGGGAACCTCATCTAGTGTATGGGAAATATTTAAAACAACAATATATGCATGATTATTTCCATACAAAAGGAAGTCCTCCAAAAAATACATACGGTCATCCATGTCCTAAACCTTTGGCATGGGCTTATTGGATAATAAAAAATGTTGCAAGAGATAATACAATAACAATTTATGACTCGTTTTTAGGTAGTGGTACTGTAGCTTATGCAGCAAGGGAATTAAGACATAATTATATAGGGTCTGAAATAAGTAAAAAATATTGTTCTATTGCTGAAAATAGGATGTCACAAATGATGCTTTTATAATTTTTAGAAAATTTTATTTTAAATTTTTTATAAAGAAAATATGGTAAATAAAGAATAGAAAGGAGCTATAAAATGAGTAACAAAGCAAAAATAAAAGATTTGGAAACAAAAATTGTAATGTTAGAAAGTCAAATAAAAACACTTGAGACAGCTATAGATATATTGAAACAAGAAAGATATATTTACCCTGTGTATCCATCTGTGCCACCGTATCCGACTTATCCTTGTGATCCAATATACTATTAAGGAGATGTAAATTATGAATCATAGGACAATAACAAATTCTGATTTAAAAGAAGCATTTAGACGATATTTAGTACTTAATTATAAAGGTATAATCCCTTCGGGGAGTAGGGCGTGTATAGAGGATTTTTGTAAACAATTTTTAATAAATAATAATAAATTGACAAAAGACTTATTAGCTTCTGTTTGTAGTAAGTTTTCGGCGGCTTTGATATTCACAACGTGTAAAGAAGACTTGAGAAAAATAACGGGGGATTATGATTAAAATAGCACTAGAAGTATTTTTAAATAACTATTATAATCGTTACTTAGAACAGAATAACGAAGAAATAGAATTTGAAGAGTTTAGACAATTAATAAATAAAAATAAGATAAAAAAAGAATTTTTTGATGAATGTGATTTGGATATGTTTTGGATGTATAAAGATTTTTATTATGATAATGTATTTGGAGATTTTGAGTGATTAAACTCGACGACTACAAAGATAAAATCGATGAACTTAAGCAGCAAGGTTATAATACAAAACAAATATTAAAAATAATTAAGGAAGAATATCGATCTAAAGCTAAAGAAACCACAGATAAAAGACCAAAAAGCCTTATACAAAAAGAATTATTAGAAGATTTTTGGCTTTTTGTTATATGGTTAGATGAAAGAGATGAAAATAAACCGACTCGACCTCCATTAATTCCTACCAAAAGTCAATTATATAAAGATATTTGTCGTTGTCTCACTCAGGATAGTAAACGAATGATTATAGCATTACCGAGAAAATTTAGAAAGTCTTATTTGATAAAGGCTTACATAATATGGTATTTATTAAATCATCCGAATCACAATATTAACCTTATTTCAGAAACACTTAATTTATCCACAGATTCTTTAATTTCTATAAAAAGTATTCTATCGTATAATAAACATGTAGTAAATTTATTTGGGGCAGAATTATTAGCTAGCATAGGAAATAATGAACGAAAATTAACTTTAAGGCTAAGAAATACACATAAAAGCGGTTTTAATGTGTATTGTTGGGGTATGAGTAATGCTATAACGGGTAAAAGGAGTGATATTGTAATTTTCGATGATATTATCGGAGAAACATTTAAAGACAGTACTGAACACACTAAACAAAAAACTATTAATAAATTTTATTCGGTATTTCCTACTTTGGAAACTTATAGCAAAGTAATATACATAGGGACTCGGTGGTGTAGAGGCGATCTTATAGAAATAATTCAAGATAAAGATAATTTAAATGAATGGAGTGTATTTATAGAAAGCGTTTATGATGAAAACAGAAATCCGAAGTTTCCGGAAGTTATGGATAAGGAAGAGATAGAATTACAAAAGAGAACTTTACCACCTGCCTTTTTTGCTGCTCAATACGAAAATAAAATAGTAGCTGAGGAGAATCAAATTTTTAAAGTTGATGAATATTTAAGATACGATACTTTAAATTTTGATGATATAAAATACATGATTATGGGAGTCGATTTGTCGTTAGGAAAAGGAGGCGACAAAAATGCTTTAGTGATTATTGGAATTAATGATAAAAGCCGGGTGTTTGTTATAGACGCTTTTGGGAACAATCAAATATTATTAGATAAATTTTATGAAAAAATTAGAGAATATTATAATAAATATAAGTCAAAAATCAAAATTGTTATTGTTGAAGCGATCGGTGGTTTTCAAGATAGATATGATAGGTTTAAAGAGAGGAATAGAAATTTTAGTCATGGAATACCTTTTGATGCTGTTAAAGGTCAATCTACTTCTAAGAATGCAAGGTTAGAATTCATATTAGAACCGGCATTTAGAAGTGAAAAACTATTATTACCGAGTGATCTTATAGTTAAACAAGTTATAAATAATAATTATATCAATAAAGGCTTGCTAGATTTGATTGAGGAGCTTCGATTTTTCGATATAAAAAACCAGAATTCTAATATCGATGATATGATTGACGCTTTAGCTTTAGCAGTAGAAAAGTTAAATGAGTATGAGGACACTTTAAGTTATAGTCCTAGATTTACATCGGTAAACACAAATAATAGTAAAAAGAAAAAATATGGATATTAGACGTCAATAACCCTCGACTAAAGTCGAGGGCTTGCTTGGTGACAAGTGAGGGTAACTTGTTGATTAGACTAAGTACCTTGTAGGGTACTACGTTCTTTAAGTTATAATACCTGTGGGTACTCCACTAGCCTGCAGCTCTATTACTTGGTATTAAAAGAGTTAAAAGACTCGGTGTATTAAGTGTAAAAAGCTTTTAGAACATTGTCGAAGTGGATTAACTCTGAAAGGAGGACGAAACTTGAGAGTATTCGTCATAAATAAAAGAAAACAACCATTAATGCCAACAACACAAGGAAAAGCAAGGAAGTTGTTAAAACAAAATAAAGCAAAAGTATATAAAAGATACCCTTTTACTATACAATTAAATTATGCTACTGGTGAAGCTAAACAAAATATTACACTCGGTATTGATACTGGATATAACAACATAGGATTTAGTGCTATTACAGAAAAAGAAGAGATATATTCAGGAACTTTAGAATTAGATTCAAAAACTACAAAAAGACTTACAGGGAAAAGAATGTATAGAAGGACACGAAGAAACAGATTGCGCTATAGAAAACCAAGATTCAATAACAGGGTAAAAACAAAACATAAAGGCTGGTTACCACCCTCAATAAAACGAAGGTATGAAACACATATCAACTTAATAAGAAAAATAAAGAATATATTGCCAATAAGTAGACTAATACTGGAGATCGCAAAGTTTGACATCCAAAAGATAGAAAATCCAGGAATAGAAGGTTCTGGTTATCAACAAGGTAATATGTATGGTTATCAGAACTTAAGAAGTTACTTAATGTCACGTGAAAAAGGGAAGTGCCAATTATGTGGCAAAGAGTTTAGTAAAACAGACCCTGCACATATACACCATGTTATTTCAAGGAATGATGGTGGTACAAATAAACCTAAAAATTTGGCTTTATTGCATAAGAGTTGTCATCAGAGACTACATAAAAAGAATCTAAATCATAAGCTAAAAAAGAATAAAGAATATAAAGGTTCTACATTCATGTCAATAATACATAAGAAGTTTTATAAAGATTTACCAAGTCTGGAAGTAACTTATGGTAATATAACATTTGTAAATAGAAATAGTTTAGGTTTAGAAAAATCACATAGTAATGATGCCTTTGTAATAGCGGGTGGTAATATACAGAAAAGAATAAATCCAATAGTAATAAAACAAAAACATCGTAATAACAGGTCTTTAGGTAAACAGAGGAAAGGATTTGCCCCATCAAGTAGAAAAAAAAGATATAAGATTCAACCAATGGACTTAGTAAAGATAGCTGGTAAATGGTTAAGAACTAATGGAGTACATTGTAAAGGTAAAAGGTTAATGGTAAATAAAAAAAGTATAAATATAAATAAAGTAGAGTCAATCTATAGTTTCGGAAGTTTTATATTTAACTAAGGAGGTTATGGCGTTTCCTCCCACAGCTAAAGCAGTGGGTTTCCACGCCTATTTAGATTCATGAGTAAAAACAAAGTACATTTACATATTTATTGTAAAGACAAAAGGTATATAAAAAAACAAACTAGAAAAGCCTTTAGAAGAAAGTTTATGAAAAATATAGAAAATTTTGATATAACACCAAATTCTTTAAATAAAGAATTTTGTTTAAGTTGGTGGACATAAGGAGTTATAAATTATGACTGATAAAGAAAAAGAAGAAATAAAACAAATTGATCAATTTGAAAAAGCTATTTTTAGCAAAATTTTAAATATTATTGATAATTTTAATAATTTAGATTGTTCAGATCACTTTTATAGATTTGAGGTTGTAAAAAAACATAAAAGAGTATTAGCTAGAATCTTTGTTAGTAGTGGATTAGATGTTATAATTATTATTGATAAAAAAATCTCTATAGAGATATTACAAGTTTATAATGGCAAATCACTCTATAGAAAAGAATACAGTTTAAAAGAAGGCGTTGATAATTATATGGAATTAGAAAATATAATTTTTCAATTTATTGATGAGTGTTAAAGAGGAATAGGAATGAAAAAAACGGATTTTAAAAATTTTCTCGATGATAATGATTTAAAATTTGTGCTAGAAAAAGTTGGCAAAGGCATTGTTGATAATGCTATAAAAAGACTAAAAGAGCAATCGACATGGAACGGGACGGGGCAATTAGATAAAAATTCTACATGGACTTTGTATTATAAAGCTAGTAAAGGTTATGATTTGAGGACTGGAATAATGAAAGATAGATCGTTAATTAATAGAGATAGTTATAGTATAACAATCTCAGGAAGCACTCTTAAATTTCAAATGATTTTAAATGTTGTCGGGGAGGCTTTAGAGAAAATACAGACTTTAGCTTTTTGGGGAGAGGAACGATCAAAAAATTATATGAGTTGGTGGGTTATCGATAATTGGCAAAGTATTGTAGATGAGATTGTTTTTGAATTAACAAAAATAATAGTTGGAAAACTAGAGGGAAGATTTAATTAGTCAAAAATAATTTATGATATTTCACACCAATTTTTTTAAATATTTATTCCTTTCTGAACAGTATTTCATAATTTAACCAATAAATATTTATATAAAATACTAATAAAACAATATAAATTATTTGTAGTTATATAGTTACAATGTAATATACAATAGAATTATAATACATAAGTATAAATCTTGTAATCTATTAACTACATAGTAATAACGGCGTGGATAATATCTTTGATATATTACTACTTTTTACATATTCATATATAAATATATTACATTTGAATTTAATGTCGAAATATCAACGATATGAAGAAGTTTTTTTATGTTTAAATACCTTATCCACAACCAAACAACAACGATAGTTGTAAATTATTTACAGTAAATAATTTACACTTTTGAAATAATTTAACTATATTTTATGTAACAATATATAGAATGAATAGTTATAAAATAAAAGAAAATACAGACAATTTAATTAAACACTTGCTTAAAGTAGCTAGAAATTCGTTAAATTACCGATTTGATGAAACTGCTTTGTATTGCCATATAGGAATAACATCAAACAAAAAAACTGATGAAGTTGTTTTATACCCGCTAACATACGAAGGCGAACGATTAATCGAGTGCTACTTAGGTTTAACGGTGTTTTATTAGGAGTTTCAAAAATGAGTGAAGCAACACAAGTCAAAACTTTAAAACGACAAGTTTTATTAAACGAAACTGAAGCCCTTCCAGTAGCAGATATTAATATGACAATAGACGGAAGATATATAACAGAGGCACAATTTAACGAAATGGTGGAAACTTTCGATCCAAACAATATCAAAGTAGGGTGGTATATCGGACATATATTTAATTTCTGGATGGAAAAGGACAAAGAACCTGAGAAACAGGGGATTATTAGAGATGTAAAATATGATGATGGCGTCCTATATGTATATTCACAAGACCTTAATCCTGAATTTCTAGAACTAATTGAACAAGGAAAATATACCGATTTATCGATAGAAACAATGAGAATGCCAATTGATGATTTTATTGTTAACGATGACGGAGAGAAGGAACAGGTTTATAAGTGGCATATTACTGGAATAGCGGCGGTAAAAACTGGAGCTTTTTCTAGATATGGTTTAGTAGAGTTTCAAGAATACTCTATAGAAGGGAAAAACTATAAAATAATAAATAAATCAAATTTTTTCGGTAATACTGAAAAAAAAGAGGTAAAAATGGCTAAACAAAATAAAAAAGTCAAATCTGACGAAACAGTTAATTCTGTTATTGTAGATAATGTTACTGAACCAGAGATCACAACAACTATGACAGTAGAAGATACAAAAGATAATGAGTTATCCATTTATGTCGACAATCTACAAAAACAAGAATTAGCAACAAAAGAAGAAAATGAGTTTTTGAAATCTCAGATAAAATTATTAAAAACAAAAATAGAAACAAAAAATTCTGAGATAGATGAATTAAAGCTAAATCTTTCTAACAAAGATGATGAATCTTTAAAAAAAGATTTTAAAATATTCTATCTGACAGGTCAAAAACAAGAAAAATTGCATAATAAATTTATGAAATTCGATGATGATGTAGATATTCTAAAAATCAAGCTTGATGATATTTATAAATCTCAAATGTGGCGGGATTACAGCTCTAATAATGATTTAAGAAAGTCTATCGAGGTTCAACTTGATAGGGGGTTCTTTATTGAAAAAATGAATAATACACAGTATGGTAATAGACCAGCTGAACGGGGTCAAAAATTTTCTAAAAATTATACTGATGATGAATTATATGAATATGCAAAAAAATTAGCAATAAAAGAAACTGGCTTTTTCAAAAGTGAAGAATTAAGTAAATATTTGAAAAAAGCTGAACAAGAAATTGCAAAAAATAATTATTAAAAAAAGTGAGGTAATAATAAATGGCTGTAAAAGGTGAATGGTTATCAACAAGTTTAGGAAGAGTAAAAACCGGTCAAGTAGCCGCCGTAGCAATGACAAAAGGAACAATATTAAATGGTACAGGCTCTAATAAAGGTGGTTCGACGACTGTATGGAATATGGGAGTATTATCGCATGATGTGGCACTAGGCGAAGATACTTATACTTTTCCGGATGGTTCTATTGTTTTAGTGCAAATTGCTAGTGGAGTTACTGCTAACGATAGATTAATATCAGATACAACTGCGACAGGAAAAGCTAGGACGGCAACATCAACTGAATATTCTTTCGGTATTGCTTTAGAAACTGCAGCAACGGCGGATGACTGGATACAAGTAAAGCTTAAAAAGGAAATAGTACCATAAAATTTAAGAAATTTATGAAAAATTTATAAAAGTGAGGTAATAATACATGTATCAAGATACAGGAACTTATGCAGATAAAATAATTAGTGGATTTGGTCTTAAGCTGCTAATAACCGGAGCATCTAAATTATTTGAGGCTGCTCCATACTATATTTCGGAACGTATAAAATATTATGAAATTTTAGACGATACTCCAGAACAAGATGCGTCTACTTCTCAGGTAGAAAGAAAAGAAAACGAATCCGTGTCTACTGGACATAGTAAAGTAACATCTTTAGAAGTGGAGTTAACAGAAAAAGCGAGACAAGAGCCTATAGATTATTTAACACAAATAAATTTAACGGATTCTAACTATCAATTAGATGAACTAGCGATGTCAAAAATTGTTGATTTATTTATACGAAATATGTATAAAAGTTTAAACACAATATATGAAAGTGCGACGTATTTCCCTGCTGCTCAAACGGTTGATGTTACAGCGACTTCGACGGCATGGAGTACTGCAGCGACTGCTGACCCGTTAAAAGATTTCTTAGCATTATTGACAAAATTTTTAGCGAGCGTAAATAAAGATATTGACTTAAGTAAAATTACAATTTTTATGAGTCATGAACTAATTGCAACGATTTATGCTACAACAGCTTTTAAAAATTGGAATAACAATGTATTTCAAAGTGATTACCAAAGAACAGCGGCAGAAATTGTGCTTAGTGCTTACTTTGGTTATACTGTTAATATTCTTCCACATGCAGAATTTACAGAAAAATTTGTAATTGAGTATATTGATAAACCAATAGGCTCTCAAACTATTCAGAATAATTTATTAAATGATTCGTCTATTATAACAGGATTTTACAATTTAAACAATATCGCACCGAATTTAGTAGACATGGGAATGACTGTTAACTTAAATGGAATAACGGACACACTTCCAGGAAATATAATTATGGGTAGAAAATACAATAAAGTTGACCAAACTGGTATTATTGTACATGGTACAACTATTAATAATGTATATGTTCATAATCAAAAAGCATTAGGAAGATTAACAAATATAGTATAAAAAGGTGATAAAATGGTTTATTTAACACTCAGTGAATTTGATTTGCAAATTCAATCTGAATTAAGAAACCTAACATCAAATGATAATCCGGATACTGCGAATGACACAGTAATTGAGGAATGTATAGATTTGGCGGAGAGTGTTCTAGATAGTTATATTGGAATTTCTTATAATGTAAGTGAGATTCGAGCATATGTTCTATTACCAACTTACAAAGAATTGAAAGATTTTCTATCTAGAATAACCTTTGTCATAGCGAGATATTATCTTTATTCTAGAAAAAATGCTTTAGTATCAGAATCTATTGTTGAAAAAGAGTATGAAATGGCGATTGAAACACTAAAAGGGATTAGGGACAGAGAGATAAAACTTCCAGGTGTGTCGCTTTATCCGAATAGTAACACTTATGTATCAAACCGGGATGATTATGTTTTGAATCAAAAAGGGTTTAAGGAATTTGGAAATTATGAAAATTATTGATAACTTAAAAAAATTCGTTAAAAAAATATTCCAACCTGAGAATACACAATATAAAAAAATCTCAAACATTAATACAATAAATTCCAATTATGACTATTGGCAAAGAATTTATAATAATCCAAATTTTTATAATACTACTATAAACGGATACAAACTTAATTCATATTCTATGTATGACAAAATGATAGATGAAGACGGTACTATAAAATCATCTTTAAGAGAACGAAAGCTTAAAATAACCTCTTTAAACTGGGAGGTATTTTTTAATAAAGATGGAAAGCTGAACAGAATAGAAAACAAAATACAAAAAAAACTAGAGCAATGGTTACATAACATAGAGATTGAAAGTAAACTCTATACAATGTTAGAAGCATTAGAATATGGTCAATCTGTGTTTGAGATTATATATGAGTATGTAGATGGAATTTATGAGCCGATTGATTTACAGAAACGAAATCCTTACTATTTCAACTATCTAACCGAGAATCAGCATTTTATCTATGTACCGCAGGGACAACAATCATTATCTAATTATGTAGATTTAACAGAAGATCATCCTTATCAGTTTGTCACACATAGGAACAACGCGGACACTCTTAACCCACTAGGTGAGAGCGAGATTGGATTATATGGATTTGTGCTTTATAATATGAAAAAACAGTTTTTAATCTATTATGGAATAACAGGGGAAAAACACGGCGACCCTAGTTTATTAGCTTCGATAGACCCATATGACAATGATGGGCGTCCAGATTCAAATCTAGAGGCAAAATTGAGGAGTATAGCTGAACAGGCATTAATAAATTTAGATGGAATTAATTCTAGGGCGATTAGCGATGAAAGAATTAAAATAGAACATCTTCAACAAGAAATTCATAATAGTTTTGATTATAGTAAAGCAATAGAACTTATAAAGCGTTTACAAGAAATTCATATAAAAGGTTCTACACTGACAAGCGACACTGGAGAATATGGAAATTATAGCACTTCCGAAACTCATGAGCGTACAACGGACTCGCTAATCAAAGCAGATATAAAACAGCTGAATAATACAGTAACTCGAATGATAAGATTATGGATAGATTTAAATTTTGATACTACTAGATTAGACATTTATCCAGAATTCCGAATAATCGAACCTGAGGTATTGAACAATGAGAGAGTTAATTTAATTCTTGAATTTATAGATCGAGGGTTAGAAGTAAAAAAATTAGCAATCGCCGATGAATTTAATATACCTGTGAGTGATGATTTAGACAAGAATGATTGTTTTAATCAAAGTACTAATAAGGAAGTCAACATAAAAGAAGATGAAATAATAAAAGAATTAGAAAATATTAAATTTAAAAAAAATGGTAAAAGTAAGGTGAGAACATGAATAAAGATTTAATTGAATTATTAAAAAGTTTAAAAGATACTACTAACTACAATGATATATGGAGTAGAGCCGAAATTGATAGGGTTGTTTATCGATTAGAAAATAATTTACCGATTAATTACTATACTGATGAGGAAGATAAACGAAACAGAATAATAAAAATAGCAAAAGATTTTGATAAAAAAAGTATTAAAACAAAAGACAAGATAGAAGAATCGAAACTGGAAAAACCAAAACAACCAAAACAACCGAAAAAAGCGAGTAAAAAGGAGGCAAAATAATTGAATATAAACGAAAAATTATTAGCTTTTATTAAAAAAACTCCTTGTTTAGATTACCCGACTTACAAAAGGTATACTTTATTTGTTTTAGGTATAAATTCGACGACTCCTGATATGAGTAGAAGAGAAAACGACAAAAAAGCAAAACGACTAATAGACAAGAAGTTAGAAGAGTTAAAGAATTGTCAAAACGAAAATAATCGAGTTAATAAAATGTTTGATGAGAACGAACCAAAACAGACAAAGAAATCGAAACGAAAGATTAAAAAAGATGATGATAGCATAACAGAAGAGGAATAAATAGATGAATGATTGTAAAATAAAATTAAGTGTAAAAGTTGAATTTGCTTATGGAAAAACAAAAGAAGAACTTGAAAAAAAC
>Ga0272443_10006724_pt1 | contig 11249 bp, 11 predicted proteins | sample SSMAcet12_FD_193581 | JGI IMG/M metagenome (GOLD analysis project Ga0272443, IMG submission 193581) | Marine sediment archaeal communities from Little Sippewissett salt marsh, Falmouth, MA, United States - SSM-Acet-12 | ecosystem: Environmental > Aquatic > Marine > Wetlands > Sediment ... | reverse complement strand
ATACTGCTGGGTGCAATCGTAGAGGAAACAACGGGCCTGAGTTTCACCGAGTATGTCGAGAAGCACGTCTTCGCACCCTGTGGGATGGACAGGTCGGGGTACTTCTCCTCGGACAGTCTCCCCCCCGATACTGCCCGAGTATACATACAAGATGATGACGGTTCATGGAGAACCAACGTATTCGCTATCCCGGTCGTAGGCGGACCGGACGGGGGTGCATTCACGACCGCGCATGATCTGGACAAATTCTGGACAGCCCTCTTTGAGAACAGGCTTCTCAGCAATGATATTGCCAAGAGGATGCTGACACCGCAAATTGAGGCCAAATCTGAGGGCGAAGGCAAGCACTATGGATATGGCGTCTGGATGAATGCTGATCGAGATTCTGTCGAGTCGTATTTCGTTGAAGGGTGGGATCCCGGTGTTGCCATGATTTCTGAAGTCTTTCCTGAAAAAAGAGTTCGAATTACCATAATAGGCAATTCGAACTACCCAGCCTTTCAGGTACATCAGTCAATCAAAGATGCTATGGGAATTCAGGTTCGCATTCCTAAAAACAGAAACACATAGAGCCAGAACTAAGCGTTCCCGTGAGAACCACACTGACCACCATTTCCCGTTCCATCGCACATGTTATCGCCAAGTTCGAGCTTATCTCTGATGTACGCGGTCACAATTTCCTCGGGGGTCAATGGAGCGGCGCCGATAACAACCTCAATACCATTCTGGTCAAACATGCCAATGGCTCGATGACCCATTCCACCCGCTATAATTATGTTACAGCCCTGTTCATGGAGCCACCTGGGTAGTACGCCCGGTTCATGCGGAGGAGGTGTTAGCATCTCCGTCTTGAGGATCTCCTTCTTTTCATCGTCCACATCAACAATCGCGAATACCTGGCAATGGCCGAAGTGCGGGCAGAGCTTCCCGTTTGCCGTAGGGATTGCTATCTTCATCTTGTAATCTCCATCCTACATCTTAATGTCAGTGACTTTTGTCATCTTGTTTTGCGCATGTCTTTTTGCCGCAGCGCGCAGTTCCAGCTCGAGCTTTTCCCAGAGCGACCGCAGCGTTTCAACCGAACCTTCCTGTGCGTATTCGACATACGGAAGTCCAGCAATCTGAGACTTAACAACCTGCTTGTCGTGTGGCAAAACCGCGAGAACTTCAATATGTTTCCCTCTGGCCCAGTTAATCACCTCCTTTGTCAGGCTCGCATTTATGTCAAATTTGTTTATACAAATCCCAAGCCCTACATCGAAGTGTTTCGCGAGGTCAACAACCCTTTCCATGTCATGCAATGCTGACCTGGATGGCTCGGTTACTATCAATGCATAATCAGCACCGGTCAATGAAGCGATAACCGGACAGCCTATTCCCGGAGGGCCATCGACGATGATGAATTCCTGCCCGTCCTCCTCGGCAATTGACTTTGCCTTTGATCGCAGTATTGACACCAGCTTACCCGAGTTGCTCTCGGCTATACCGAGGCGTGCGTGTACGAGGGTGCCGTACTTGGAACTCGAGACAAACCACTTGCCGCTGGAGACCGGGACGAAGTCGATCGCCTCCTCTGGACAGAAGTGCCTGCACACACCACAGCCTTCGCATGAATACGGTTCTACACGGAACAACTCTTCCGAATCTGCAGTCTCTGTCACGATAGCATCAAACCTGCAGTAGTCTACACATACCCCGCACTGGGAGCACTTATCCTGGTTGATTACGGCCTTGCTGCCCGCCGTGAAATCATGTTCTTCGTTTCTCTCTGACGAGAGTATCAAGTGGAGATCAGCAGCATCTACATCACAATCCACGAGTATCTTGTTGTCTGCAAGAGCGGCAAGCGATCCAACCATGCTTGTCTTGCCGGTTCCGCCTTTGCCGCTCAGCACTACCAGTTCAGCAGCCATTTATCCTCTTCTTTACATCATTGTGCAATTGTAACAGCTGGTTCGCCTGTGCAGAGTCTTTGCAGAGAACAGGCTCACCAACCGAATAGCCTTCGGCGAGTTTGCGATCGAACGGAATTCGCATCAGGACATCAATGCTCTGCTCAGAGCAGTACCTCTCTACCCTGTCATCGCCCACATCAGAGCGATTGATGACCACTCCGAACGGTATACGGAGACATCGAACCATCTCAACGGCCAACTCGAGATCATTAAGGCCGAACGGAGTAGGCTCGGTCACCAACAGAACGAAGTCAGTGCCGCTGACGGACTCGATCACCGGGCAGGAGGTTCCGGGAGGCGCATCTATGATGACTGTGCTCGATACCGACACCTCATCCTTGGCCTGTTTGATTACAGGGGGGGAAATCGCCTCTCCGACATTCAGACGACCCTCGAGAAATGTTACACCTCGTCCCTGACCGCTGCTGACAACCCCGATCGAACGGTTGACCTCACGAATTGCATTCTCAGGGCAAATATGAAAACACCCGCCGCAGCTATGACACAATGATGGGAACACCAGCACTTTGTCATTCAGTACGGCAAGGGCATTGTACTCACAGATATCACTGCACTTGCCGCAGAAGTTGCACTTATCGAGGTCGATCTCCGGTATGAGAACCCGGGCCTCTTTCGTCCGGTCGATTGACGGATTGAGGAAGATGTGCCCATTCGGCTCCTCAACGTCGCAGTCAACATAGGTCACCGACTCCCCGGTTTGGGCAAGAGCAATTGACAGATTCGTGGCAAGGGTCGTCTTACCGGTTCCCCCTTTTCCACTCGCTATGGATATTGTCATACAACCAGCCATGTTCTACTGCTTCCTCGTCATCATAGCACCACACTTGGGACATTTCATCTCGAAGCATGGGACCCCTTGTTTGTGGGGTGCGGTTGCTCCGCACGATGGGCAGACACAATCTCCACCGGGGCCGAGCGCACGGCCGCCGCCTCTACCGCGTCCGCCGCCACGTCCCATTCCCTGTCCAGAACCCTGGCCGCGGCCACCACCACCGCCGCCTCCACTGCCTCTTTGTGCCATGATCAACCTTCTTTCTGTTCCTGCAACTCTTCGATACGCTTGTTGATACTCTCGAGAGTTTTGGTCAACTGCTTTGATTCCTGCCTGAGCGCGCTAAGTTCATCCCTGACAGACTGCTCGCCCTCCCAGTACTGCTCCCCGGGAGCGGCAGGGTAATTGGCACGAGCCCATCCCGGCAGGCCGGTTGCATAGTACATATTTCTCCAACCTCGGCCTCCGCCACCGAAACCGCGACCCATGCCACGTCCGAAACCACGTCCGAAGCCTCCACCGAAACCTCTTCCGTATCCCGGATTCATATAGCCCGGGGTTCCAAAGCCCGCGCATATACCAACGCCTCGACCCGTCATCGGTCCGGCGCCCATCGGTCCTGTCCTATCACCACCTGGCATTTCTATCTCCCTTCAATAATCGTTATATGAATCGCACCTGCCGCATTCGGCAAATGCAGGTTATGGGTTTCCCATTATAGTCGAAGACAGCTAACGTCAAACCCAATGCTGATCGACGTTGGCGCCTTCACAGAGATCCAGCTTTTCATTCTTCGCAAGTTCGATTGCCTCCGCAACGGTACCCTCCGACCACAGCGCTGTCTTGATACCTGCCGCCGACAGAGCATGGAACGCCTTTGGCCCAAGATTACCCGAAATGACGATATCGACATTCTTTTTGGCAACATTCTGGGCTGATTGAACGCCAGCTCCCTGAACTGCATTCAGGTTCTGTTCGTTTTCCACGACCTCCACACTCTCGTCACTCGTATCATATACCACGAAGTATTTCGCGCGACCGAATCGAGGATCAACCTTACTGTCCAGGTCCGCGCCTTGAGATGAAACAGCGATTCGCATAGTACCTCCTAAGACCGGCTGCCACGGCCGAATCCTCCTCCGCAGCCACCACCACGCCATTTTCTGCCGCGTCTGCGGCCCATACCGCAACCGGGCATACGAAAGTTCTCGTTCTGAAGCTCCCCTCTCGAATGTGCAGTTACGACTTCATCAACATTCCCACGAAACCACGGACTTGTTCTGATTCCTGTTGCTGCCAGCAATTGCTCGAACTGCCTTGATATTGCCCCACAGATCAAAACTTCAATCCCCATGGAGGAAAGGAATCTGGCTCGATCACCGATCCCGGTGGTCGGCAAACTCACCATCTCACGGGACTTCTCCACACCGTCTTCTGAGTCTATGACAAGAAGACGAGTGGCTGAATCCATCACGGGCGACACGCGCCCCTCCCATATCGGAACTGCAATCTTCATATCTGCCTGATTCAAGTAGCATCGGCTGTGCCAAGAAACCGAAGACAGCCGAATTTCAACTTAAGTGGCTGTAATATGATGGTTTATGAAAGTGACGTATTGGGTGGTCGAGCTGTGGTTCTGCGAGAATGGTTGCACATACGCAACCACACCCCGCCCATATAACTGCACTTATGCAATCATTCGCCTGTAGGAGGAGATATTCCGAGCTTTCTCATCTTGCGCCAGAGCGTTGTCTTGTGTACACCAAGCTCGGCAGCAGTTTTTCGTCGGTTCCAACCGTTTCGACGAAGGACCTCGATAAGATACGCGGACTCGATTTCATCAAACGAAACGGTGTTCTCCGGGTGAGTTATTGATGCGGGTCTGACGGTCTCCGGGAGGTCCGAGACAGCAATCATGCTCCCCTGACCCAAAACGTGGGCGTGTTCGACGATATTGATGAGTTCCCTTACATTGCCCGGGTAGTCATAGCTCATCATGACTGACAATGCATCAGGAGAGATATCTTCGATAATTTTCTTCTTGAGGTTATTGAATCGTCGAATGAAATGCCTGATCAGGAGAGGTATGTCCTCACGACGATCTCTTAACGGCGGGAGCTTGATCGGGATCACGTTGATTCGATAGTATAGGTCCTCTCGAAACTTGCCCGAACGAACCAGTTTCTGGAGATCCTTATTGGAAGCGGCAATAATCCTGATGTCGGCATCCACCGATTCTGTTGAGCCAAGCGGTTCGTACCTCCGTTCCTGCAAGACCCTCAGCAGTTTCACTTGGAGAGCCGCAGAGATGTCTGCGATCTCGTCGAGAAACACTGTTCCACCATTCGCGACCGCAAATCTCCCGGGTCTGTCCTTGCGCGCATCGGTGAATGCCCCGGCCTTATATCCGAAGAGCTCCGATTCGAGAAGTGTGTCGGGCAGCGCGCCGCAATTCACGGTGACCAGCTTTGCATCTTTCCGATGAGACAGATTGTGAATTGCATTCGCAACGAGTTCTTTACCTGTGCCGCTCTCACCTTCTATTAATACGGTGCTGTCGCTCTCCGAGATGACGGGCAAAGTATCGAAAATCTTCAACATCTGGTCATTCTTGCTGATGATATCCTGAAACGAGTACTTCTGATCCAAAGCCCGGCGGAGTTCCGCGATTGCAGAGAGATCACGAAATGTCTCAACACCTCCGACTACCTCACCTTCGGAATTCTTCAGCACCGCGGTAGATATGCTTATCGGTACCCTGTCACCGTCGGAGTCAATAATGTATACCCCACGATTCATCAGTGGCTTCCCGGTATCGAAGGTCTCTCTCAGGGCGCAGTTTGTTTCGCAAATCGAGGCGTGGAAAACATCACAACACCGCTGACCAATCGCCTCCTCTCGAGAGATACCGGTGATTTCCTCGGCCGCTTTATTGAAAGATGTGATTCGCCAATCGCTGTCAACCGTGAATACACCGTCAGCAATCGAATCGAGAATGATACTCGTGTTTTCGTCCTGGCGATTTTCTTCTGTCATTCTACAACCAATCTGTTATCAGTACAGAACACAGTATATTGATGTGGTTGCGTTTTTGCAACCACAATGTTCGACAAACCACCTGATGTGGTGGCAAAGTCTCAAGACCAAAAAAAGATCAGAAGCCCGTCTTCGTACATAAAGTGTATTGACATATCGACGATGTGTACTATCTTTCCTATGGACACTCCGGAACAGATCACTTCTGAAGGAGGTGCGAAATGTTTGCCAAGGCATTGCGCATACTGAGTATTGGTATGTGTTGCCTGGCCCTGAACACCACAGCCCTTGCGTTCCACACCGAAAGCCAAGGCAGCAGCGAGGTTGGGTTCGAACCAGCCAAACTCATCGTGAAGTTCAAACAGAACGTACAACCGACAATCGCCAGTGATCAGAAAGGAGTCGCTCTGGCAGGGATTGCTGATTTCGATCAGCTTAACCGCCGTTATGGAGTCAAACATCAGAAGCAAGTCTTCGGAAACAGCCCTACCGCCAAACTACACAGCCGATTGAAACAAGTTTACATCCTCACGGTCGACGAAGGTGTCGACATAAACGAGATGATGCAGAAGTATCAGGAGCTTGACTGTGTCGAATACGCTCACCCCAATTACAGAGTCGAGCTTTATGATTCACCTGACGATTCCCTTTACTCTCACCAGTGGTACCTTAATAACACCGGACAGGGATTCTACCATGTTGAGAGAATCGAGGGACAATACAACGATACGCTCGCAATCGTATATGGAACTGCTGACGCAGACATCGATGCGCACGAAGTCTACCAGAATCCTCCCGATGCCACCTCAGTGATAGTTGCCATAGTCGATACGGGTGCTGACCTCAATCACCCTGATCTTGCCGAGCACCTGTGGCAGAATCCGGGAGAGATTCCGGGAAATGGCATCGACGATGATCTCAATGGATACGTTGATGACTATCAGGGCTGGGACTTCGAGGGTTATCCTTTCATGATCCCCGACAATGACCCAACGGATGTCATGGGACACGGCACTCACTGCTCAGGAGTCGTAGCCGCGATGACTAACAACAACAAGGGTATTGCAGGAATCGCGTCAAACTGCAAGATCATGCCGTTGTCATTCTACCCAGCGATATTTATCGAGCCCGCCGCAGAGGCTATCGTGTACGCGGCCGACAATGGAGCTGACGTGATCAGCATGAGTTTCGGGGCCCCATTCCTGATTGCGTGTCTTGAAGATGCCCTCAATTACGCCGCTGAGAAAGACGTGATTCTGGTTGCATCAGCGGGTAACGACGGTGCCGAGGTATTCAACTATCCTGCATCTTTCGGTACCACTATCGCAGTCGGAGCAACTGATTGTGACGACCACGTAACGGTCTTTTCAACCTATGGTACCCAGATCAGTCTGTGTGCACCCGGGCAGTCGATCCTCTCATTGAGAGCAGCTTATACTGACATGTACAGTATACACTACGAGCCCTATGTTCATATCATCGACAACATGTACTACATCGCATCTGGAACAAGCATGTCCGGTCCGGTGGTTGCATCTGTTGCTGCGTGGCTCAGGTCGATATCGCCCGGCATCTCAGCGGATGCCGCAAGGGAAATCATAGAACAGACAGCCGAAGACATTATCGATCCGTATGGTGACGGATCGTCTTATCCCGGTTGGGACAAGTACAGCGGTCACGGAAGAGTCAATCTACAGGCTGCAATCACGGCCGCACCGCAACTGAGGGCGAAGATTGCTTCCCCAGCTATACATGATCAGGTCTCAGGCGTCGTTGACGTCTATGGTATCGCAGATGGAGCAGAGTTCACAGACTATGTGCTCGATTACGGATTCGGACCAACTCCGGAGTCATGGACTGAAATTGCCAGTTCCACTTTGCCGGTTACTGACGATTTGCTTGGTTCATGGGATACGGGTTCTTTGTCAGGAATTTATACCGTAAGGCTCCGTGTTGGTGAAACTCACATGAGCGAAGTCTCGCTGTATGTAATGAATGAAGATGTCGCGACCATCAACGCTCCGTCGGTAGGAGATACGATCAGTAACGCCACTATTGTATCCGGTTCCGCAATCTGTCCTGATTTCGAAATGTGGACTTTGGACTGCGGTTTTGGATCCTCCCCGGTGGAGTGGGATTCGATCCGCCACTCCACGGTTCCAGCAAGTGAGAGTGAACTTGGCCTTTGGACAGTCGCTACACTTGACGAAGGGATCTACACGCTCAGGCTCGGAGTCAAGAATCATACGGAAGAAGTCACGGCAGTAACCAAAGAAATCTATGTCGCCTCGCTCTTCTCAGGTGACAGGGGATGGATGATAGATTTTGATACTGCGGTCTCCTTCATCCCCAACTACGGAGATTTCGATAATGACGGCAGTAACGAGATCGTGCTCGGAACAGCATCCGGCCTTTACTTCTTCAATACCGACGGAACACCTAAGACAACCGGCATGCCATCGCTCCCCCTCTATGACTTCCGCGTTCCAGTAGCTGTGGGAGACCTTGATGCCGACGGGATTGATGACTTTGTTGCTGTGAGTGCAGATCCACCCAAACTCTACGGCTGTCCATCGACCGAACCCGACTTCGAGGTTGACCTCGCCGAGGCACCCTGGGTCTGGAAATACCAGTATGCCCCGGGACATGGATCACCAGTTCTCTTTCTAATGGATGTCAACAACGACGGTAAGGATGAAATACACTACGCCACGGGATACATGAATGACCCGGTGAATACTTACATCTTCAATCCTGACGGTACGCCGTTCACATTGCCTGTCGTTTCCAGTCCTAACACCTATCTCCCGGCAGACCTGGACGGTGACGGGATAAAGGAGATATACGCTTTAGACGGCGACACATTGAAACAACACGATCACGTCGGTCAGGTCATCAATTCATTCGTTTTCGAATCTGAAGGACAGATACAGCCTGATGGTCTTTCTGCAGTTGATGTAGATGATGATGGCAAGCATGAACTCGTCTTCTGGGGTGTGTTTCTGTATTCTCTGTCTGAGTGCGGAAACTATACCATGTGGCTTTTCGATGAAAACCTTGTGCTAAAGCCCGGATGGCCGAATGTCACGAATATCAATGGATGCTTCGGTCAACCGGATCACCCGATCTTCGCAGATATCGACTCTGATGGTATCCTTGAGTACCTCGCAGAGAGCGGTGTTGTCTATGCGTGGAATCTGGATGGCACTCCATACGGCGGTTCTATGTCCGAAACAGCTGTTTTCGTGAGGTCATCGAATCCCAGTACCATTCACCCGTTGACGATACTGGATATTGACGGGGATGGCGAGCCCGAGATTGTCACCACAGAGACACCCACAATCATAGGTGGCTATGACAAGCAGGATGTCCTCGCGTGGAATAATGACCGCTCGATTTGCGATGATTGGCCGCTCTATGTGGGAGTCGATTTGGGCCATGGCCACCCCGAGACCCATACGAACTTGCCGGTTATGGGGGATGTTGACAGCGACGGAATACTCGATTTGTTCATGACCACCCGCGACAGGAGACTTGTGTTCACCGAATTGCCGGGCATACTTCATTCCTCGAGCGCGGCATACAGCCCATACTGGCGATACAACCGCAGCATGGACAACACGCTGCCGATCAAAAGCTTCGGAGGCTGTGGCAATGTTGACGGGCTCGGAGATGTCGACATCGACGATGTAGTTTACATCATCATGTACATCTTCTCCGGAGGCCCGGCACCAAACCCGATCGAGTCCGGCGATGTCAACTGCTCGGGAGATTGCGACATCGACGACGTCGTCTACCTGATTACATACATCTTCAGTGGCGGATACGCGCCATGCGACATCGACGGTGACGGTAATCCAGATTGCTGATCAGGTCAGCGCAATAAAAGCAATTTTGTGCAGCAGGAACCTCCCTTCGGGAGGTTCTTGTTGTTAGCGGCCTGCTTGATTCGTAGATTCGGCTGAAACGAGGTTTTGATGACAAAAACATCCGTACAGGAATTGTCCCAATCCGAGTACAAGTTGTATGATGGGATTCCGTGCAGCTTCACAGTCGAGAGAATCCTCAGGGTCGAACCTGTCAATGGTGGAACCGGGGGATTGAGGTTGGTTAAGGAAGCAGTAGAGGCCCCCTACATCAAGGACTTCGCTCTCGGCGGAAATGACGGCCCGACATCATGGTCAGAGGAATTCGACACTTCCGATTGGGGTATTTTCGTCGCCAGGTCTGATGACGAAGTCGTTGGCGGAACCACTATCGTCACCAATACTGACCTGTATCCCTTGAATCGATTCCAGCGAGGGGATCTTGCGGTCATGTGGGATATGCGTGTTCATCCGAACTGGAGACAGGCAGGTGTTGCCGGTGAGTTGTTCAGATACGCAGCCGCATGGACCTCGAAGCGGGGATTCAGCCAGCTTGGTATGGAGACCCAGAACACGAATGTCCCCATATTCAGGTTTTGATGAGACAAGGTTGCAGGCTGGGCGCGATACACAGGTATGGTTACGCCGGTCAGTCTGACGTTTCCCATGAAAGCATGTTTCTCTGGTACTGCAACTTGGGATCTACGGACGAGTCGAAATAGACCGGGAGATTCGGCGGCATAGGAAAGGGGAGCGACATAAGTCACTCCCCTTCGAATTCATCTGGGCATTTTAATCAACAGATGAGATTCACAATCAGCTTACCAGGAACGGCCTCCGCGATTGCCACCGCCGCCACGCCTGTCTTCACGAGGACGCGCTTCGTTGACCTTAAGAGTCCTGCCAGCAAGTTCCTGACCATTGAGTCCGGAAATAGCTGCACTCGCCTGGCCCTGATCGGACATCTCCACAAATGCAAAACCTCTCGGATCGCCTGTGTACTTGTCCTTGATAATGTTGACACTTGAGACCTCGCCAAAGCCCTCAAATGCCTCTCGCAGCTGCTCTTCTGTCGCTTCGTACGACAGATTTCCCACGTAGATATTCATTCTACACTCCACTACGGCTCATCCTGCGATTCACCTCTTCCTCAACGGACTGAGCGATCCTGGATGAACTTGTTTAAGCGCACTATTGCGCAAAGTTCCCATATTTGGCTTTTTTAGAGATTTGATCGGAGAAATAAGCCTCAAATAAAGCGGTAACGGAAACTACACATAACGATTAATAATATCGGTTTCATCATTCAATGTCAACACATAAATCCGAAAAAATTTGCGCTAAATCACCATTTTTTTGAGGGCTCACGATCAGCCGGTGCCAAACCCGGCATTCTGTAAAAGCCAAGGTCGCCGGGACTCCCTTCTCGGTTTGATCTATCTGCGCAGCAGATCAGAGCTGTCGACGTACTATTATCTTGGGCATTGACGAGGCATGCGCGAAGTCATTGATGACATCGCAGTAGACCGCATAGGGATAGTCTCCATCATCGATGTCTTCCAGCCGTTTGGTCACTTCGTCACCTGAGTCGACCTTGAA
>Ga0272443_10006723_pt1 | contig 11250 bp, 11 predicted proteins | sample SSMAcet12_FD_193581 | JGI IMG/M metagenome (GOLD analysis project Ga0272443, IMG submission 193581) | Marine sediment archaeal communities from Little Sippewissett salt marsh, Falmouth, MA, United States - SSM-Acet-12 | ecosystem: Environmental > Aquatic > Marine > Wetlands > Sediment ... | reverse complement strand
TCAGATTTTGAGCCGATGACCTGGTTGATGAAAATGAGCTTTTCCGAGACACCTGCTTTTTTCAACGTATCGATCTTCGAATGAAGTTACTGAGCATCGATAGCGACTTGCTCAACCGACAAGGCATTTTCTCGCCTATGCTGACGATCCTAAAATAAGGCAGCCATCTTGCCGGCAAACAGATATTATCGCTATGGTTAAAGGGGATTTCTGATAAGCAATCCGCTTGTAAGATCTTTATCAGGGTTCGCGCCATCCTTGCAGTCTATCGCTCCCGTCAAACCGGACTTACCCTCCAGTGAGGTCAGGGTAAAACCATGTGTCGCCGTAAGATTGTGCCCAGAGCTTTGGAGGCTCTCCGAAAAATTGTGTAACGTCTTGCTTCGTCATACCCTTCTGTAGCGATCTCCAATTAGCGGTAGTGCGCCAGTCGCAGGAAAAAACAGGTTCAGAGCGCAATTCCGAATGATCTCTTTGCTTGAGCTGAGCTTCAAATTTGGATATCCTCTATTCCTACTGCTGCACCTGCCTCTCCAATTCAACTATCTCCTTTGACTCGTCTTTCGCATCAACTGGTTCAGATGAAAAGATTAACAGTGCCATGAAGACGCTAAACATTGATAGTATTCGTGCTGTACTCATAATCATTGCATCCTTCATCAACCCTAAACTTTTATATGCTTTACGACCATCAATTCGATGCTGGATCTTGTTGTAATTCCCACAAGGCCTTCAGCATCGACATAACATCAGAAATCGCTTTATCTGTCTCAGCCACAAGTAATTCAGCCTGCGAATCGAGGACGTCACTACCGCAGTATCCGACCTGCGATTTTACGTAAAAAGAATAGAAATCCCCATCCTCTAACGTCCAAACAGCAGAATACACAGTCGAGAGAGAGGGATTATCAGAATCCCGAGGCAAGGTGACCAAGCGAAGCTGTACTGCTGCATCGTCCAGATCGACCAAACGCATGGAGGCTGAACGGCGAAACTCTTCTTTTACCTTGTACACCAAGCGACGCCCAACAATATCATCTGCCGTAGCATTTACTGATACTGGAAAGCGATCTTCTTTTGCAAAAGCGCTATTTGTAAGAACGAGTGATAAAACTGCGATAAGGATAAAACATAAACCTGTCTTCATGGGGCCTCAGTGAATTAAGTTAGGTTCATTCTTGAATTAGGACTATTGCCTTTCCTTTCGCTGTTTTCGTTTCACTTCCACCGGAATAATAGATTTCACCTGTATCCATAAGAACCACGCCGTTGGCTCCGATTTTAGCGGCCTGGGATTGAAGTTCTTTTATTACCCTGTCCTGTGCCGCCTGTGTTGAAAATTCGACGTCACTGGAAGCCTCGACTATCCCGATAGTTTCATATTGCGATGGTGGATCAAGATAGATCTTTACTTCAGTCGGGGCAATTGCAGGCCTCGCCTTTCCTGTGACGATTGCTGACCCAGTCGCACAACCGAATAAAGCCGCCAACACGAAAAAGGTTGTGATGATTCCAAGAACTCGCATTTTTTACCTCCCGTACTATTAACATTCATTATTATTGCTCCAAAAGCCTTTCTTATTTCTCTTAAATAAGATACAGCTTAATTGCTTTTTTATTGCATTCAAGATTCACTCCCGAATATTCAAGAAACTGAAGTAGCCTCCATTGACTGGTAACCCGCCGGCTACTTATGTAACCATTAAGTTCAAAACGTTCAGATTTCCCTCCACTGGACTTGTCGACAAAAATTAGCGTTTCCGGTACACTGGCATTTCTTCAATGCATCAATCTAAAAATGTAGCTACTGCCCGCCGTTAGAGACCCGTGCATACCCGATCAGAATTAATCGGAAAATGATCGATGCAGGAGCCATGAGGGGAAATAGAAGCCTTCTTGAGAGCAAGTGCCGCCTGAAAACATTGAAACCTTTTTGTCCTCCCATGCATAGAACAATAGATGGCTCGTGCTACCTATCGGGCTGGCAAATGACCGTCTCGACTGACAAAAACCTGTTGAACAAGGAGAACACTATGAAGAAAGACAAGCTTGTACTGCTCACCCTGTGTCTGTTTATAGCGCTGCCGCTGCAATCGTGCGTTGTTGCGAGGCCTGTTGCGCAGCCCGGTCCGAACTTTGTGTGGGTGGCACCCAGAACCTTTTCAGGAGGGGCTGTCGTTCCGGGGCACTGGGTCTACAAAGGCAAACCCCACAGAAACAAAACCTGGGTCCCTGGTCATTACGGCCCTCGCGGAAGGTGGATCGAAGGGCGGTGGAGAACGCTGAAGGCTCCCAGAAAAAATGCAGTCTGGGTTCCCGGACACTGGTCGAAAAAGGGGCGCTGGGTTGACGGACACTGGCGTACACGCTGAGAAATCCTCCGACAATCCTGACCGATTCGGGCTGGAGCGCATGACGCAACGCTCTATATCTTGCCGACAGGCGCGATATAGAGCGTAAACTCTTCGTCTCCGTCAATACCGAGAAGCTGGTCGCAGGCGTTCTGATCGTAGGCGGCTATGGCGCAGGTTCCTGCACCGAGAGCGGTGCAGGCGAGATAGAGGTTCTGGCAGACGTGGCCGGCGTCGAGAGCGATGACTTTGTGGGAGGCGAATCCATATCGCCACTCCATACGGGCAGGAATCGTGGTCCAGAAGAAGGTTGCGGCGGCATCGGCTACGAATTGCTGCCCGAGGCAGGCGCGGGCTGCTTTGATGCCGATACTGTCGTCGAGACGAACTTGCACCAGCTCTCCCTTGAGCGGGAGATAGCGGTAGATTCCCCTGGCAAGTCCGTGAACATGCTCTGCGGCAATGTAGGTCTCGAACGAGTGGCGTGCTCCGGCTGAAGGGACGGTGCGCAACGCGCACTCCTGGCTGAGCACATGACGAATCCCCTGGGTCGCCCAGAGCAGGGCGGAAAGCTCTTCGAGGGTAAGGGATTCATCCTTGTAGAAGCGTTGGCTTTCACGCCGGGCAATCGCCTCACCGAGCGGCATGGTGCAGCGCTGTTGCAAGGCCGACGATCCATCAGGCAGCACAATCCTGACCGCATCTTCCAGGCAGGGCTTCTGGAGCGGTGGAGCAGGCAGGCCGAGGCTTTGAGGTGTCTGACTGAAATCAACACGCTGTCGGACATGGTCCTTGAGAAAAGAACGGTTCTCTTCACATCTGCTTTGCCACGATGATGCCATAACGGGCCTCCTTTGTTGATGAAAACGCCATGCGAGGCTCCTGAGTCTCACTCATCCTGCATCGTTCACAGCCCGACTATTCACGTCCCGGTTCGCGCGTGATGATCGATGAAACCGTCTTCCGGTAATCAGGAAGCGCATCGACCTGACGAAAAAGGGGTTGCGGGCTGACTACTGCTTCTCTTCGAGAAGGATACGTAACGCTTCAAGGTTCTGCATAAACCTTGGGGTGAACACGAGCGAGACAACGGGGTCAAGAATCGCCATCAGCCCCTGAGGGGTCATGGTAAACCGGTAGGTGACGCTGGTACCGCCGGGCACGGCTGAAAATTCTACCGTTCCTTCATACGGAACCATGCTCTGTGTGCTCGTAAAGGTGTAGGATTTCCCCGGAAGGTAACCGGTAATGACCCACTCGGTGCGCATTGGAAAACCCATGATATTTCGAATCTCATATCCGGCTGTTCCTTCTCCTATAGGTCCCGTTGTTGTAATCGCCGATTCGAAAACATCTTCCTGCCATTGGCTGTCGTTGGAAATATCGGTGAGGTAGGCCTCCACTTCCGCCAAAGGCCTTTTGATAACTATCGAATGCTCTATCTGCATGGTGTGTATTTTTCTTTAAAAAACAGACTGAAGAGCTCAATAATTCCTTGCAGGAAAGATGTGACGTTCCTTCAGCGCGATCGGAGGCATAAAGCTCGTCCATTGCACTGCAGATCCTTCTGAGGAGAAGACAAATTCCTTATTTTACAGCACCTGACTGCAGGAAAAACTGTTTTCCTCCGCGCTCTTGAGCTCTTGTCAACCGCTAATCTCAGAAGACACCACACTATGACCATGCCGAAAAAAATAATGCTGCTTGGCAGCGGGGAATTAGGAAAGGAGTTCGTTATTGCCGCCAAACGGCTCGGGCAATTTGTGATTGCGGTTGACAGTTACCATGACGCTCCGGCGCAACAGGTGGCCGATGAACGGGAAGTGATCGATATGCTTGACGCCGAGGCACTCGACGCCATTGTGGCGAAACATCGTCCGGAGATCATCGTGCCTGAAATCGAAGCTATCCGAACCGAGCGTTTCTACGACTACGAACAGCAGGGGATACAGGTCGTGCCCTCGGCCCGGGCTGCGAATTTCACGATGAACCGGAGAGCGATCCGTGACCTGGCCGCCAAAGAGCTGGGCTTGAGAACGGCGGCCTACCGTTATGCGGCATCGTTCGAGGAACTGCAGCTCGCCATTGAAGCGATCGGATTGCCCTGTGTCGTCAAACCACTGATGAGCTCGTCGGGCAAGGGGCAGTCGGTCGTCAGAAACAGTGCCGATATCGGTCAGGCATGGGACTATTCGCAGAGCGGCAAGCGTGGCGACAGTACAGAGGTAATCGTCGAAGCATTCGTCTCGTTCCATACCGAGATCACCCTCCTGACGGTAACGCAGCACAACGGCCCGACGCTGTTCTGTCCTCCGATCGGGCATCGTCAGGAACGGGGCGATTATCAGGAGAGCTGGCAGCCGTGCCGCATCGATGAAAAATATCTGCGATACGCTGAGGAAATGGCTGACAAGGTGACCAGTTCGCTCGGCGGAGCGGGCATCTGGGGTGTCGAGTTTTTTCTTGCCGATGACGGCCTCTATTTCTCGGAACTTTCGCCCCGACCACACGATACCGGCATGGTTACGCTTGCAGGCACCCAGAACCTGACGGAATTCGAACTGCATGCACGCACGATCCTGGGACTGCCGATTCCTGAAATCCAGCTCCTGCGCGCCGGAGCCAGCGCAGTGATTCTGGCTGACAGAGAAGGCGACAATCCCCGATTCACAGGCTTGAAAGAGGCGCTGACCGATCCCGACACAGACATTCGGATCTTCGGAAAACCAACAACCCGCCCATACCGCCGCATGGGTGTAGCGCTGGTTTCAGGCAAGCCCGATGCCGATCTGGCGAGCCTCAAGCAACAAGCCATCAGCAATGCCGCCAGAGTTACCGTCGTCTGCGATGAGCGTTGAATGATAACGGACAAAGCCGCCTGAAAAGGCGGCTTTGACAAGGCAAAAAATCAATGATGCAACAACCAGCTCACACCGTTCGTCGGAAGCACGCCAGCGTCTCCACATGGCTGGTGTGCGGGAACATGTCGACCGGCTGAACCTCTTCAAGCCTGTAACCTTGCTGTACGATCTCCTTACCGTCGCGCGCAAGGTTGGCCGGGTTGCAGCTGACGTAGACAATGGTCTCCGGCTGGAGGCGGAGCAGGGTTTCAAGCGCTTTGGGATGCATGCCCGCACGCGGAGGATCGGTGACAATAACTCTCGGCATGCCATACTGCTCAAGGGTCGGGACCAGGGTGTGAAAGTCCTTCAGATCGACCTGATAGAACGCTGCGTTTTCAATCCCGTTCGCCCCGGCATTTTCAGCAGCATCGATGATCGAGCTCTCGACCACTTCGAGACCTACCGCCTGACGGCATCGTTCGGCAAGGTAGAGCGTGATCGTCCCGGTACCGCAGTAGAGATCATAGACAACATCGTCCTGCTTCAGCCCGGCCATGCGCATAATTCCCTCGTAGAGCGCTTCGGCCTGTCGGGTATTGGTCTGGAAAAAGGAGTTTGCCGAGATCCGGAAGTGCAGGTCGCCCAGCCTTTCGCGAAGAGTCCCGTCCCCGTAGACGACATACTCTTTCTCTCCGGTCGAGACGGTATTCTTGCGTGTGGTGACATTATTGACAATGGTCATTCGTCGGCCCTTCATGCGTTCGAGCAGATGGTCCCGATACGCCTCCATCAGCTCCCGGTCATACCATGAGGTGACAATATTGACCATCAGCTCGTCATGCTCTTCACTGTAACGAAGCATGAGGTTGCGGAGAAACCCTGTGTGCGCGCGGGCTGCATAGGGTTCAAGCCCCCGGTCAAGCGCAAACGCTCTTGTCGCCGAAAGCGCTTCGTTCATACTGGGTTTGGCAAGATAACAGGTGTCGATTTCGAGCACTTTCTCGAAGTTCCCCGGTGCATGAAAGCCCAATGCGAAGTCTTTGGATTTGTCCAATGTCTCCATGGAAAGCTCATGAGGCAGCAGATAGCGCTTGCTGGAGCATGAGAACTCCACCTTGTTGCGATAGTGAAAGGCCTCCGGTGCGGGAAGAACCGGCTGAACGGCAATGTCGTGCATGCCGCCGATGTGCTCAAGCGCATCGGCAACTTTCTTTTTCTTATAGTGCAGCTGGGCATCATAGCTGACATGCATCCATTTGCATCCGCCACACACGCCGAAGACCGAGCATACCGGTTCGACCCTGTCTTCCGATGGCTCCAGCAGCTCATCGAGCACCGCCTCGAGATAGCGCGGTTTGACTTTGAGCACCTTGGCCGAGACCCTGTCGCCCACAGCCAGCATTCCCCGGACAAGCACCCCTGCCCCGTTGTCGAGCGTGCCGAAACACTGATCTTTTTCTGCTATATCTGCAATCGTAAGTTCGACCAGCTCTCCCTTACGGTAGATGTCACGTAATGTCATTATTCTTCTTTTTTCCTGTTAGTACGCTGTCAGCAATGCTGCCCCGAAAACTCCGGCACTGTCGCCAAGCCGGGGGCGGACGACAGGCGTATCGAATGATCCGTTAAACACGTGCGACGCTATGCTGTATCGGACGCTTTGGCTATAGAGCGCGTCGATGTTACCGACCCCTCCGCCGATAATAACCATATCGGGATCAAGCACGTTGATAACACCTGCAAGCGCCTTGCCGAAATACTCCTGAAGACGCGCTATGGTACGCCTCGACGCATCGTCATCGCCAGAGGCTATTGCTGCAAGAGCCTTCTCTTGTCCGGTGAGGTTCGAGTAGTAGCGTTCGAGAGCAGGGCCTGAAATCACCGTTTCAACACAGCCCCGTCTGCCGCAGTAGCAGGGTTCTCCTCCCGGAATCAGCTCATTGTGCCCCCACTCTCCGGCAATACCTTGCGCTCCATGATGCAGCCTTCCGCCGCAGACAATCCCTCCCCCGACACCGGTACCGAGAATGATACCGAAAACCGTTGCGCTGTCGCTGAGCATCTTTCCTGACCCCATCCGGTACTCGGCAAGCGCAAAACAGTTGGCGTCATTGTCAACCAAAACCTGCCGCTCAAGCAAAGCCTCGATATCCGAGCGAAACGGTTTGCCGTTCAGGCAGAGCGTGTTGGAGTTTTTGATCACCCCCGTTCTTACATCGATCGAACCCGGCGTACCGATCCCTATTGTGGATGGCGGAGATGTGCCCGCCTGAAGAGCCATACGATCGATAAGCTCGACGATACGCTGCAGGACATGACGGTAGCCGTTGCCTGCTTCTGTCGCAAGACGGATCCTGACCAGCGGACGAAGGGCTTCATCCAGCACAACGCCTTCGATCTTTGTTCCCCCGAGATCGACACCCCATAACCGCTTCATCTGCATCCTCCTTCTCAGGTCATGTTTTTCATGCCGTTGACCTGTATGACGTTTTTGATCACCCATGCAAAACAGAGATAGATGGCACTTGAACACGCTATGCCAATCACGATACCGGCAATGATATCTGAAGGATAGTGCACACCGACATAGACACGCGATACTGCGACCAGAAGGCAATACAACGCCATAACACCGGTAAAGACTTTCTCGACGAGCGCTCCGCGACTGAAAAAAATCCAGATCATGGACGCGACAGCTGCAGCATTGGATGCATGGGAAGAAGCGAAGGAAAATGATCGTGTCTGATCGATAAGCAACCGGTACTCGTCGAGGGCGAAACAGGGCCTGGTTCGCTGGACAAGGGGCTTGAGAACACCCGAGGTGATCCAGTCCGCACAACCGACGGCAAGCAAGGTAAGAAGAAGAATAACCAGACCATTTTTACCCCTCTGCACCACCATAAACAGCGCTGCCAGGACAAAAATATGACCTGACAGCTTCGGTTTGGTGAGAAACACCATGAGATCATCAGCTGCCGGATGAACCAGATGCAGGTTCAGGAGCTGAAACAGCCAGGTATCGACCTGCTGCAACCATTCCATATGGTACCTTTCTTAACGCTTTCTGGCGTTCTTTTTCTTTTTCGGAGCTTTTGGCGGAGCTGCGACAACCGGCGAAAGCGCAGGAAGATCATCGGTAGATGCAGTCTTGTTGATATACCAGGTCTGCGCTATACTGAAGACGTTGAACATCAGATAGTACAATCCGAGTCCTGCCGGCATGTTATTGAAAAACAACAGCATCATGACCGGGAAAATATAGATCATGGCCTTCATCTGATCGTTGGTCTGTGCTGTAGGGGTAATCTTCTGCTGCAGGAAGACTGCGACGGCCATCAGGATCGGGAACAGTGCAATATGGTCACCGTAGAGCGGGATACTGAAGCCAAAATCAAGGATAGAGTCCGGCACGGAAAGATCATTTGCCCAGAGAAATCCGTGCTGGCGCAGCTGAATGGAGGAACGGAAAACATAGAACATCGCAAAAAGCAGGGGCATCTGAAGCACGACCGGAAGACATCCGCCAAGCGGATTAACCCCGGCCTCTTTGTAGATCCTTCCAAGCTCGCTCTGCAGCTTGGCGGGATTATCTTTATACTTCTCCTGGATCTCCTTCATCATTGGCTGAAGAGCTGACATTTTCTTCATCGACTTCGTTGAAGCCATGGTCAGCGGATAGGTCACCAGCTTGATGAGAAATGCGAAAATAATGATAATCAGACCATAGTTGCCGATAAACTTGTTGAGAAGATCGAAAATCGGCAGAATAATATATTCGGCGAATGGACGCGTCAGCCAGTCCCAACCAAAATCCATGATCTTTTCAAGGTTGACGCCGAGAGCGTTCAAGACGTTGTAATCAATCGGACCGACATAGAGACGGAGCGACTCCTTAAAGGAGGACTCATCAGAAGGCACCCTGAACTTCAACGCGGTCGTATAATTTTCAAATGGCTCACCTGCAAGACGCTTTCCTGCAAGGTACACGCCCTCGGTCTCTGACGACGGGATCATGGCAGCGACGAAATATTTCGTTCTTGCAGCAACCCATCCGGCAACACCTGACTGCTCCTCACGGTAGGTTTTAGACTGGTCTGAAGCGTCAAGCTTCAGGAGACTGCCGCCCATATATGCAGCCGCCCAGGAGTTGTGCAGTTCGTCATCATCGTTTTTCTCGGAATGAACAAGGCCGCCATCCCACTGAAGCTGAAACTCATTGCCTGCAATCTCAGAGGCAAAGCCGTTCATGCTGATATCGTAGCCGATAGCATAACTGTCACCTGAAAACGTATAGGTGATAACAATATTTTTTTCGGGAGCAACATCCAGGCGGTAGGTAACGCTAAACTGGTTATCGGCACCGACCGTGACCTGACTCTCAGTAACCGCTGTAGAAAAATAGAGATCACGGGTATCGATCTGTTTGCCTGCCTGCGTCAGAAAAAACAAAGAGAGTGCACCACTGTCATTCTTACGAATAAGATTGAACTGCTCACGAGAAGAATCAAGATGTTTTTTCAACATCATGGACTTCAGTGTAGCACCCCGGCTGGAAAGCACCGCCGTGAAATACTCGTTATCAACGGTCAGGAGCTTCTCTTCCCCGTCAGACATGGCAGAAAATTCACCATATGATTCAGGCGTGGCAGCGGCAGCAGGAATATCGCTCACCGGAGAGACCTCTTCCTGAAGAGAGACTGCCGGCTTATCTATATCCTGAAGGGGCTTTTTCTCAGGGGCCATGAACTGCATCCACACGATCATGATCAACGAGATCAAGACAAGTCCGATCACTGAATTTCTATCCATTATCTCTTTTTTTAGAATTTGATGTATTGCCGGGCAAAGGGACGGGATCATACCCCCCTCTGGAAAAAGGATTGCATCGGAGAACCCGCCAGACGGTCAGGTAGAAGGCATAAAAGAAATTATGCTGCTCAAATGCATCAATGGCGTATCGCGAACACGTAGGGTGAAATCGACAGGAGGGTCCTGTTAAAGGAGAAATATAGGAACGGTAAAACGTTATCAGGAAAATAGGGGCCGAATTGACGACCTTCCAGAAAGAATTGAGTTTCATGATGCTCATTTATCTCTAAAACAGCTTGGCTGTCGTGGCGACCGATTAGCGGAATCCGGAAAAATCCGGGGTACCATCATGAGATCTGTTGCCTCACTGCCTCAAGCAACCGCCGGACTTCCTTTCTGAACCTGTCTGCCTGAACCTTCGATCGTGACCTTCCGGTATAGATCAAAGCAATGCAAAGTGCACGTCCGTCATGTTGCCCAAGATGTTCAGCGCAATTGACAGCCACACATTTTTCATGTCTGTACGCTTCCCTCATCAGCCTCTTTATTCTGTTGCGATCAACAGCGGAAGGTACATTTTTTTTCCCGACTACAAACAATACCAGAGGATTGCCTCGACGACATGAAAGTCCATCAAGGCTTAATGAGGCGAAGACAATTCTGAGAAATTCGCCTTTGATGCTGCTGCCGGAATCAAAAAGCTCCGAAACAACTTTCCTGCCTCTAAGAATTTCATCTTTCCGCAGGGTATTGCGACAACTGTTTTCCAAAACCTGTGCAACTATTGATGAGTTCCTGCTACGCCGCAACCAGGGCGCTGCAGGAGAGCGATGAACAACTTACTGCTTACGCGTACCCATTGCACTGCTGACCGACAGGGAGTGACGACCCTTTGCGCGGCGGGAAGCCAGAATCCTGCGACCGTTTTTGGTTGCCATACGAGCTCTGAAACCGTGCTTGTTACGTCTTTTTCTGTTATGCGGCTGAAAAGTCCTTTTCATGATGGAACACTCCTCTCTCTACGCTTATTAATATTCAAAATACAGGACCTGTAATGTATACTATTGGATTTTTAAATCCAAAAATAAAGAGTCCCCAAAACCAATCGGCGACACCCGGCAAAAACATCAACACCGACCCCTGTCCACAGTGTGGATAACTTGTGGATAAAAAAATCCACCCCCTCAAAAGCCGCATAAAACCTACACCAAACTTTTTTCAACACATGTGGACAAAATGGCCGCTGC
>Ga0272443_10006721_pt1 | contig 11256 bp, 7 predicted proteins | sample SSMAcet12_FD_193581 | JGI IMG/M metagenome (GOLD analysis project Ga0272443, IMG submission 193581) | Marine sediment archaeal communities from Little Sippewissett salt marsh, Falmouth, MA, United States - SSM-Acet-12 | ecosystem: Environmental > Aquatic > Marine > Wetlands > Sediment ... | reverse complement strand
TGCCGCTAAGCTTCCGATTGACTTACGAGTTCTGAATTGCCAATTGCGATCCACCACTGCTCGCATCGACCGCAAGAGGGTACGTACCCAAGAAGAAACCCACCTGAAAAGTGGGCCATCGGGCCCGCACCGATCTCGTTCGACTCGGCGGTAAACCGCGTTTTCACGGTCTTCAACACAGTAAACCCTTGACAAACCCTGTGGTGAGGGAGTAATTTACTCATATACACATCCGATATCACAGGGCCTTGTCGATTTCGGCAGGTTAGCACCCTGTGATGCGGATTCCTGCATCGTCCGTTCTAGGCAAATCAAGGGATAGCACAATGTATACGCGTCTGCTTCACCTCGGTATCGCAGTTCTAGTATCGTTCGTTGCTCCGATGGCAACTGCGGTTGCCGACTCTTACGTTTGTGGTGATGCCGATGCCAGCGGGGGAGTTGATATAGACGATGTCGTGTATTTACTTAATTACATCTTCGCAGGTGGCCCCGCACCCGATCCTTCTGTATCGGGTGATGTCGATGCCAGCGGAGGGGTTGACATAGACGATGTTGTATATCTCATGAACTATATATTCGCAGGCGGAATCGATCCGGTCTGTCAGTGCGAGCCAGTAACCGACATTGATGGAAACGTGTATCAAACGGTAATAATCGGTGGTCAGTGTTGGATGGCTGAGAATCTGAAAGTGACCCACTACCGCAATGGTGACCCAATTCCCCATGTGCCCGACAATAGCGAATGGGCGAGCTATCCTTCGGGAGCTTACTGCAACTACTGGAACAAGGAAAGCTATGTCGCCACGTACGGTCGTCTGTACAACTGGTATGCGGTAGATGATGGCCGCCATCTGGCTCCGGAGGGCTGGCATGTGCCGACAGATGCAGAGTGGAAGAAGCTGGAGATGTACCTCGGCATGAGTCAGGCTTCTGTGGATAGTACCACATGGCGTGGTACCGATGAAGGTGGTAAGCTGAAGGAGGTTGGCACATCGCATTGGTATCCTCCAAACGCTGGTGCCACCAATGAGAGCGGATTCACCGGGCTTCCGGGTGGTCAGCGCGTCAGTGCCGGTCTATTCATATCGAATAGATACATAGGCTATTTCTGGAGTTCCACTGAATTCAGCAGTACCGTTTCGTGGGAACGGGCGTTGTGCAACGAACTGGCCCAAACCTACCGTCTCCGCAGCAGCAAGAACTTCGGGTACTCAATCCGTTGTGTAAGGGACTAATCGACTATTCAATCCTTCTGGCAGTGCCCACGTTTCAGGTGAATTCTCATACACAGAATGAATGAAATACTCACCCAGAGGCAGGGGCACCCGAGCGGATACTCCTGCGCTCATACAATAGAGAAGGGTTCAATGGGCGGCGCAGTAATACCTGACAATATATGCGAGAAAGTGCAAAATATAGTTTCATTCACCTGTTGTATCGTATGGACGTTACTTCAAAGAGCGTCGTGTGGTAGGCTTGCTTTCAAAGCAACAATGCCAGCAATAATACCGTAACATTCTGTGTCCAGGTACAGTATATTTGGAATCGTGTGATTGGCACAAAGATCCATTATAGCTTTCAATTGGGGAGGTACGATGTCAAACGAATATCAATCACGGCGGAGCTTTATCAAAATGATCCTTGCGGCTGCTCCGGCGTTGGCATTCGACTGGTCAGTTTTCCCGGTCGGAGCATTTGCCGCTGACAGTGACACCGACAACAGGGATGTGATCATCATCGGTTCTGGATTAGGTGGTTTGACGGCCGCGGCAGCTTTTGCACGTCAGGGATTCCGCGCAATTGTGTTGGAGAAACATGATCGCCCCGGAGGATACGCCACCGTCTTCAATCGTCCGGGTGGATTCCAATTCGATGTGTCATTACATTCGACATCAGTACCCCAAACCGACGGGAGAAGGCATATTCAGGGCTTTCCGGAAATCACCGCTGTAGAATTCCTCCCCCATCCGAGCACATTTCGCGGTATTTTCCCGGATCATGACATCACCTGCCCTCAATGCAATCCAGACGAGTATATTGATCGGCTCAAGAAACTTTTCCCGGCTGAAATCTCAGGTATCGACTCTATTTTCGAGACGATGCGAGGTATCAACACTGATATCGAGAAAGTACAGAAGCTTCGCGGAGAGATCAATTACAGGACGTTTCCATTTGATTATCCCCATCTGTTCAAAGCTTACAGCCAGCCGTGGGGACAAATCGTTGATTCGTGTATCAAGGATATCAAGCTAAAGGGTATCATCAACGCTCAGTGGGAATACTATGGTCTCCCGCCGTCGAAGCTTTCTCCTATCTACTACGCACTGCCGTTTATGGGCTACTTAGAAAACGGTGGCTATTATCCCAGGGGAGGTTCCCAGGCTATTTCAGACGCATTTGTTGACTTCATTACTTCGCATGGCGGCAAGGTGATGCTCAAGACTACTGTCGATGAGATTCTGATAGAGAACGGTGCCGCCTACGGAGTTCGGACAGCCGATGGTCAAACATACAACGCCCGGGCAGTCATCTCCAATGCCAATGCTCACGATACATTCAAAAAGCTTATGACGCCGGGAGACAACCTTTCAGAATACCTCAAGAAGATGTCTGGGTATACCGTATCACTCTCTTCGTTCCAGGTGTGGCTCGGTCTCAAAACGGATCTCGTCCGCAGCCTTGGACTGACTGACGCAGAGATATTCCATTTTGACAGTTATGATCCCGAGACGGCTTTTGAGGCCATGGTCGAGGGGCGGATCGAAGATGAAGGCGGCTATGGACTGACGCTGTATGACAATCTCTATGATGGGTATTCGCCTGCAGGAAAGAACACTGTCAATATCATGACATTGATGGGTTACGATTACTGGAAGAAGTACGAAGCCGATTACTTCAGCGGGAACAAAGGCGCTTATAAGGCTGACAAGGAGCGGATAGCGAATCTACTTATCAATCGGGCCGAGCAGACACTGATGCCGGGCTTGCGCGATGCTATCGAAGTGATAGAGATCGGGACTCCTTTGACGAATGTCAGGTATACCGTCAACTACCGTGGTGGCATATACGGTTGGGATCAGACTCTCGACAATGCTATGCCTAATCGGATGCCCCAGACGACTCCTATCGACAACCTTTACTTATCAAGTGCCTGGACCCAGCCGGGTGGCGGCTATGGGGGAGTCATCTGGAGTGGGTTGAATTGTTTCAGTGAAGTCGTGAAGAACTGGGGATAGCTCGCTTTCGACGAGCGGCGCTGACACACTAATGATCTATCCGAAAGTGTTGCAGGATCCCTGCATGTACTGAGCTTCGAAGTGCCTGCACTTAGCTTAGCGAAGTGTGATCCTGACAATTAGTACAGACCCATTAGATAGGTAGCAGTCTAGTTTCATTACATAGTAACACTCGATATTAGTGCGGTAGCAAGGAGGTGGCTACTGCCCGGAGGTCCTGAGAAAGTCGTCAAGACGTTCAGAAGGAAACCCGCGAATCAGTTCCTCCTTCTTGCTGCGACGCCACCCTTTCACTTCTACTTCCCTTCGTCTCGCATGCGCTTCCGATTCACAATCTTCGAAGTATACCAGTTTCACGGGTCGTCGACTGCGGGTGTACTTAGCCCCTTTACCAGAATTGTGTACCTCCAAGCGGTTAGCAATGTCTGTTGTGACACCGGTATAGTATGATCCATCTGAGCACCTGAGGATATAGAGGCGCCAATAATGCGAATCATTATCTTCACTATTCATAAATACCCCCTTTGCTGCTTACCCAGATTTAATGGTTCACCCTTCGCTGGACTCAGGATGCGGCTTCGCTGGGCACAGGGGCTACCCTTCGCTGCGCTCAGGGTCTAAGAGTCTCTAATTCGCTTCGCTCATAAGAGACTCTAAGACGGAGGAGGTAGGATTCGAACCCACGGTACCTTGCGGTACAACGGTTTTCAAGACCGCCGCTTTCGACCACTCAGCCACTCCTCCGATGGTCAGCACAGATAATAAACGAGCACTGCCGATTTGTCAAAGCCTTTGTTGATGCCCGTGAGAAGTCTGTTCTGGGGCCTGAACAAGTCAGAGTACGGAGACTATATCGGGAAAGTTTCTGGTATCTTGAGTCTTACGCCGCGGTGGAAGTCGCAAACATCACCGGCCCCCCTCTTTTATGGACACGTTGGTGATTTGTGGCAGAAAATCTCTGCGTCTATCTCCTGTTCGGCCCTGACCAGATCTGTCTGCGACTTGATTCCTCCGCGACTTATGCCGTATTAATCCGTTAAGGGATTGGTTGAGTTACCGCGATTTTGTTTCTTTGAGCAATCTCAGCATCTCATCGGGATCGGTGGTCGGAAGCTTGCAATTGTAATTCAAACAAACATACGCCGTCGACTTACCGTCAATACTGCTGTGATTGCCTGTATACTCCGCAAGCTCAGCAATGTCCGGTTTGCTCTGATCAGTCGGCTTCAGGAGGACAACCTTGTTAGGAGCATACTGGCTCGTGAGAGCAGCGAGCATATCTTTCGTATCTTTAGAATCCGGTTTTCCGACTATTACCACTTCATACGATGATCCGGTCGCAAAATCGAGCGCGATCATCATCTGCGTGAAATTCGACGGCGACCTGCTCACTGAGCCGGAGAATGTCTCAGCAAGTTGTGCCGCCCGCTGTTCAAGGCTTGCATCCGCGGTGATTTTACCAAGTCTCAGCAGGTTTAGCATTCCGACAGAGTTCCCCGAGGGCACCGCACCGTCATAGATATCTTTTGTCCTGTGTATCAGCTCTTCGCTGTCATCGGCAGTGAAGAAGAACCCGCCTTCGCTCTCATCCCAGAAATGCTCAATCAGATACCCGTTCAATTCAATAGCCGCCCTCAAATACTTAACATCGAATGTAGTCTCATAAAGCTCTATCAACCCCCAGATAAGAAAAGCATAGTCATCGACATAGCCGTCAATTTCTGCTGAACCCTCGCGATACCTGTGAAGTAGTGCACCACCGTCGGTTCTCATACTGTCCAGAAGGAAATCAGCTGACCGGGTGGCTGCTGTCAGATACTCCTCATCATTAAAGACCTGCGCAGCCTTGGAAAGCGCTGCGATCATAAGACCGTTCCAATCGGTCAATATCTTATCGTCTTTGAGCGGGTGAATACGTTTCTCTCGATGCTCGAAGAGCTTGACACGCGAACGTTTCAAAACCTCGCTTAGGTGCAATTCTTCAACTCCCATTTCCTTCGCAATTTCTGCAAGGGATTTAGTGAAATGGGGAATATTAGTTCCGGTAGCGTGACCTGTGGATTCTTCCTTGAAATTGCCTTCGGGCTGAATGTTATAGGCTGATGTGAAAGCCTCCGCTTCATCAGCATCGAGAATATCCCTGACTTCAGTATCGGTCCAGACATAGAATTTACCTTCTTCGCCTTCGCTGTCGGCATCCTCGGCGGAATAGAATCCACCGTTCGGCGATGTCATGTCGCGAAGCACATATGAGAACGTCTCTCTTGCGGTGTTCGCATATTCTTGTTTGCCTGTTACCTGATAGGCCTCGGTATAGGCCATCGCGATCAATGCCTGGTCATAGAGCATTTTTTCGAAGTGGGGAAGAAGCCACTGGGGATCGGTTGAATACCTGTGAAAGCCATAACCAACATGGTCGAAAATACCGCCCAGACGCATGGCTGCGAGCGTTTGTTCGACCATACTCAACGCGCGATCCTCACCCGTCCTGTCCCAGTATCTCAGCAGGAAAAGAAGATTGTGTGGGATAGGGAATTTTCGTTGTGCCCCGAAACCGCCATGCCTGTCATCAAAGCTGCCTTTCAAATCGTCGAATGCGGCTGTGAGTGTGATGTCGCTAAGCTGTCGGCCCGACTCTGCGTGCTCAGACGATCTTCGGAGTCCCGCGGTGATCTTATCCGCAGACTGTAACACTTCCTGCCTTCTATTCTGCCAGACATCGGCGATCCTGGGGATCAGCTCGATCATACCCATACGATTGAACCTGGTCTCTTTGGGAATGTACGTAGCCGCGAAGAACGGTTTCTTGTCGGGTGTCATCACGATTGTCAGCGGCCACCCGCCGCTGCCAGTCATCATCTGGCAGACGGTCATATAGATATTGTCTATGTCGGGACGTTCCTCGCGATCGACCTTGATGCAAACGAAGGCATCATTCATGAGCTGTGCGACAGTCGAATCTTCAAAGGACTCATGCTCCATGACATGACACCAGTGACAGGTCGAGTATCCGATAGACAGGAATATCGGTTTGTCTTCCTTTCTTGCCTTCTCGAATGCCTCGTCATTCCACGCGTGCCAGTCGACAGGATTGTACGCGTGCTGAAGCAGGTACGGACTTCTCTCGTTTATGAGCTTATTCGCTTCTCCATTGCGGTGCCCGTCTATGCCTGTTGCATTTGTCATCTCATTTGCAGAACCGCGCATATTTCCTTCCTGTGCCAAATTGTCGTTGGAACATCCAGCCACTGCCAATAGCACGATCAAGTATCTCGCAGCCACTCGGCTGGCTAATGATCTTGTCGCTGGTGATGAAATTAACAAATCCTCTATGAGTAAGTTTCGTTTTTGTCCGGGCATTAAGTCAACAGCCCGATTGGGTCGAAGTTCCGGGATCAGTTGCTCGATGATCCTAAGTGACCACGAATTGGAGGCTTAGTTGGAGATCGCATACGGAGATCAGATTGTATTCTTGACTAAAGAACCTGTAAACTCTGTACCTGCACTTGACCGATGTCAAAGACTCAGGGCGGTCTCAGCGGTATAATTGCACTGTCAGGATAACGAAGGAAAACGAGGAGTGACATATGGCAGTCAGAAGTATTGTGATGATAGACGAGGACAAATGTGATGGATGCGGGCTCTGCGTACCTGCCTGCGCGGAGGGGGCTTTACAGATTGTCGACGGGAAAGCACGTTTGGCTGGTGATAACTTGTGTGATGGACTCGGGGCATGCCTCGGCGAATGTCCGCAGGATGCGATCACGGTTATCGAGCGCGAGGCGGAGGATTTCGATGAGGGAGCGGTCGTGAAACATCTCGCCCAAGAACGAGGGATGCACGAGCCGAAAGAGAAACTTCCATGTGGCTGTCCCGGTTCCGCCCTGCGATCCTTCGAACCGGCAAAAAGTGAATCGCAGTCGGCGACAATGCAGATGCGGTCGGAACTTCGCCAGTGGCCGGTTCAGCTAATGCTTGTACCTCCGGGAGCGCCATTTCTTAAGAATGCGGATATACTGCTGTGTGCGGACTGTGTGCCGTTTGCTGTGCCCGATTTTCACTCGAAGTATCTCGCGGGCAAATCACTCCTGGTGGCATGCCCGAAGCTCGATAATCTCGACTTCTACCGGGAGAAACTCAAGGACATTATGGCTCAGGCATCACCGAGAAGTATAACGGTTCTTAAGATGGAGGTGCCCTGCTGTAATGGTATAGCACACGCCGCGATGGAAGCACGTGAGGCGATCTGCCCGGAAATACCGTTTGAGGTAGAGACTATCTCGATTCGTGATGGAGATGCGACGGATCCGCATCAAAATTCTAATCGAAACGACATCTCAGGCGAGAAACTTCCGACGCTGGAATAGACGAGACTTTGCTATCTCTCGTAGGTTATCCCGATCGTGAAGTTCCTCCCGGGGGAGTATATTCCCGATCCATGCTCCTGGTAGGTAGCATCAGTGATATTTTCGAATCCGGCGGACAGAGTGAAATCGCTGAACTTCACTTGTGATCGCAGGTTGACAGTACCCCAGGCCGGGGTGCCATTTTCATCTATCCTTGTATCGTCAATGTCTCTCTGTGATAATCTTCTCTGTGCGGACGCTGCTCTGGCATACATCTCTACCCACGCCCTGTCTGTCGGCTTCATCCTGAGCGCAATCATCCCCATGAACGGCGGTATCCGGCTCAACGGCTCGTGATCGGATTGGCTTTCTCCAAAGGTCCAGAAGCAGTTACCTTTTGCTTCCCACATCCTGCTGAGCACGAAAGTGTTTTCGAATTCGAAACCGTATACGCGCGATCTATCGACGTTCTTCCTCTGGTAGATGTCGAATTCATCAGGGTCCTGTATCCCGTCACCGTCTTCATCGAAGAATGTTTTGCCGTCGTACAACCCCGGAGTTCTGTCAATAAGGTCTGTCAGTTGATTGTAGAATAGAAACAGGCTTCCATTCGTGTATCGGTTCCTGAACTTGGCTCCGATTTCGTAGTTATTGCTGTACTCGGGTCTGAGATCTGTGCTGGGCGCATCAACTCCGCTGCTCGAGACCTTGAGTACTACCGCGTCGTTGAGGCTTGGCGCCCTGAACCCACGGGACCATCTTCCAATCAGGTTGAGCTCAGGGTTTACTTCGTAGCTCAGTGATAGCGAACCAGTGATGTCGTCATACGACTCGTCGAAATACCCGAACGGCTCTTCAAGAGGGGATTCCATAGCGAAGTAGCTGAATCGCGCTCCGGCGGTCAGTTTGAGATTTTTCTTGACTGCGTATTCATCGCTGATGAATATCCCAAGCGACCTGTACTTGGAGTTATCGGGAAAGGTGGGACGCTCGATCGAAGTCGTCCCATTACTGAATTTCTCTTTGTCACTGTTTACCTTGTCCTGATAATACTCGAAACCTACGCTCAACCAATGGCGTGATGACAAGAATGAAGACGCGTGGGCATATCCGCCCCAGGTTGAGATTTTGTCCAGGGTCTTCGATATGCTTGATGATCCTGACTTCCGTTGGGTAATCCCTTCCTTCTCGAATTGGTATGATATGTTGAGTTTGAGAGTATGAATCAGTGATGAGAGCATCCTGCTGTCCAGAGTGAGAGCATACAGATCTCTATTCTGCGGATCGTATATGTATTGCTCGTAGTCGCCACTCGCGTACTTGTCATACCTGGGAACATCATCCTGCCTGACCGCAATATAGTCTGCCCGCAATCTGCTCTTATCACTCAGCAAGTAAGAGACGTTTGCCCCGAAGTCCGTCTCTTCCCATCCAGTCGGACTTTGTTCTCCGATACGTTCTCCTGCTCTGAGATCTTCGATCTTCTTATAGCTTCCGTTGATTTCTGCAGCCACTCTGTCGTAAGTTCCTGCTACTTCGAAGTGAAGGTTGCGACCGTTGTCCGCAGACGAGTATCGGCTGCTAAACAGGGGTCTGACCATTACCACGTTGCTGGGGGCATGATAGGTTGGAATGAGGTTTACGGCTCCACCTATTGCATCACTGCCATACATGACGGATGACGGTCCTCTGACAACCTCTATTTTCGCAAGCGATTCCAGATTGACCGTGTTCATGTATTGATTTGCGCCAAACCGGAATGTCGGCTTGTTCAATCGGATGCCATTGTAGAGAAGGAGAACGTGTTTGCCGATTAGCCCGCGAAGGATAGGGGCACCGTGACCATATGTCGTCTTCTGCACGAGAACCCCGGGTTCTTCTCTCAAGACTTCTGCGGTCGTACTGAAACTCCGTTCACTGAACTTCGATCTTGGAGTTATCGAGACGCTTGTGGGGGAGGCGAATTTGTCTTCGGAGATACGGGTGGCGGTCACCGTAATCCCGTCAACCTCCACAAACGTTGGTTCAAGAAACAGAATGATATTATCAACAGAACCAGTCCCAATCATTAACACCTTTCTTGCCTGCTTGTAACCTACGGATGTTGCAATGAGCTCGATCTTTCCTCCCGGAACCGATACAAACACGAACTCACCACCTTCATTCGTGGCCGTCGAGATATCTTTGCCTGCAAGGCTAACAGTTGCATTGGGCAGAGGTTTTCTCGTCGAGAAATCGTAGACTTCTCCTCCGATGCTAACAAGCTCATCGCCAAGCGCCTGCAAAGAGCAGGTCAGTGCAAGAATTACGAAGAGAATGCTCAGTAACCTCATTGCTCTCCTCCAACGTTAGCCGCTCGACGCGGTATGCGATTATTCGTCAGTTGTCAGTCTTCTCTGTAATGTGTAAAATGTATAACAGAGTCCGCGCTATGCCAAGCTCTAATGCGAGACAGCCCTTTATTTATGCATACAGGTGCGATTTGACCTGTTTTCAGCAGTAACCCTGCACGATTGAGACAGTAGGCAGGCGATTAGATCAACTCCTGACCGTGGGAGATGAAAACTTCTCAAATACCCGCTTATTGGCTGAACCCTGGCCTATTAACGGCTGTTGTCGCCTTTTAGCAGAATCTTGAATCCCTCAAGTGTCCCTTTCCATGCAAATTCATCACCAACCTGCAGTGCGATAATTATCTTTTCTTCCGCACTGATTTCAAGGACGATCTCCTCGTCGTCAACATTGAAAACGGCGGCTCCCCAGTGCTTAGCCGGAAGCCCGGTTGCCTGGCAGTCGAAATCCGTGCTAATCTCCGCTGTCATTCTCGGTTTGTCCATCAAGTTCTCCTTTTTAGGGACTCGTATTTGATAAGTGTTCTTTCAAGTTCGATAACGCTGAATCTCATTGACATATGAATATCATCAACGCAGAGCCGGCTCGGCATTCACCTGATGAACCACGACAGCTCTTTTCGATCGGGCGTCGCTTTCCAGCCGGCTTCAGGATAGCCGAGAGGTGTTATTGTCGCAACATAGTGCTCCTCCGGAATGTCAATGATATTCTTCACGTCGTTCCTGTCCATTGCAGCTATCCAGCACGTTCCCAGGCCGTGGAACCATGCGGCCAGTGTAAAGTGATACGCTGCAATGCATCCATCCTGTACGTGTCTCTTCGATAACGCGGGATCGGAGCATATCGCCACCGCTATTGGTGCGTTCCTGATGGGGTGACTGCTCTGTCCCCGAATCTCTGAGAGTTGGTCGATTAAGTCGCGGTTCTCTATGATTTTGAAGTAGTATGACTGTGTATTCATCGAAGTCGGAGCATATCTACAGAGTTCGATGACTCGTAAGATCAGCTCTTCTGATATCTCGGTGTTTTTGTATTTCCTGACGCTTCGCCTTGTGGTGAGGAGGTTGTCGCCGGTTCGGAAATCGGCTATGTGATGATCGAAGTACTGGAATTCGAGGTCCCTTCCTTCAGGATCCTTCGCAAAGAACTGGTAAATCCGGTACTTGTCGTTCATCCGTGGAGCCGATACTGCAATACCCTTAATCTCTGAGTAGATGACATCAACTTGTTCCTTCCTGTCGAAGAAGAACGTGATCATTCCGTGTGTATCTATACTGTCACGTTCACAGAAACCCAGGAGGAGATTACCGTGGCGCAGA
>Ga0272443_10006720_pt1 | contig 11257 bp, 10 predicted proteins | sample SSMAcet12_FD_193581 | JGI IMG/M metagenome (GOLD analysis project Ga0272443, IMG submission 193581) | Marine sediment archaeal communities from Little Sippewissett salt marsh, Falmouth, MA, United States - SSM-Acet-12 | ecosystem: Environmental > Aquatic > Marine > Wetlands > Sediment ... | reverse complement strand
CGACCGGGAAAAGATCGCGCTGGTTCTCGACCACTTCACCCCGAACAAGGACATCAAGGCGGCCCAGCAGTGCAAGGCGGTGCGCGACTTTGCCCGGGCTCAGGGCATCGTAAACTTCTTCGACGTGGGCCAGGTGGGGATCGAGCACGCCCTGCTGCCCGAACTGGGCTTGGTTCTCCCCGGCGACCTCGTGATCGGGGCGGACAGCCATACCTGCACCTATGGGGCCCTGGGGGCCTTCGCCACCGGGGTGGGGTCAACCGATCTGGCCGCCGCGATGATCAGCGGAGAAGCCTGGTTCCGCGTCCCCCGAACCAGCCTCTTCCGTTACACCGGGAAGCTGGGTCCCTGGGTGTCCGGGAAGGACCTGATCCTGCATACCATCGGGATGATCGGGGTGAGCGGAGCACGCTACGGAGCGATGGAATTCACCGGCCCCGCCATCGAGTCCCTCTCGATGGCCGGACGCCTGACCATCTCGAATATGGCCATCGAAGCCGGAGCCAAGGTCGGGATCGTTCCCCCGGACGGGATAACCGAAGATTACGTCAGGGAGAGGGCGCGGCGGCCTTACACCCTGTATGCCTCCGATCCGGAGGCCGAGTACGCCGAGACTTACGAAATCGCGGTGGACGACCTGGAACCTCAGGTGGCCCTCCCGTCGTTGCCCTCCAACGTGAAACCGGTGAGCGAGGTGCGCGGGGTAAAAATCGACCAATCCGTGATCGGCTCCTGCACCAACGGACGCCTGGAGGACCTGCGCGCGGCGGCGGACATTCTCCGCGGCCGGAAAGTTGCGCCCTGGGTCAGGACGATCGTCTTTCCCGGCACTCAGAAAATCTACCTGGAGGCCCTGCGGGAAGGCCTGATCGAGGTCTTCATCGAAGCGGGCGCGGCGGTCTCCACCCCGACCTGCGGCCCCTGCCTGGGCGGGCATTCCGGCATCCTGGCCGAGGGAGAACGCGCGGTGGCCACCACCAACCGGAACTTCGTGGGCAGGATGGGGCACCCCGAAAGCGAGGTATTCCTGGCCGGCCCGGTCGTGGCCGCCGCCAGCGCGGTGGCGGGAGAAATCGTCCACCCTAACGCCATCGGGGAGAAAAAATCGTGAGGCTGAAAGGCAAGGCTTGGAAATTCGGAGATCACGTCGACACGGACGCCATCATCGCGGCCCGCTACCTGCTGACCACCGACGCCGGGGAGCTGGGAGAACACCTGATGGAGGACGTCAGGCCCGGGTTCTCCCAAAAAATCTCCCCCGGGGACATCATCGTGGCCGGTCACAACTTCGGCTGCGGTTCCTCGCGGGAACACGCTCCCCTGGCCGTCAAGGGCGCCGGGGTGGCGGCGGTGGTGGCCGCCGACTTCGCCCGCATCTTTTACCGCAATGCCTTCAATATGGGCCTGCCCATCTTCGAGTCCGCCGAAGCCGCCCGCGCCACCGGCGAAGGCGACGAACTGGAGATCGACGCCGATACCGGCCTGATCCGCAACCTGAGCAGCGGGGAAACTTATCAGGCCCAGGCGGTGCCTCCCTTTATGCAGGAGTTGATCGCCGCCGGCGGTCTGATTGCCTACCTGGAAAAATCCCGGAAGAACAAGAATCAACAACAAGACTGACAGGAGAGAAAAATGAGCAAGACATACCCCATCGCGGTGATCGGCGGGGACGGAACGGGACCGGAAGTCGTGGCCGAGGGGTTGAAGGTCCTGGAAGCGGTGGCGGCCGGAGCCGATTTCAATTTCGATTTCACCCACTTCGACTTCGGGGGCGACCGCTACCTGGCCACCGGCGAGGTTCTCCCGCCTTCCGCGGTCGAGGACCTGAAGGCCTTCAAGGCCATCTTCCTGGGAGCGATCGGCCATCCCGACGTGAAGCCGGGCATCCTGGAAAAGGGCATCCTCCTCCAGCTCCGCTTCGACCTGGAACAGTACATCAACCTGCGCCCGGTCAAGCTCTATCCCGGAGTCGAGACTCCGCTCAAGGACAAGGGGCCCGAGGACATCGACTTCGTCGTAGTTCGGGAAAACAACGAGGGGCTCTACCTCGGTTCCGGCGGATTCTTCAAGAAGGGAACTCCGCAGGAAGTGGCGGTTCAGGAGAGCATCAACACCCGCTTCGGGGTGGAGCGCTGCCTGCGCTATGCCTTTGACTACTGCCGGCGGAGAAACAACCCCCAGGGGAAGATGCTCACGCTCTGCGGCAAGACCAACGTGCTCACCTTTGCCTTCGACCTCTGGGAGCGGGCCTTTCACGAGATCGGAGAAGCGGATTATCCCGACATCAAGCTCGATTACGCTCACGTTGACGCCACCTGCATGTGGATGGTGAAAAACCCCGAGTATTTCGACGTGATCGTGACCGACAACATGTTCGGGGACATCATCACCGACCTGGGCGCGATGATCCAGGGCGGGATGGGCATCGCCGCCGGGGGCAACATCAATCCGGAAGGGACATCGATGTTCGAACCGATCGGGGGATCGGCTCCGAAGTACACCGGACAGGGAAAGATCAACCCCCTGGCCGCCATCAGCGCCGCCCAGATGATGATCGATTTTCTCGGGGAAAAGGAAGCCGCGGACCGGATCGAACGAGCCGTAACCCGAGCTTGCCAGGAACTCAAGAGCCTCTCCGCCGGCCGGATGGGATACACCACCTCGGAGGTGGGGGACCTGGTGGCCGGCTATGCCGCCGACGGCTGAAAACCGGTTTTCCCCAAACCCAATTTTCAGGAGAAAAAAATGAGCAAGCAGTACAACGTGGTCCTGGTCGGGATCGGCGCGGTCGGCAGTGAGATGCTCAAGATCCTCGAACAACGTTCCTTCCCGATCGGGCAACTTACCATCCTCGCCCGCAGTTCCCGCCAGGAGGAGATAAACGGCAAGCCCTATCGGGTGACCAAGGCCGATCCCCGGGAATTCGCCGGGGCCGACTTCGTCTTCTTTGCCGGAACCGAGGGAGCCAAGGGAGCTTCTGCAACCTATTTTCCGGAAGCCAAGAAGCAGGGGGCGGTCTGCATCGACAACGGCGCCGACTTCCGACTCGATCCCGAAGTCCCCCTGGTCGTCCCCGAAGTAAATCCCGAGGACATCGCTCTCCATCAGGGTCTCATCGCCAGTCCCAACTGTTCCACCATCCAGATGGTGGTGGCCCTGGCTCCCCTGCACCGCACCTCCCCGATCCGGCGGGTCATCGCCTCAACCTATCAGGCCGTCTCCGGCAGCGGCCGGGCAGCCATCGAAGAACTGCGGGAACAGTCCCCGCGCGTCCTGGCCGGCGATTCCGTCATTCCCTGCCAGGCCTATCCCCAGCGAATCGCCTTCAACGTCCTGCCTCAGATCGGGGGATTTGCCGAATTGGACTTTACCTCCGAGGAGTGGAAGATGGACCGGGAGACCGCCAAGATCCTGCACTCCCCGGAAATAAGGGTGTCGGCCACCACCATCCGGGTCCCGGTCTTCAACGTCCATTCCGAATCGGTCTACATCGAGACGGATCGCCCGATCCCGGTCGAGGAAGCCCGGGAAATCCTGAAAAACGCTCCCGGCGTGGTCCTGATCGACGAACCGGAGCAGGGGAAATATCCCACCTGCCTCGACGCCGACGGGGAGGACCCCGTCTTCGTGGGTAGAATCCGCCGCGATCCGCACATCGCCAACGGTCTCCATCTCTGGATCGTCTCGGACAACATCCGCAAGGGAGCAGCCCTGAACGTGATCCAGATCGCCGAGCGGATGATCGCCGACGGAATGGTTTAGGGCCGGGGTTCGTTAAGCGGGCAGCAGGCGACGGGGAAATTTTATGCGTCGGCTGAAACTCCTGATCGAGTACGACGGCTCCGGTTTTTCCGGCTGGCAGGTCCAGCCGGGGCAGAACACCGTTCAGGAAACCCTGGAGCAGGCCCTGGGGGAGGTGCTGGGCGAGAATCCGCGCATCCACGGGGCCGGACGCACCGATGCCGGGGTTCACGCCCTGGGCCAGGTGGCCCACTTCGATACCTCTTCCCCCCTTCCCGTCAGAGCAGTGCGGGCCGAGACCAACCGGCGGTTGCCGGAGACGGTTTCTCTCCGTACCGTCGAGGACATTGACCCGGGGTTTCACTCCCGCTATGACGCCACCGGCAAGCTCTACCGCTACCTGGCCCGAACCGGTCCGCGCCGCAGCCCTTATTGGGCGGGGCGAGCCGGTTGGTGCGGGCCCGTCGAGCTCGACCCGATGCGGCGCGCGGCGGGCCACCTGGTGGGGACTCACGATTTTTCCGCCTTTGCCGCGGCCGGAAGGCCGGTCGCGGATCCAGTGCGGACGGTGTCGTTCCTGAAACTGTCCTCGGCGGACAGGGAGTTGCTGACCATCGACATTCAGGCCGACGGTTTTCTCTACCGGATGGTCCGCAACATCGTCGGCACCCTGTTCGAGGTGGGACGGGGGAGTATCTCCCCCGAACGGTTGGCCAGGATACTGGCAAGCAGGGAAAGGTCCCAGGCCGGTCCGACCGCGCCGCCGGAAGGCCTCTGCCTGCTCCGGGTCTTTTACGGATCCGAGGCGGACCAGACGGGAAAAGCAAATTATGGTTGCCGGGGCGGGGAACTTTCTGCTAGTTTCCCCGCTTGACGTGGCACAGGCCAAGCCTGCAGCCGGCAACTCGGAATAATGAACCGGAAAACCAGAAAATGAAGACATATTCAGCAAAGCCTCAGGAAGTTGAGAGAAAATGGTACCTGCTGGACGCGGAAGGGCAGGTCCTGGGGCGGATGGCCACCGCCATCGCCGACATCCTGCGGGGAAAGAACAAGCCTACCTTTACCCCCCACGTGGACACCGGAGATTTTGTCGTCGTGATCAACGCCGAGAAAGTCGTGCTCACGGGCCGCAAGAGCCAGCAGAAGGAGTATCAGCGCTACAGCGGTTACCCCGGCGGGCTGAAGCGGATATCCTTTAAGCGGATGTTGGAAACCCATCCCGAGAGGATCATCGAACACGCGGTCAAGGGGATGGTCCCGCACAACCGGCTGGGGCGGCAGATCCTGAAAAAACTCAAGGTCTATGCCGGAACGGAACACCCCCACGGCGCCCAGAAACCCGAACCCCTGACCCTGGGCAACCAGGAATAAATCAAGAAGGCAGGTATGAGCGATACGGTAAAATTTTACGCCACGGGAAGAAGGAAAACCTCGATTGCCAAGGTCTGGATCTGCCCGGGAATGGGCAAAGTCCGGGTCAACGGGCAGGAACTGTCCGACTACTTCCAGCGCCCCCTGCTGGTCAAGGCCATCCAGGCCCCCCTGGAAGCAACCGACAACGTGGGCCGTTTCGACATCACGGCCAAGGTATCCGGCGGCGGCAAGGCCGGACAGGCCGGGGCAATGTCCCACGGCGTGGCCCGGGCCCTGGTCGAGGCCAACTCCTCGCTGCGCACTCCCCTGAAAAGCGCGGGGCTGCTCACCCGGGACCCCCGAAAAAAGGAGCGAAAGAAATACGGGCAGCCTGGAGCTCGAAAAAAGTTCCAGTTTTCCAAGCGCTGAGCGGAAAACGGAAAAAACTTCTTCGGGGCTCCAGAGATGGAGCCCCTTTTTTCTGGCCCGGCTCCCTTTTCAATATGTCCCCGGAGCGGGCTGTGCTTTAATTGTTTCGTTGCTGAATTTCAACCGTCAGGAGGTAACAAGATGTTGAAAACCGCGGTGGTCGGCGCCACCGGCTATACCGGCATCGAGATCGTCAAGCTGCTGCTGGCGCATCCCGAAGCCAGGATAACCTCCCTGACCGCCAAGCTGGACAAGCCGGTCGGCCTGGGAGTCGAATTTCCCGAACTGGAGGATTTGCGGGATCTCGTAGTCACCCCCCTTGACGTCGACGAAGTTTGTCGGCAGGCGGAAATGATCTTTCTGGCCCTGCCGCATACGGTATCGGTGCTTTTTGCCCCCCGCTTCCTGGCGGAGGGCAAGCGGGTCATCGATCTCAGCGCGGACTACCGCTTCGCCGACATCTCGGTCTATGAATCCTGGTACCAGACCAAGCACGGCGACCCGGAAGGGGCCGAGACCGCGGTCTACGGGCTGCCCGAGCTTTACCGCAAAGAGATTGCCGGAGCAACCCTCCTGGCCAACCCGGGCTGCTACCCGACGGCCACCATCCTGGGGGTTTATCCGGCGCTTCAGGCCGGTTGGGTAAACGGCAACAGGATCATAGTCGATGCCAAGACCGGAGTGACCGGGGCGGGGCGCAAGGCGAGCCTGGCCTTTCTTTTTCCCGAGGTCAACGAGAACTTCCGAGCCTACGGACTGGTCTCGCACAAGCATACCCCGGAGATGGAAAGCATCCTGAGCCGGGCCACCGGCCGCGAGGCGGTGGTGGAATTCTCTCCTCACCTGCTCCCGGTCAACCGGGGGATCCTGAGCACCATCTACCTCGACCTGGAACGGGACGTGGGGGAAGAGGAAGCTTGGGAACTCTATGCCTCGACCTGGGGAGAGGAGCCTTTCGTCCAGATGTGCCCCCTCGGGAGCCTGCCCCAACTCCGGGAGGTGGTCGGGACCAATGCCTGCCGGATCGGCTTGCGGGTCAATCCGCGGACCCGGCGGCTGCTGGTCGTAACCGCCATCGACAACCTCCTCAAGGGCGCGGCCGGCCAGGCCGTACAGAATATGAACATAATGTCCGGATTCCCGGAAGGAACCGGCCTGCCCGGCCCGGGAGGGTTGGCGGGATGAACCCGGAAATCCAAGCCGTGGCAGGCGGGGCCGGCGCGCCGCGGGGCTTCGTCTGTGCCGGGACGGCGGCGGGAATCAAGGCCGGCGGAGATCCGGACCTGGCCGTCGTATTTTCCCAACACCGGGAAACTTCGGCGGCGGGTTCCTTCACCACCAACCGCTTCTGCGCGGCCCCGGTCCTCCTGAGCCGGGAGCGGGCGGAGCGGGGAAAACTCCGGGCGGCGGTCATAAACAGCGGCGCGGCCAACGCCGGGACCGGCCGGGAGGGGATGGCCGACGCGATCCGGATGGGCGACCTGGCCGGGGCGGCCCTGGGAGTCGATCCGTCCGAAGTGGCGGTCTGCTCGACCGGGACGATCGGGCGGCGCCTGCCGATGGGGGCCATCGAACGCGGCATCCGCGAGTTGGGCACCTTAATCGAGGCCGGGGGAAACGATCAAGCCGCCCGGGCCATTATGACCACCGATACCCGGCCCAAGGAGGCGGCGGTGGAATTCCGGGTCGGGTCGGGACGAGTTCGGGTGGGGGGGATGGCCAAGGGCGCGGGGATGATCGAGCCTCGGATGACCGTAATTGGAGCCCGTCACGCCACGATGCTGGCTTTCATCACCACGGATGCCCGGGTGGAACCAGGCGACCTGCGCCTGGCCTGGCGCGGCTGCCTGGAACGCTCCTTCAATCGGATCACGGTGGATGGGGATACCAGCACCAACGACACCGTCCTCGTCTTCGCCAACGGTGCTTCGGGAATCCACCTGTCTCCGGACCGGGCCGGATGGTCCCATTTTCTCGCGGCCCTGGAAACCGTGGCCCACGACCTGGCCCGGATGATCGCCGGGGACGGGGAAGGAGCAACCAAGCTGGTGCGCTTCGACATAACCGGGGCGAATTCGCCCGGGGAAGCCCTCTCCGCCGCCCGTTCCGTGGCCGACTCGCTCCTGCTCAAGTGCGCCCTCTTCGGAGAGCATCCCAACTGGGGAAGGATCCTGGCGGCGCTCGGATACAGCGAGGCAAAATTCGATCCGGCCCAGGTCAAGGTCGACCTGAACGGCCTGACGGTGGTGAAAGACGGAATGCTGGCCGGGGCCGACCCGGGCCAGGTGAGCCGGGCCCTGGCCCGGAGAGAACTCAACTTCGTCATCTCCCTGGGCCCGGGCCGATTTTCCGATTACTACGAAACCTGCGACATCTCTCCGGAATACGTGGAAATCAACAAAGCCTAACTCGGAGCCGGGCCTAAGTGGAAAAGATCATCAAGAAAGCGGAGACCCTGATCGAGGCCCTTCCTTACATCCAGGCCTTTCAGGGGAAAACCGTGGTGGTGAAGCTGGGGGGAAGCGCGATGACCAAGCCGGGAACCACGGCCCGGGTCATTCGGGACATCGTTTTTATGGAAGCCGTCAAGATGAAGCCCGTCCTGGTCCACGGCGGCGGTTCCCGGATCAGCGAACGGATGAAGGCGGCGGGAATCTCTCCCCGCTTCATCCAGGGGCTGCGCCATACCGACGCCACCTCGATCGAGCTGGTCGAAGAGGTGATGCGGGACATCAACGCGGAACTGGCCGGAATGATAAAAGAGATGGGGGGAAGGGCCGAAGGCCTCGTCGCCCGGAAGGACCCGACCATCCTGGCCAGCAAGCACCTGCCCCTCCTGGTCGGGGAGGACGGGGCGGAACATCCCACCGACATAGGTTTCGTGGGAGAGATAGTCTCGGTCCAAGCCAGAAACCTGCGGCGGCTGGCCAAGGCGGACGTCGTTCCCGTGATCGCTCCCCTGGGGCGGGATGAGGAGGGACAGGTCTACAACATCAACGGCGATATGATGGCCGGGGAAATCGCCGCCGCCCTCAAGGCGGAAAAATTGGTCTACCTCACCGACGTGGAGGGGATCCTGCGCCAGGCCGAGGACGGCAGCGAACCCATCCTGCTCAGTTCCCTCAACCGTCGGGAAATTACCAACCTGCTCCGGGAAGGAGTCATCTCGGGAGGAATGATCCCCAAGGTCCGCAGCGCCCTGTGCGCCCTGGAGGGCGGGGTAAGCAAGGTTCACATCATCGACGGGAGGCTGAAGCACTCCCTGCTCCTGGAGATCTTCACCGACCGCGGGATCGGCACGGAAATCATCAATACCTGAAAGGGGATAAGCGCAAGATGAGCAACACTGAAAAATTCATCCAGGAATTCGATCGTTACGTGCTGGGCACCTATGCCCGCAATCCCGTGGTCTTTGCGCGGGGGGAGGGCAGCTGGCTCTGGGACATCGAGGGCCAGCGCTACCTGGATTTTTTCCCGGGCTGGGGCGTGAGCGGCCTGGGGCACTGTCATCCCCGCGTGGTGGAAGCCATCCGCCGGCAGGCCGGGCGCCTGCTGCATATGCCCAACAACTTTTACAACGAGCTCCAGGGTGCCCTGGCCGAAAAAATCGTGGCCAAAAGCTTTCCCGGCCGGGTGTTTTTCGCCAACTCCGGAGCCGAGGCCAACGAAGGAGCCCTGAAGCTGGCCCGAAAACTGGGGGCCGAGCGGGACCGGCACGAAATGATTTCGATGCTCTCCTCCTTCCACGGACGCACCTTCGCCACCGTGAGCGCGACCGGCCAGGAAAAATATCATTCCGGCTTCGGGCCGATGTTGCCCGGCTTCCGCTACGTCCCCCTCAACGACAACGACGCCCTGGATCAAGCCATCAGCGACAAGACCGCCGCGGTGATCCTCGAGCTGGTCCAGGGGGAGGGCGGGGTTCACCCGGCCGAGATCGACTATGTCCGCCGCGTGCGCGACATCTGTGACCGGGAGGGCATCGTGATGATAGTCGACGAAGTCCAGACCGGGATGGGCCGAACCGGGGAGTGGTTTGCCTCCAACCTTTACGGGATCACGCCCGACGTGATGACCCTGGCCAAGGCCCTGGGAGGGGGGATGCCCATCGGGGCTTTCCTGGTCCGGGAAGAGTTGAGCGATGTCCTGGTCCCGGGAACCCACGCTTCCACCTTCGGCGGCAGCCCCATAGTCTGCGCGGCATCCGCCGCCGTCTTCGAGGTGATGGAGGAAGAAGGCATCCTGGAAAACGTCCGCGAGATGGGAGCCTACATCGAGAAACGCTTTCGCCGGTGGGCGCAGACCTTCCCCATCATCCGGGAGGTGCGCGGTCTGGGCCTGATGCTCGGGATCGAACTCACCTGCCCCGGGGCGGGGATCGCCGCCAAGTGCCTGGAGCGGGGAGTAATCATAAACTGCACCGCGGGAAACGTCCTGCGGGTGATGCCGGCTCTCAACGTCACCCGCGAGGTAGCCGATCAGGCCTTGGCGGTCCTCGAATCCTGCCTGGCCGAGGAACAGGGCTGAACGCGGACGAGAGGCCGGTAAAAGAAAACCAACTAGAAGCGAAGGAGACGGTTAAATGAGCAAAGTAGTGCTTGCCTACTCGGGAGGCCTGGACACCTCGGTCATCCTGACTTGGCTGAAGGAGGAAAAAGGGCTGGACGTGGTGGCCTACATCGCCGACGTCGGGCAGGCGGAGGAGGTGGAGGAAGCCGCCGAGAAGGCCAAACGCACCGGAGCTTGCGCGGTCTACGTCGAGGATCTCAAGGAGGAGTTTGTCCGGGACTTCGTTTTTCCCGCCGTCCAGGCCAATGCCGTATACGAGGGAACCTATCTCCTGGGCACCGCCCTGGCCAGGCCGCTGATCGCCAAGCGCCACGTCGAGATCGCCCGCCGGGAAAACGCCGAATACGTCTCCCACGGGGCTACCGGCAAGGGAAACGACCAGTGCCGCTTCGAGATAACCTTCCAGGCCCTGGAACCGAGCCTGCAGATCATCGCTCCCTGGCGCGAGTGGGATTTTCGCGGACGCTCCGACCTGATGGACTATGCCCGCCAGCACGGGATTCCCACTCCGGTCACGGCCGCCAAACCCTACAGCATGGATCGGAACCTCCTGCACATCAGCTTCGAGGGCGGCATCCTGGAAGACCCCTGGACCGAGCCAACGGAGGATATGTACGTCCTGAGCGTCTCGCCGGAAGCGGCTCCCGACCGTCCCACCTACCTGGAGATCGAATTTGCCGGGGGTATCCCGACGGCGGTCGACGGTAACGAGTTGAGCCCGGCCCGGCTGCTGGAAGAGCTGAACCGCCTGGGCGGGAAAAACGGGATCGGCCGGATCGACATCGTGGAAAACCGCTTTACGGGGATGAAGGACCGCGGGGTCTACGAGACGCCGGGCGGGACGATCCTGCACATCGCCCACCGGGCACTGGAGTCGATCACGCTGGACCGGGAAGTTCTCCACTTCAAGGACGGCCTCATTCCCCGCTACGCCGACGGGGTCTACAACGGATTCTGGTTTTCCCCCGAAATGGAACTGCTCCGGGAGACGATTGCCGCCACCCAGCGCAACGTCAACGGAACCGTGCGGCTCAAGCTTTACAAGGGCAACTGCACGGTGGTGGGGCGCAAGTCCCCCACCACCCTGTATTCTCCCGACATCGTCAGCTTCGAGCAGGGCGGGGGGTACCGCCAGAGCGACGCTACCGGTTTCATCCGCCTC
>Ga0272443_10006719_pt1 | contig 11259 bp, 9 predicted proteins | sample SSMAcet12_FD_193581 | JGI IMG/M metagenome (GOLD analysis project Ga0272443, IMG submission 193581) | Marine sediment archaeal communities from Little Sippewissett salt marsh, Falmouth, MA, United States - SSM-Acet-12 | ecosystem: Environmental > Aquatic > Marine > Wetlands > Sediment ... | reverse complement strand
GATACATTCTATCAACGCTGACCACCAATGCAAGAAACTTTCGCCTGTAAATCCTGATTTATCAGCTATTTAGATCTCTCTTCAGAGACCTGAAGCTTTTGGCAGTGGCGTCATGGTTGTAAGGAGCAAGCAATGAGGGCACTGCGTTCGTTCGTGGCAGTGGTGGCAATCGCCGGCATCCTGGTCGGCTGTGGTGCGGGCAGCTCGCCCCAGGGCACCTTCGAGAAGATGAAGACCGCGGTCAAGGGCGGCGGCGGCATGGGCGGGACGCTCAAGTACATGACCCCCGAGAGCCAGAACGCCATCGTCGGCGGCATGGGCTTCGGCGTGGCCATGGGCGCGAGCCTCGGCAAGAAGTTCGGCAAGGCCGACGCGGACGCGGAGGCGATCTGCAAGAAGCACGGCATCGACCTCGAGAAGCTGCCCCAGATCACCGGCAAGGAAGACATGACCCAGCTCTCGATCGACTTCGGCGCCGGGATCAAGGACAAGCCCGGTTTCATCAAGGACCTCGAGGAGCTGAACAAGAAGAAGGGCAAGAACAGCGTCGACTTGACCGCCAAGATGGGCGAGGCCACGCTCAAGGACGTCAAGGTCACCGGGAACACCGCCGCGGGCAAGGTGGTCACCAAGTCAGACGGCAAGGAAACCACCCAGCCGATCTACTTCAAGCAGGTCAACGGCGAGTGGCTCATCGACATCATCCCGACGCTGAGAAAGAACACCAAGGTCGGGAAGTAACACTCCTGCCCACAGGCAAAGCACAAGCGGGAGCGCGGTTCCGGCCGCGCTCCCGTTGCTTGTTGGCTTCTCCGTCATCCCGACATAGAGACGCAAACGCGCTCTCAGCAACCACTTCCGCAATTCCTCCGGTTCCGGCGATTTCGGGGCGAACGCGGCTGGCTCTGGGGGGAGCCCATTGTAGACGGAGGAAGCCGAGGGTAGCATTGTGGGCGCCATGCGGACCGACACCGAACTGCTGAGCGAGTACTCCGCCTCCGGGGCGGAGGGGGCGCTCGCGGAAATCGCCGCGCGGCACGCGCCGATGGTCTTCCGGACCTGTTTGCGAGCGCTCGGCGACACGCACCTCGCGGAGGACGCCTCGCAGGCGGTCTTCGTGGTGCTGGTGCGCAAGGCGCGATCGCTGCGTCGCGAGGGCTGTCTCGCGGCCTGGCTGCGGCGCGTTGCGCGCAATATCGCCGCCCGGGCGCAGCGCGACCGGTCCCTGCGGACCCGTCGCGAAGAGGAGGCCGGCATGGACAAGGCCGCGGGCAGAGAGGAAGTTCGTTGCGACGTGCCGGCGACGGATATCGCGCCGCTGCTGGACCGCGAGCTCGACGCGCTTCCGCGCCTGCAACGCCAGGCCGTGACCCTGCAGTACCTCGAGGGTCGCAGTTCGGGCGAGGCGGCGGGAATCGCCGGTTGTCCCGAGGGCACCTTCCGACGGCGAGTGCACGACGGGCTCGAGAATCTGCGCCGGCGCCTGGCGCGCCGCGGGACGGTTCTCGAGAGCATCGCACTGGGTGCGCTGCTGGAGTCGACCTGCGCTGCGCCGCTGCCCGAATCACTGCTTCCATCCGTCATGACCGCGGCGAAATCGGCGGCCACCGGGGCCGCGATCGGGGTGGTCGGAGCCGGAGTGATGGCCATGGCGGAAGGAGCGATCAGCATGATGTTCTGGGCGAAGGTCAAGATTGCCGCGGCGGTGACCGCTGCGTGTCTGGTATTGGGCGGTGCGATTCCCCTCGCGGCGACACTGGTGCGGGCGGGCGAACCGGTCGCGCCTCGCGAGGTCCGGCCCGCGCCCGACGCAACGAAGAAGCCCGAGCCGATGAAGAAGCCGGCCCAACCCGCCGGACCGGCAGAGCTCGACCCCCTGACGATCAAGAACGTCTCCTGCCAGGGGGCTTTCGCGCCCGACGGCAGGCACTTCGTTTATCCCCTGATGCCCGCAAAAGGCAAGAACGAGAGCGAGCTCTTCGCGATCGAAGTGGATTCCGGCAAGCGCCGGTCACTGGGCATCGTGCCGCTGAAAGCCGCGGGGTCGGGCGGGGGGGGCGGCGTCCCGACGCTCGGCAAGGGCGGTCGTGGAGGGCGCAGCAGCGGTCGCGGCCGCAATGAATGGATCGGCGTGATCGCCGTTACCAATGATCTCGGCACCGTCTTCCTCAACCAGAGCGCGCTGCGCGGGGCGAAGGGCAAGTACCTCGCCTGGAGCACGAAACAGAAGAAGCTGGTGGAGCTGGACCCGGGCCTCGCGCGCGCCAGCCTGATCGGCGCGAGCGCAAATGGAGCCAGGCTGGCCTTCAGGATGAGCCGCGCTCCCTGCCGGGTTGCGCTCTATGACGTGGCCGGCGCCAAACTGGGGCGTCCGGTGACGCTGAGCATCGATCGCGACTCGGGATACCGGACGGAGTCGATGTGGGCCGGCAATCGCCTGATGTGCTTCGTTACTCGCCGGGAAGTCGCCAAGGGCCTGGAAGTGCGCAGCGCCTGGCCGCAGGAGCGGCGCATCGGACTGTTGCCGACCTCCAAACTGACGCTGGTCACGCCGCCGGGTGCGAAGAAGCCGGTGGACTGTTACCCGATGTTCTGCGGGGCGGCGGGCGGCAAGAAGGACGCATTGGTCTTCCTGCGCGGGGATCGGGTCCTGGTGGCCGAGGGCGCCGGCGAGCTGCGGACCCGGGAGCTCTGCGGCGTTTCGGCGACTGAGACGCACTCGCGCTGGAAGCTGCCGGTGACGGTGGACGCCAGGGGCAAGGAGGTCTACGCCGCCTGGTGCGACGTCGCCAGACACGCGACGCTGGACTTCACGAGATACATGCCCACCGATAAGGCGCTGGGGACCAGGCGCAAGGTAACGCTCAAGGTCCTGGCGTGTTCGCTCGGCGACAAGAAGGGCAAGGCGCAGCCGATTTCTCTCGACGCCAGCGAGCTCGTCGCCAAGATCTGCGCCCGGGCCCTGGTCGATTACGGCGAGGCCAAGGTCCCCAAGTCGGGCAGCGGAGTGCTCGCCCGCCAGCCGTGGGTCACGGCGGTAGGTGCGCGTGAGGGTCGAGTGTTGCTGCTCCTGAGGCTCCGCGTCTGGTACGGGATCTGCGGTCAGGACTACCACTGGCCGCTGATCGTCGACCTCGAGAAGAGGCAACTGGCTCACGCTCCCGGCTTCAAGAGCAACTTCAGCTCCGGCGTGCGCTCCGGGCCCCCCGGCTGGACCCACGCGGTCTCACCGCGCGGTGACGCGTTTGCCGTGATCGGCGGGCGCGAGCTGGAGCTTTTCCGCGCGGGGAAGATCAGGAAGAAGGACTGATCAAATCAAGGTAGTCTGCGGCCTCCGGTGCGCCGCCCCCATCGTACGCGTACGATGTGAGGTCTCCAGAAAACAGCGCTGTAGTGCTGAAGCTCGTTCCGATCCTTGTACCTGGTGTACATCTTCTGCGCCTGCGCCGCCGCCGCGGTGCCCTTGTGGTTCCTGATCACGTACTGGCAGGAGCTCAGGATGTTGCGGATCACCGCGGCGTTGCGCTTGCGGACCGGCCGCGCCGGAAGCGGGAAGACCCGGCACGCTGAAGTCTTGCCATAGGTGCCCGGTCGTGTCATAATTGCGGCGGTCCGGGCAGGGACGGCGACGCCGCTCCTTCGCGGCGGGGAACCGCCGACGGCGGGCCGCCGCGCGGGTGAAGTGCGATTTCCACACCGGGGGGAGAGACGCGAGTTGACGCCCAGGGAAGCCCGATTCGTTGCCGCGCTGCTGGACGGCGGGATGATCGCCCCGCGCCAGGTGGAGCAACTCGACCGCGCGCGGCGGGGCGAGGGCGCGGAAGAGGGGCAGCAACGGCCGCTCTGGAGACTGGCGGTCGACGAGGGACTGGTCACCGCGGACCAGGCGCGCGAGGTGCTGCGGCGCATCGAGCACGAGACGCGGGTCGGCACCCCGGATCGCTCCGGCGGCGAGGACACCAGGCACCTGGCGCCGATGGTAATCGAGGCGGCCGGGAAGGCCTGCACCGCCCGGCGACTGGGCAACTACGAGTTGCTCGCCAAGCTGGGCCAGGGCGCCATGGGCGCGGTCTACAAGGCGCGCCAGGAGAGCATGGGCCGCGACGTGGCCATCAAGGTGCTGCCCCGCAGCCTGGCGGGCAACAAGGAGTTCATCCACCGTTTCCTGCAGGAGGCCCGCGCGGCCGGACGGCTGAGCCACCCGAACATCGTTACCGGCTTCGACGCAGGTTTCGACGACGGCTACTACTACCTGGCCATGGAGTACGTAGACGGCCGCGGGCTGGGGGAGGTGGTCGCCGACGGCCCGCTGGAAGAGGCCGAGGTCCTGCGCCTGGGAATCCAGGTTGCCGACGCGCTGGAGCACGCCCACGCCGCGGGGATCATCCACCGCGACGTCAAGCCCGACAACATCCTGCTCTCCTCCGGCGGCCAGGCCAAGCTCTGCGACCTCGGCCTGGCCCGCTGCCAGGATGACAACATCCGCATGACCCAGGCCAACATGGCGGTGGGCACCGCCTGCTACATCTCGCCCGAGCAGGCCCGAGGCGAGGCTCCCAGCCCCGCCTCGGACATCTACTCGCTGGGCTGCACCCTCTACCACCTGATCGCCGGCCGCCCCCCGTTCGAGGGGGAGAACTCGCTGCAGGTGATGCACAAGCACATCAACGAGACCCCGCCCCCGCCCGGCGAGGTCAACCCGGGGTGTGCCGGCCGGGCGCTGGAGACCGTGATCATGAAGATGATGGCCCGCGACCCCTCCGAGCGCTACGCCGGCATGGCCGAGGTCCGCGCGGACCTCGAGAAGGTCGCCGGCGGCGGAATTCCGTCGTCGCTGACCGGCGCCGTGGCCCGTCGCAGGTCGGCCGGCAGGCAGGACACCGGGGCGGCACTGCCCGTGAAGAGGCGATCGCGCACCACCGGCACCCGCCCCACCGAACCGGTCGGTCCCCGTCGCAGGAGCGCCGCCGAGCGGGAACCGGCAACCGGCCGCCGGACCGGCCTGATCGTCGTCGCCGCAGTCCTGGCCCTGGCGGCGCTCGGCGGCGGGGCTGTCCTGCTGCTGCCGCCCGGGGACGGGTCCGGTTCGTCCCGGAACGCGCCCGGCAACCCCGGCGATTCCGGAACGCCCCCACCGCCGGCCACAAGCAACGGCAGCAACGGTGGCGGCGAGCGGACCGCTCCAGTCCCTCCGTCCGGCGGCTGGGCCGAATCTGAGGTTGTGCTCCGCAACGGGCTGCCGGTCGCGGCGACCGGCACGAAGGCCTACTCGGGAACCACCCTGAAGCACACGCTCAGGAGCAACAACCTGGTGATCGACAGCGGCAACAGCCGCCAGGTCCCCTGCAGCACTGAACGACATCCGCTGATCCGTTTCGCGGTGACCCGCGGCGAGGGCGGCCCGCTGCCCGACGACGTGGAGATCCTCGAGGCCCGGCTGGAGATCTTCAAGGTCTCCAGCTACGTCCCGTGCTTCGAGATGCACCGCATGAAGGCCGACTGGCGAGAGAAAGACTCGCGCATTGCCCCCGCCGACGTCGAGGAACGCGTCGCGGCGGTCTGTGACCTGCACGCGGCAGGCCGCCGGGATTCCAGGACCTTCAAGCGCATCTGGAAGGGACCCTGGCCCTGCACGTTCGACGTCACCCGCAGCCTGCGCGCGGCCCTCCGCGTGAAGGGCAACCACGGCTGGATCATCAGGGTCTACGCCGACGCGAAGCGCAGGCCCTTCGTCAAGCGCGTGGTGAGGTTCGCCGGCTGCACCTGGACCCAAGCGGAGCTTCGCCCGCGGCTCCGGCTCAGGGTCCGGATGCCGCGCCGCAGCGCTACAGGTCGATGACCTTGGTCAGCTTGGAGTTGTAGCTGAAGTCGAACAGCCTCCAGCCGTCCTCCAGCCTGGCGTAGTACAGCGACACGTAGATGAAGCGCCGCTTGCCGTAGTATACGGCGTAGACGTAGCGCTTGAGGGTCTTGCCGTAGGCCGTGTGCCTGATCCTGTCGATGTATACCGGGCGCTTCTCGCCGACCAGGTTCTTCCAGGGGTCGACCTGGGGGTCGATCTTGGCACGCGGCACGTTCAGGCCCGCCGAGACGCGGGCGGCCACCGACTCGAAATCGCCCCTGGCCACCAGGGCCATCAGCGCTTCGGCCTTGCCGCCGGCGGGGTCCGCAACCGGGGCAGCCGCCGCCGCCTCGCAGCGACGCTGCGCGGCCGCAACGGCCAGGGTCACCGCGACCGCCGCCAGGAACAGCGCGCCACCGGCCGCACAGAGAGCCCGGGATCTGCCGGTCTTCATTCGCTCATCTCCTCGTGGTTCCTGGTGCCCGCCCGGACGCAGACCGAGAGGCCCCCGCGGTGCGGAAGCCGCACGGTGCGCTCCTAAACAGGCAGCGGTCTACGCCGCGGCGCCGTCGTCCTTGTGCCGCCAGCGGTGGAGCAGGTGCATGACCTTCACCACGGAGAGCATGAATATCAGGCCTCCCGCCGAAGCGATGATGGTGAGCACGGCCATGATGGTTCTGCCGATGAAGGGCACCTTCATGGAGATCCAGACCAGGGGGTTCCAGTTGATGATCATGGTCATCGAGTTCAGAACCGCGAAGACGAAGACCAGAACGGCGAAGACCCCCAGCAGGGTGGCCAGCAGCGGCAGGCCCTCGTCGGTCCGGGGGTCCAGCGCCTTGAGCGCTCCTTCCCTGGTCGGGATTTCCTTCTTGAGATCGTTCGCTTCCATTAAGTGTCTCCCTAAAGGCGTTTGTTGGAACTGAAAAGAGCGCTCTACCGGCCGGGCGGCCGGAGGGGCGCGGGGCTCACTCCGGGATCTCCAGCGCGTACTTCTTGCGGAAGTCCTCGGTCCAGTCCCCGTGGCGGCCGCTGGACTCGATGGACTCCAGCAACTGCGTCACGGTGACCACCGCGATGCGCTCGCGCAGCTTCTCCGGGACGAAACCTTCCAGCAGGGGCATCAGACCGCGCCGGCCCTGGGGACCGTCGACCGAGAAGGTCGGCCCGCGGTCGTCGCATATCAGCACGAAGCTGGCGTCCTTCTCCAGCGCGAAGAGCATCCCCCGGAAGAACTGGTAGTGCGCCGCCAGCACGCACAGGCGCTGGCCGGCGATACCCGCCTCCAGGAAGCCGTGCTTCTCGAGCAGTTTCCAGTACCCGCGACCGATGTGGTGCAGGTAGCAGAGCGAGAAGTCGCCAGCGGGGCTGCGCCCGTCGCAGTCGCCGGTTTCGAAGATGGGGCAGCCCCGGAACTCCGGCTCGACCAGGCGGACGGTGACGCAGACCGCCGTCCGGCCCCCGGCCCGGATCACGAAGTCGACCAGCGTGGGCTGGCCGGAGTCCTCGTCGAGCACCTCGGGGTCCTCCACCGCGAAGTCCGCGGAGATCTCGCCCTGCGGCCAGGCGGCGCCGGTCGACCCCAGCAGGTTTCCCAGCGGCTCGAAGTCCTTGCGGACCACCAGCGGGCCCAGCAGGTTGAACGCCAGCGCCTGGCTGTTGAGCCCGTGGTGGGCGGACATGTGCAGCGCGAAGTTGCCGCCGTCCTGCTGCCGCCTGATGCGCTCGGCATCGATGTACTCGGAGACCTCCTTGAGGATCACGTTGTCGGCCCAGTCCCCGCGCGAGGGCAGGATGTGCCCGGGGGTGAGCTTGGAGTGCCCGTGGGAGCGGAACCAGGCGGTCGCGGCCCGCTCCAGGATCTTCCGGAACTGCGCCTGGCGCGGGTAGGGCCAGCTGCGCGCACGTTGTTTGCTGCTCTTGGCCATGCAATCTCCTCTCGACCCACCATTATGGCGCTGGGCGGGGCGATGGCAAGACTGCTGTGCCGGATTACGGCGAAGAAGTCCTCCTACCGCGCGCCAGAGCGCGCGAAGAGGACCTGGCGACCGGCCGGCGGGCGGGGGCGCCCGGGACCGATGGTTCCTGCCCCCTGGCCGAAGAGGCCTACCGGCCCAGGGCCTCTTCCAGTTCGGCGGCAAGGACCGCTTCGGACTGCAGGCCGGTCATGCGCTTGTGCACCTCGCCGTCGACGAAGATGATCAGCGTGGGAATCGAGCGCACCCGGTGCTTCATGGCCGAGGCCTTGTTGCCGTCGACGTTGAGCTTGGCGATCGTCGCGCGGCCCTCGAAGCGTCCCGCCAGGCGGTTGACGATCGGCACCTGCTTGCGGCAGGGCGGACACCAGGGCGCCCAGAAGTCGACCAGCACCACGCCGCTGGCGGTCCTGGCCTCGAAATCGGCGTCGGTGATCTCCTCGGCGTGACCCGACCCGGCGGCGGTCTGGGGCGCGCCGGCGCCGGCGCCGCTGCGCAACGTGAAGAAGGCCATGATCGACAGCAGGACCACCAGGAAGACTACGCCGAGGACGATACCGAGTGTCTTCATTCTGCAGGGCTCCTTTCGGGGCGCGGGCCGCGCTGATTATACGCGAAGAGGGGCGAAGAGCCCCGGTTTTTTCGGGCGGTCGACCCCGTTTGCCCCCGGGGGCCGGCACCGGGCCGGCAGGCCCCGCCGGGCCGCCCGCCCGCCGGCCCGGCCGCGGCTGCGACCGGGTCGGACAGGGGCGGACAGGGGCGGGGAATCGACCGGCTACCTCTTGCGGGCGCCTTCGAGCGCCTTCACCGGGGCGACGACCTTCTCGACGGCGTCGGTGAAGTTGCTGCCGAGGGTCATGATGTTCATGTCCGAGGGCAGGTAGCCCGAAACGTTGCTGTGCGCCTTGGCCAGCGCCTTGGCGACCTCGACGCGCACGAAGTTCTCGGCACCGGGCACCGCCCAGGCCGTGAGGTTCAGCTTGCGGGCCTCGGCCTCGGACTTGCCGACCGCGAGGATGCCCTCGGCGCGCAGGACCTCCGCGTCGCGCGTGCCGGTGGCCTCCAGCACCAGCTTCTTCTTCTCGGCCTCGGCGCGCAGGATCTCCTGCTCGGCCTTCATCTCGGCCTCGAGCACGCCGACCTTCTTGTCGCGCTCGGCCTCCACCACGCGCTTCTTGAGGTCGGCCTGGGCGACGGCCTCGGCCTTCTCGGCCTCGGCCTGGGCCGCCTTGGTCTGCTCCATGGCGCGCAGCGTGGCCTGGACCGCGACCTGCTTCTGCTTGATCTCCGAGATGTAGCTGGGATCCAGCTTGATCTTCTCGATCACGAAGTTCTCCACGATGATGCCGCGCTTGCCCATCTCGAACTTCGGGTCTGTCAGCCTCCTGGTGATGGCCTGCTGCAGCGCGACCAGCCCCGGACCCGAGTAGGCGTCGATGGCCTTGCGGGTGGTGGCCTCGTCCTTGACCGCGCGCATGACCAGCGGGCGGATCAGCTTCTCCTCGATGGCGTTGCGCACCGTCTTGTGGATGGTGACCACCTTGGCCGGGTCGATGCGCCACTGCACCGTGAGGCTGATCCACATGTCCTGCCCCTCGATGGACTGGACCAGGTAGGCGTCCGAGTCGCGGCCCTCGGCGACCTGCTCCAAACGCGGGGGCGTGTCGTTCATCACGAAGACCTGCGTGCTGGTCGGGTAGATGTAGAGCTTCTGGGTGAAGCCCGGGAACAGCAGGTGGGTCTTGGGGTGCAGGGGTTCGGCGACGACGCCCTGGGTCCAGGTCTCCAGCACGCCGATCTCGTTGCCCTCCACCGTTTCGATCTTCAGCAACGTGAAGAAGAGCACCACTGCGAAGACAGCGCCGACCCCGACTGCGACCAACTTGAACTTGACCTTGTTCATTCGCGCTTGAACTCGTCCACCTCTAACCTCCCCTCCGCGGCGCCCGGCCGCGAGCTACAATGAAACCCTCATCGAGCAACGCCGTCAAACGTATATCAAGGTGCGTGCCGGGCGGTCCACGAACCGAAGCTCAAGCCATGCAGGGTCTTACGTCCTGCCAGAACGGCACGCCGGGACCTGCACATCGCGAGATTCGCCAGAAGTGAGAATATACACCAGAGTTCCGGGTTCCGGCTGTTGGGTTCCGGGGCTTGGGGCGCCCTGCGCAAAGAGTGCTTCGGCCCCAGCGGACCGGGGCGCGTTCGACGTCGGGGCGCCCGCTGGCCGTGCGTCCCTGGCGGTCGCAGGGCGCCGGAGCGCGGGTTCCCCGGCGTTCGGCGGCGAGTGCGGACACGCTCGACAGCGAACCGGGCGGGGCGTATCATCGCCCGCGGAGGGTATTCGGGCTTGAAGAAATCACTGCGGGTTCGGGACGTCTTCTCGATCGCCACCGGGGCGATGATCGGCTCGGGGTTCTTCCTGCTGCCGGGAATAGCCTTTGGCGCCGCGGGCCCCGCGGTGATCCTCGCCTACCTGCTGGCCGCGGTGCTGATAGTCCCCACGCTGCTGAGCAGCGCGGAGCTTTCCACGGCGATGCCCCGGGCCGGCGGGACCTACTTCTTCGCCAGCCGCAGCATGGGCCCCATGGCCGGCGTGATCGACGGCCTGGTCGCCTGGCTGGCCATGCTGGGCAAGACCGCCTTCGCCCTGGTGGGCATCGGCTACTACGTGCTGGTGGCCGGCGGCGGCGATGCCGGCGAGGTCGCCTGGCTCGTCAAGATCATCGCCCTGGTGATAGTGGTGCTGCTCGCGCTGCTGAACGCCTGGGGCGCGAAGGAGAGCGGCTTCTTCCAGGCGGTGCTGGTGGTCGGCCTGCTGTTCCTCTCGGCCTGGTTCATGGGACAGGGGGCCTTCTCCGTGAAGTTCGCGCACTTCGCACCGTTCGCCCCCAGGGGCCTGCTTCCGGTGCTGGCGACCACAGGCCTGGTCTTCGTCTCCTATGCGGGGTTCACCAAGGTCTGCAGCGTCTCCGAAGAGGTTGCCGACCCGGAGAAGACCATCCCGCGCGGAATGCTCCTGGCCCTGGCCGCGGCCACGGCGGTCTACGTGCTGGGGGTGGCCATCGTCGTCGGGGTGGTTCCGGCCGGAACCCTGGCCGACGACCGCACCCCGCTGGCCACCGCCGCGGGGACCTTCGCCGGAAGGGCGGGGGCCTGGCTGATGGTGGCCGCCGGCTGCCTGGCCTTCGTGACCACCGCCAACGCCGGGGTGCTGGCCTCCTCGCGGTACCTCTACGCCATGGGCCGGGACAAGGTGCTGCCCGGGGCCTTCGGCCGGCTGAGCCGCCGGGGAACACCCCTGGCGGGCATCGCCGCCTCGGTGCTGGTGGTCGCCGCGGTGGTGGTCTTCCTCGACACCGAGGGCATCGCCAAGCTGGCCAGCACCCTGATGCTGGTGGACTTCGCGCTGGTGAACCTCTGCGTGATCGTGATGCGCGA
>Ga0272443_10006717_pt1 | contig 11262 bp, 15 predicted proteins | sample SSMAcet12_FD_193581 | JGI IMG/M metagenome (GOLD analysis project Ga0272443, IMG submission 193581) | Marine sediment archaeal communities from Little Sippewissett salt marsh, Falmouth, MA, United States - SSM-Acet-12 | ecosystem: Environmental > Aquatic > Marine > Wetlands > Sediment ... | reverse complement strand
GGGGGAATCGAGCATCGGATTGGCCGTCAGGAGAGCGAACGCCTCCCCGTCGGTCGCCTTGGCCATCCGCATCGTGCGGAGTTTTTCGGCGAGGTTGACTGCCCGCGCCCAGTCGGCGAAGGCCATCTCGACACGGTGGTTGAGTTCGGCATCCTCGGTAAGCAGCTGGAGACGCGGGCCGGTCCCGATGCAGTCGTTGGCCAGCGTGAGCACGATGCCCCGGGCGTAGGAATTGTTGGCCACCTCGTAGCGGGCACGCTCACGGAGTTTTTTACGCACGTCCGGCGAGGCGGCGCTGTCGGCCGAGAGCGCATCGGCCATCGCCCAGTGACGGGCATTCTCCGCCGTCGTCTGGGCCGCGTCGTACCGCGCACGAACAACCGCCGGGAGCTTTTGCCGGACAGTTTTCTTGCGGCCGAGTTGTCTGAGAAACTTGAGCATGGTTATGGCCACACTCGCCACGCCGCAGCGTCAGCGAAAGCGGGTCAAACGGTCCCTCCTGGCGAGATCTTTGCGAGCTTGACGCCCAGCCCCCGCGCGCGGCTGGCCTTCTTGGATTCGAGGTACTTGTCAGCCGCGATCTGATCGTCGATCGGATGCTGCTCGATGGAACCCGAGTCGCCAGTCGCCTTCCGAGGCCCGACCGCGTTCTCGTGGATCGTGTTGTCGAGGTTTTCGGCCATGCAGGCTCCCGAAGGCGACTACACGATGGCCTCCTATGAGTTACTTACCCGGCCGATTCGAAAACTGTCGGAAAACTATGGGGGAAATAGCAGATTGTTACGCATCTAGAACCTGGCGACGCGCAAGAAGCGCTGTAATCCCGGATCAGAGTGCGCCTTGACTGGCGGACCTCCATGTGCAATGATAAATACAGGTTGCGGAGGACGATTCAACAACCGAACCCGCCGTCTCTGTAGCCCGCCGGCCGGTATGGGGGGAATCATGTGATGCGCGCTGTTCTGTATTGGGGCACGATCCTCCCCGTTTTGTTGCCGCTTTTTTCGGGCCGCGTTCCCGTAGCCACAGCGTCGCCGCAATTATTCAAAATCGGAACGACGCCCGAGGGCGGGCGTATCACCTTCGAAAACATTCTCCGCCCCGATGCCATGCGGACGGTGCTTTATGGCGCGAACCCTATTATCCGCGGGGCGGCCCTTTATGCTCCGGATCTGGTTCGCGTGGGGGATCGCTGGTACTGCTATCACGGAGGGTTACTCAGCTACGATCACAGCAATGACCGCATTTACCTGGGTATCTCCGAGGGGCTCGAAGTGACTGGGCCCTGGAACCCCGCATCGCAGCTGGCCATTCACGAGGGTGTCTACATTCACGTGAACGACCCGTCGGTGGTGATTCACAATGATGTCTGGTACATGGTCTACACCGCGTTCAAATACCAGGACTCCGTGTGGCGAGACTGGATCAATTACTCGATATCGAGCGACGGCATTCAGTGGACGCCGAGTGTTGCGACCCGCGCGACCGAGATCGTGCTGACCGACCCGAACAATATCGCGGGCGGTCTCATCACTGACATGGCCCGCCCGTCGCTCGTCCGCACGCCCGCCGGCTGGAAGATGTGGTTCGACAGCAGGGTGAACCATACGTCCGCAATCTCCTTTCTGGCTCACAGCACCGGCACCGTCCCCAGCCATTTCACACTGGTGCACAAGTACAGCGGGATCGACGGATTCCCGGGCTTCTTCGAGCCCGACGTCGTGCGCAGGCCAGACGGCACCTATCTGGCCGTCGTGCAACGCCGTTTCCGCGAGCTCTACATCGGCACAAGCACCGACGGCATCAACTTTACGCTCGCGCTCGACGTGTCCACCAGCGACCCTCTCTTTGGCCGCAGTATGGTCAGCAATCCGGGCCTCGTCTACGACCAGATCGAGGATCGGCTGCTGGGTTTAGCCTTCGGTATGAGCGACAGCTTGCTCAATCTCGACATCGGCTTCAGTGCCACCCAATACAAAATCGAAGTGCGCAGCCCGGACGGCGTATGGCACACCCAATCCCTGGCGGGGGGGTTGGATCTCCAGTCGGTGCTGACGTCGGACTACAGCACGTTCGACCATGTGCGCATCACCGATCCCGTCACGAACACGGTGGTGCATGAGCAGAGTTTCACGGACGCGGCCCCCGGCGATCTGTGGTACGTGCATTGGGACCCGGCTGCGCCGTTGATCGTCCCGATCGAGCCCGATCCGTGCAGCGTCTTCGAGCGGGCTGAGTACGTCCAGCCGGTCGCGTTGCTCGCGGGCCAGGAGCCAATCACCTGGTCGTTGGTCGAGGCGCCTGAAAACGCCTGGATTGACGAGCAGGGAGTCGTCTCCTGGGTGGCGCCGCCGCTTGTCGATTCCAGCATACACACGTTCATCGTCACTTTCCGAGTGCGGGCGGAGAACGCGGCCGGTGCTGACGAGCGAAGCTGGCAAGTCGAGGTGCTGCCGGTGTTCGACGGCCTGCCGGACTTCGACGGCGACAGCGACGTGGACATGGACGACTTCGGCCTCTTGCAGAGCTGTCTGGGCATCAAAAACTTTTCTACGGCACCGCTTTGCGCGAAGGCCGACCTCAATGATGACAACCGCGTCGATCAGGCTGACCGCACGATTTGGATGGAATGTATCAGCGGCCCCGGTGTCGGGTTCGACCCGAACTGTGTTCCATAATGCCGTCGCTGGCGCTGAACAGGTGAGTGGTGGCATAGCTGGGGCCACGCTGTCGTACAACGCGGAATCAACTCGGATGCCATTCCCGCCTCTGACCTTATGCATCACCGTCTCCGCTGCTCCCGCCACCTTGCCGACAGATCCTTACGGAGCTCCTGGAGGCTGACGACCGTCTTCGTGCGGCTTCGCTGCGCTTCGCCTGGCTTCGCCGCAAGGAACCGAGGGACAAGGTCGACTTGTCGATCCGATAATGCCTCGGCCCATTGCGCAGGTTTACTCAGATAATGCAGTCGCGACCGGCTGTTCATACGTGGTGATACGCCGTCCGCAATGGCGACATTCGCGCCGGCGCAGCAAGCGGCCACCCCACGCGCGGCGCGTATAGAGCACGCGAAAGTGGGCGCAGCCGCAGTTGCGGCATTCGAGGCCGCGTTTTGGGAGGGACGTCTGTGGGGTTGTTGCCTCAGCCATCGATCACCTGCTCCTCTGGAGCTCCGAAAGCTTGACGCGCGGACGCGACTGCGCCGTGCGCGACTCGAGGCCGGCCAGGACCGCGCCCTGGATCGAGGCTGCGACTGCGCAACCCACCAGGCAGTCGAGCCAGTGGTTGTCGGGACGGGTGGCCCGCAACTTCCACTCGTCGACGATCCGGCCCTGGGCGAGCGTCTTGACGCGATACTCGGCCGTCAGATGGTCGGCCAGCAGGCGGTGGGCCTTGTCATCACGCCCGTAAAGCGACAGGCAGCCGGGGTCGCCCATCGCCACGGCCAGGCGGGCATGCACGAAGCTCTTCCAGTAGTTCGTATCGATCAGGACGTGGCGCACCTGGCGCCGGCCGATCGTGTTGGGGATCCGCCAGTGGAGGCCGATGCGGTCGCCGCGCTTGCGCTTGTATTCGCTGAACGGAATACTCGATGCCCCGATGTACTTACCGTGACTGGGCAGCAGAATCGCCGCGAAACGGCTCTGCCTGCAGAACTGGTAGACCACGTCCGTCGACTGACCCCAGTTGGCGTCGACGAGGCAGCGATCGATCCGCAGCTCGGCTCCATCCTCGCGGCGGTAGGGTCGCGCGAGCTTTTCGGTGGTGAGCTGCTCGAGGCCGGCGTAGATTTGCCCCTCGAGCCCCGCGCCTTTCGCACCGTGCGCCAGGGTCGCGCGCACGTCCCGCAGCGTAAAATACGCGCGCTTCTGTTCCGGCCAGGTGCCGTAATCGACCACGTAGCCCGTAAAATCGCCTTCCCACGCACAGACCATCCAGAACAAGACCTTCTGCTGGACGTCGATAAACATCGTGAGGTGGCTGCACGGCAGGGGGACCTCCGCGCGGCGGTGGCCGTTCAGCTTGGAGGCGATCTGTTCGGCCGTGAGCATCTCCTCGCCCTCGGCCTCGACGATCGGCTCATTCTGGTACTCGGCGAAAAACGCCGCCTCGTCGCGCAGCTTGAGGTTCATCGCATGCTGGATGGCCGACAGCTCATCCTCGTGGAACCGTTGCGGCCAGGCGATGATCGCGCCGGCGTCCATCGCATCGCGATTGGCGCGGTAGAACTCGGTTGCCTCGCGCCCGTCGCCATCGTTGCGGAGCGAATCGGCCCGCAACTCGGCGTACCTTGCCCAGAGTTTCTCATCAGAGGGGAACGCATAGACCATCTTCGTCCGCTCACCCTGCCATTCCGGGTGCTTGTCGCGATCGAGAATCTGATCGGCCATGTCCCCGGGGCGGATCACGGTGCAGGCCATCAACCCGGCGATCTTCTTGCCCGGGCCGGCCATGCCGAGCACATCACCGGCCAGGATCGACTCGCGCCGCTGCGACTGGCTGGGCGACCAGGCCGACTCGGTCGTCTGCGGGTCGTCGACCATGACCAGCTGCGGGCGAACCACCTGGCCGTCCGGGCGCGCGTAGTTCTGCCCACGGATCTCCGAGCCTTTCATACCTGAACAGGAGATCACGACGCCCGACGCCTTCGAGCTGGCGATCGTCGGCAGCACGATCCGGTCGGACGACCAGTCGATCCGCGTCGGTTCGCCCTGGTACTTCTGGCCCTTCTGCCGGTTCGTGATCCGTTCGAGGCACTGGATCGGGTAGATCACCTCGGGATAATCGGCCGCCAGCAACGGGTTGGTCTCGAGCCAGATCTTGATGTTTTCGAGCAGGTCGCGCGCGCGCTCCGCGCTGGCGGCGATCAGGCAGACGAACGGCGTCGCGCCGATCAATGCCGACCACACCACGGCCGTCTGGCAAAGGACCGTTTTCCCGCTTCCCCGAGGCATGGCCATTGCGAACAGCCCGCCGGTGCGCACCGCCTTCTCGATCTTGTCGATCACGCGGAGGTGATCGTCCGACCACGGCAGGTAGAACACCTCCGGGAAATACGTCTCGCAGAACAGACGGAACGACTGCGCGCAGACGGCCTTGCGCTGTGGATCGGCGGGGGCCGGAATCTCGCCGATGTCCTGCGCGGCGCGGACCGCCTCGGCATTTCGTTCCGCCTGGCGGGCCTTCATCTCTTCGTAACTGAGCGGCTCGGCCTTCGGCTTGAAGTATTCGAGCGTCAGCCAGGCCGCGTACCGGAACAGGTCCACCGTCCGCGCGTCGCCGATGGTGTACCCCGCCCGGTTACGATGCCGGCGTAACTGGGTCTCGTTGAGTACCGCCACGGGCCCGGCGGCGTTGATCAGCCGCAGCAGGTCCGCCGGCCGCAACTTGCGAGGGTCAATCCCGGGCACTCACCACCTCCCCAGCCAGGTAAGCAACATATTCAATCAAGCTGAACGTCCCGTCCGCCCGCAACAGCTGGCCGTCCTCAGCCCCCTGGCGGACCTGCGCCTCGGTGATCCGCCGGCGGTAGGCAGCCGACAGGATTCGAGCCGCCTGGTCAGGCGTCAGGGCGGTCATTTTCGGCGTTTCGGTGGTCATATCGCTTGCCCCCGTCGCGGTTTGCGAAAATCTGACAATTCACCATAAAAAACCATTATTTCCCTTGATTTGCCGCCATTCCGGAGGTAATGTTGGAGTGGCGAAGGAGAACGTAAACCCTTGGCAGAAAAGGAGATAACGATGGCCAAGACAACGAAGAACAAGACGCAGAAGACCCTGGAACAGATCGCCGCGACCCACCTCGGGATCGAGACGCTCGCCACCCGCAACCACGACAGCCTCGATTTCCACGAGGTTTCGGCATGCTGCGTCAAGGCCGCCCTCGAGGCCGCCTACGAGGCGGGCCGCAAGGCGGCCAGCCCGGCGATGCACATCCGATCCGACGCCAACACCTACGCCGGCCAGGAGGCCCGGATCATCCACATCAGCACGACCGTGGATGGCCACAAGCTCTACGCCCTCAAGACCATCCGAGGCACGGTGGTCGCCACCGCCTGGGACGATGCCGATTGCCTGCGGGCCTACGCCGCGAGCAAGTACCTCGACCTCCAGAACGAAAGGAAGTGAGCCATGCAGATCACGCACGCCGAATTCAGAGACGCCGCCGGGCACGTCACCATCCACCGGGAGCACGACAGCTCGACGATCCGGATCGACAGCGTCCTTCGCAATCCGGTCAAGGAACAGGCCTGGATGACCTGGGATGTTCCGGCCACCGTCAGCAACGACGAGCTCTTCAAGATCGCCGAGATCGTTCAGCGCCGCTGCGCGGGCGTCCGCGGCACCGGCTGCGACATCGATGGGTATTTCCGCGAGCTTCAACGCTTCCAGGATTGAGTGGCGAGGCACCACGCCAGAAAGGAGATCGAGACCATGACCACGACGGACCACAAACTTCAAGACGCCATCAAGACGCTGCTCGACGATCTGGTCGACTATGGATTCGAGGATTTCGATCCGCCCGCGATTCTCGAAAACATCGCCGAGGTCCAGACCTACGAAGAGGCGGGCGTCCTGACCACAGACGCGGGCGTTGTCATCACGATGGCCGACCACACGGAGTGGCAGGTCACTATTGTTCGCAGCCGCTGAAAGGAGGCCGAGATCATGACCACGGAACAGAACACACAACGGATGATGGACGCCGCCCGCCGAGCGAGCGCCGACATCGCCCAGATGGCCGAATGGCTCAGCGACGAGGTCGACAAGTACCAGGACGACGACGTGCGGGTGACTTGGGCGACCGTCAATACGCTCGAACACACGCGCGAGAACCTGATGGAAACGCTGGCGTACCTCGCCGGCGTCAAGGTGACCGAGATTCAACGCAGCCTCGAGGAGCTGCGTTCGTAAACCCTCAACGCAAGGAGATTGGTGATGAAAAAAGAACAGGTCAAGATCGGACAGGTGTACGCAGCGAAGGTCACCGGCAAGATCGTGCCGGTGCGGATCACGGGCGAGTCTCCCCACGGTGGCTGGGACGCGATCAACGTCCGCACGAACCGGCCGGTGCGGATCAAGAGCGCCCAGCGGCTCCGCAGCCGTATCAGCGTGCCGGGCGCGGATGAAACACCGAAGGCCGAACGGGCTGACAAAACCGCCAAGGCGTCCAAGGCTACCACGCCCGCCAAACAACGCGACACGGGCGAACACGCCGCGACGTCGGCCAAACGTGAGGCCAAGTCCAAGCAGACGGGTGTGGCGCCCCGCAGCCAGCTGACGCTCGAGGAGGCAGACAAGCTCGCCAAGGTCCGGGCCGGCAAGAAAGCCCGCAAGCAGGCGGATGCCACGGCCGGGCCCCTGGGCATGGTGGCCGCAGCCGCCGAGGTCCTGCGCGAATCGGGCGAGCCGATGCGATGCCGCGCGATCGTCGAGGCGATGCGCGACAAAGGCCTCTGGGCCAGCCCCAACGGCAAGACGCCCGAGGCGACGCTCCACTCGGCCATCATGCGTGAGATCAACAAGGCCGTCGAGACGGCCACCGTCGCACGATTCCGCAAGGTCGGACGTGGGCAGTTCGCCCTCAACACCGGAGGCCAGAAATGAAACCGTCACCGAGTAATCCCAATACCGTCCAGCCCGGATGCGAATGCCCGCAATGCCAGGAGTGGTCCATGGACCTGCTGGTCTGGATCGACGACGACACGGTCGAGTGCGCGACCTGCGGGACGCGCTACCAGCCGGCCACCGGCAAAGTGGTCGGTGTCGCCGACAGCCCGCCGGCCAGAGAAGAGGCCCATGATGGCTCGTAACACACGTCACCATTAACCCGCCTCGTTACGCATCTCACCCGACGCCCCGGCCACGCGCCGGGGCGCTCTCAGTGTCTGGGTGCTGCCTGGAGCTGGCGCCGAATGGTTTTCGGAACGTGGCCCCTTGCCCCGCCTTGCCGAATCGTGTATACTATGTGTATACAAATGGGAGGCCCCATGACCAAAACGCTCATCAAGCACGGTAACAGCCTCGCGCTGGTGATCGACAAGCCGATCCTCGAGATGCTTCAGATCACACCGGAAACACCGTTGGAGCTGACCACAGACGGCGACCGCCTGCTGGTCAGCCCCATCCGCGCCAAGAAGAGGCAGGAGAAGCTTCGCGCTTCGCTGGCCAAGATCAACCGCAAATACGGTAACGACCTGAAACGGCTGGCGGAGTGACCCGGTATGCCTGAGTTCCTCACGCTCGAGGACGTCCTGTTTCTGCACGGAGACCAGGTCGATCTCTACGGCGGAAGCCACGGCGTGCGCGATCCAGGCCTGCTGGAATCCGCGCTGGCTCAGCCACAGGCGACCTTTGGCGGCAGCCACCTGCACGGCGACCTGTTCGAAATGGCGTCTGCGTACCTCTTCCATATCGTGCAGAACCATCCATTCATCGACGCCAACAAACGCACTGGTGCGGTGGCCGCCCTGGTGTTTCTGGACCTCAATGGCATCGAGACCAACGCCCCAAAAGGCAGCATCTACGAACTGACCATAGCTGTTGCACGCGGCGAAGCCGGCAAATCCGAGATCGCTGCATTTTTCCGTACGCATGCTCATCGTGACTAACCGCCGCCCGTCGTAACCGAGGCCTGACCACCGATGAAAAGAACCACCGGCACCTACCGGTTGACGACATGGGACCAGGAGGAAGTCCGGGCGTTTATCCCGGCCCCGTTGCCACCCGCCCGGCCGCCGCTTGTGTTGGACGAGCGGGCCAAGGAGACGCTGTCGGAAGCCATGGCCGCCCTGGGCAGGCTGGGTATCGCTGCCGACATGGCGCCCAGCGCGGACTGGTTGCTGTACGGGTTCGTGCGTAAGGAAGCATTGATCACCTCGCAGATCGAGGGCACGCAAGCAACGCTTCGGGACGTGCTGGCTTTCGAGGCCGGGCAGCAGGCTCATCGTCCCGACGATGTGCGCGAGGTTTGCAACTACGTCGATGCTTTGGCGTACGCGCGTCGGGAACTGGCCCGGCCCAGGGGGCTTGCGTTGGCAACGCGACTGCTGTGCGAGGCCCACAAACGTCTCATGAAGGGCGCGCGCGGCAGGACGAAGGAACCCGGCGAGATTCGCCGCAGCCAGAATTGGATCGGTGGCGCACGTCCCAGCAACGCGCGGTTCGTCCCCCCGCCCCCAGGAAGCGTGCCCGAGGCATTGTCGGCGCTGGAGAAGTGGATTCACAGCCGCGATCCGCTGCCGCCGCTGGTGCGCGTCGGCCTGGCGCACGTTCAGTTCGAGACCATCCACCCCTTCCTCGACGGCAACGGCCGCATCGGGCGATTGCTGATCACCTTGCTGGTGGAACATTGGGGCCTGCTGAAGGCGCCGCTTCTTTACCTGAGCGTCGCGTTCAAACGCCATCGTCGAGACTACTACGAACGGCTCGACGCCGTCCGTACGGATGGCGACTGGGAGGGCTGGACGCGATTCTTTCTCGCGTGCGTGACCGAGGCTGCCGAGGACGCCGTGGCCAGCGCCCAGAAGCTGTTCGCTGTGACCGGCACCGATCGCCGGAAGGTCGCTGCGCACGCCAAGACAACGGTGGCGGCCATCCGGCTCATGGAGAAGCTCCCGTCGAACCCGATGGTGACTCTGCCGTTGGTAATCAAGTTGCTCGATGTCAGCAAACCGACGGCCATCCGGACCATCGAGTTTCTTCAGGACGCAGGCATCCTGCGCGAAACGACAGGTAAACGACGGGATCGTGTTTACGCTTACCACCATTACCTCCAGGTGTTGATGCCGGATACCGATTGATTCAGGCAGCAACGACAGAAGGTGCAGTCACCCGCTCGGCCTTGCGGCCCGTAAACTTTTCCCAGCGTTCGACGATCACATCGCAATAGGGCGGATCGATTTCCATGAGGAACGCCTTGCGCCCCGTTTGCTCGGCTGCGATCAGCGTCGAGCCCGAACCGCCGAACAGATCGAGCACGTTCTGGCCCGTCAGCGATGAATACTGGATCGCGCGGACGGCCAGCTCGACAGGTTTTTCCGTCAAATGCACCATTGCCTGCGGGTTGACCTTCTTCACGTGCCAGAGATCCGTGGCGTTGTTCGGGCCGTAAAAATGGTGGCCGGCGCCCTCTTTCCAGCCGTAGAAGACAATCTCGAAGCACCCCATCATGTCCTTGCGCGTGAGGACAGGGTGTTGCTTGTCCCACACGATTCCCTGGCTGAAATACAGGCCTGCCTTCTTGAGCGGAGCAGGGTAATTGCCGATGTTGGCATACCCGCCCCAGATGTAGAACGAGCCGCCCGGCTTGAGCACGCGCGACGCGTTGGTGAACCAGGCGAGAAGCATTTCGCTGAACGCCTCGTCCGTGACGAAGTCGTTCTCGAGCGGGCGATCCTTGGCGCGCATTTTTTTATGAGCCTTTTTCGGGTCCGTGACGCCACGTGCCTGGTCGAAACTCTGGTGATGGAGCTGGGCCTTCTTGTTCTGGAAGGACGACAGCCCGGCGGCGATCGCCGTGCTGCTGCGGGGCTCGACCCGCACGTTATACGGGGGATCGGTATTCACCAGGTCGATCACCGCGCCGTCCAGCAGGCGGTCGAGATCGGCGGCGCTGCCGCTGTTACCGCACAGGAGCCGATGGTCGCCGAGCACCCACAGGTCGCCCGGTTGGGTGATCGCCTCGTCCGGCGGCTCGGGCACCTCGTCCGGATCGGTGAGTCCCTGCGTGACGCCCGGGTCCAGCAGCCTGGCCAGCTCCTCGGCGTCGAAACCGAGCAGCGACCAGTCGATGCCCGCGTCCTGGAGCCCGGCCAGCTCGATCGGCAGCAGCTCCATGTCCCATTCGGCCAAGTCCGCCGTCTTGTTGTCGGCGATGCGATAGGCTCGAATCTGCTCGGGCGTCAGGTCCCTGGCCACGTGGACGGGCACCTTGGTCAGGCCGAGCTTGTGTGCCGCTTTCCAGCGCGTGTGGCCGCAGACGATGACGCCCTCGGTATCCACGACGATCGGCTGGCGAAACCCGAACTCGCGGAGCGAGGCCGCGACGGCGTCCACCGCGTCATCGTTGATGCGCGGGTTGGCCTCGTAGGGCCGGATGGTGTCGATCTTGCGAACCTGGATGTCGAACTTCGCCTCTTTGGTTGCCGTGGCCATCGTGGTTACCTCCATTCCCTTGTTCCAGTGACTGCCGAAAATCGGCAGCGCGACAACAAACTCTGCCGTTGCCCTCGACTCGTTCCCGCGCCATCGAGGGCCTTT
>Ga0272443_10006716_pt1 | contig 11262 bp, 8 predicted proteins | sample SSMAcet12_FD_193581 | JGI IMG/M metagenome (GOLD analysis project Ga0272443, IMG submission 193581) | Marine sediment archaeal communities from Little Sippewissett salt marsh, Falmouth, MA, United States - SSM-Acet-12 | ecosystem: Environmental > Aquatic > Marine > Wetlands > Sediment ... | reverse complement strand
TGGTAATAAATAACCTTGTTATACCTGAGCATGCCGATTGGAATGCCGTTTTTGCAGTCAATTCAATGGTCATCATGTATACTGATCAGAGCAAATATGCTGATGAAATGAATGAAGACAACTGGTTTGAGATTCTTATCAGGGATGGAGTCCAATATGGACACAGTGAACCGGATATGGATCCCTGTGGATACCGTTCTGTTCTATTATTCCAATTAGCAGAAAATTATTATCAGAAGGAAGGAATCAACCAGGCACTTTTAGATAATATTCCTCAGAAGAATATTCGTCCTAAATCAGTTGAATTGATTGCTATGCTGGAAACCGGAGCTCTTGATTATGCCTTTGAATATGAATCTGTAGCGCTTCAACACCAGGCAATGGATGATAGTTTTAAATTTGTGAAATTGCCTGATGCTATTAACTTAAGCTCACTGAAATATGCAGATGATTATGCAAAAGCTACCATAGAACTTTCTGGTGCAGAACCAGGAACAACGATTACCACTAAAGGTGAACCGATTGTCTATAGTCTGACTATGCCCTTTAATGGCGAAAACCGTGAAAATGCTATCACATTCCTTCAGTTCCTGTTTGATGAGGAAAAGGGACTTAGAATACTTTACGAATCAGGACAACCAGTAATAGAAGTTGAAGCAGTAAATGGCAAAGAAAATGTTCCTGAAGAACTAACTGATTTAATAAAATAGTAATTTTTTATATTATAATAAAGCGATAACAGGAGTACGAAGTTTATAGTAAAATATTTTTATAATCTATTAGCTTCGTACTCTCATATTTTTGTTAATATAAAAACTGAGTTAAGAAATGAAGGAGTATCCTGTTGGGAAAACGTTTTGAGTTAATTTATATTATAGCTGCTATTACCGGTTTTGTTATATTATTTTTTAATGTTTTTCCAATTCTTAATACCTTTTACTGGACAGACTTGGAAACAATAAAGAAGACCCTGTTTGACAGAGAAGTCATTGCCAGTATCTATTTAAGTGTCAAGTGTGCTTCCATTACGACTATCATTGCTTTTTTTCTGGGTATTCCATTAGCCTATTATCTGGCCAGGCATGAATTCAGGCTGAAAAATCTAATTGAAAGCCTGGTAGATATTCCGATGGTTATTCCCCATACAGTCGCGGGCATCTGTCTTCTAACAGTATTAAGTCCACGCAGCCCGGTTGGTCATTTTTTGGAAGCAAATAATATTGAAGCACTGGGAACTGAAATAGGGATTGTCATAGCCATGCTTTTTGTCAGTATGCCTCTTTTGGTTGATTCAGCTAAAGATGCCTTTAGATGGGTACCTACCAGAATGGAAAATGTATCCCGCAGTCTGGGCGCAACTCAACTGCAGACTTTTTTAGGGGTCACTTTTATTCTTTCCTGGAGAGGTATCTTAAGCGGGATGATTATTACCTGGGCAAGGGCAATTAGTGAGTTCGGTGCAGTTATTATTCTGGCTTATCATCCAATGATAGCCCCTACTTTGATTTACGAGAGATTTACCACCTATGGGATGAAATATGCCATTCCCGCTAATATCATCCTGATTGTTATCAGTATCATAATCTTTGTGGTTTTGCGATTGGTGTCACTGGGAGGAAAAGAAAAATATGATAAAAATTAAGAATCTTAATATAAGGCTGGGAATTTTTCAGATTAAAAATGTAGAACTAAAAGTAAAAAAAGGTGAATTCTTAATTCTCTTAGGGCCAACAGCTGCCGGAAAAAGTGTAATTCTTGAGGCTATTGCTGGATTGGTTTCAATTAAAAGCGGGAAAATTTTAGTGAATAATCGTGATATAACCAATTTAAAACCGGAACATAGAAATGTCTCTATCTGTTACCAGGATTATAATCTCTTTCCTCATATGAATGTCCGTAATAATATCTGTTATGGATTAAGATTTAAAAAAGACCGGAATAATCCCCAATATCAAAAGAATTTTAAGGCATTGGTAGATTTATTAAAATTGGAAGATATCCTGGATAGATTGCCGCTTAATTTAAGTGGCGGAGAACAGCAACGGGTATCTCTAGCCAGAGGCCTAATTGGTAGTCCTGATGTGTTATTGTTGGATGAACCCTTATCTGCCCTGGATCCCAATATTAAGACCACCATACAGGAAGAGTTAAAAAATATCCACCAGACACTTCATACCACCATCATCATGGTTACCCATGACTTTATCGAAGCCAATTTCCTGGCAGAACGAGTTGCTATTATACATGAAGGAAAGGTCATTCAACAGGGTTATCTGGAAGAGATATTTCAGAAGCCCACTACTGTTTTTGCTGCCCGGTTTATCGGGGTAAAAAACATATTCTGGGTTGAAAATCCTGAAGAATTATCTTTTTTTGGTTTAAAAACACCAGGGTATATTGGTATTCGCCCGGAGAATATCTATATCTCGCAACAACCAATTCATGCAGATTATCATTTCCAGGGAAGGATAGGTTATGTACAAAATAATCAAATTTATATGGAGATTGAATGTTGTAATTCTCAAAGACATTATCTTTCTTACCTTACCATTAACCGTTTCTTTGAACTCAACTTAAAAAAAGATATGCCCATCTATTTTGGTTTTAATAAAGAAAATCTTATCTACATTAATCAAGATAAGTAAAAGTTCTTACATTTGTCTTCTCCGCATGAGCAAACTAATCCCACTGTGAATCGCAATCTTATCACATTATCATACCATTTTATATATTACTATATCTTTTTTGATTATATAGTAGGTTTATGATAAAATAATTATGTTTTTGTTCATTTAAATTACAGATAAAATAAGCAAGGAGCATGATTCATGGTCTATAATAAAAGAATTATTTTGTCCGCTATTGCATTGTTTTTTGTATCCTCTGTTATTTTTTTATTCATCACAGCTTGTGAAGGTATATTTCCGGTCCCTGAACCCATTACTTTCACCATTACCGCCTCAACCGTAAATAACGGGAGTATTGACCCGGAAGGAAAGACTATTGTCTATGCAGGAGAAGATCAGGGTTTTGCAATCACTCCGGATGAAGGGTGTGAAGTAGAAGATGTTTTAGTAGATGGAGGGTCAGTAGGCGCAGTATCTGAATATACTTTTACGGATGTCAAGCAGGACCATACTATCCAGGTCATTTTTCTGAAGAAGACACAGCCTTTACCGACTGTTACTGTAAAAAAATATGCTATCACCTCATTAGCAGCAACGGGAGGTACCATCAACCCCTCAGGAGAAATAACAGTAACCGAGGGAGCAGACCAAAGCTTTATCATTACTCCTGATGCAAATTATATAATCTCTGATGTCTTAGTAGATGATCTATCGGTAGGGGCAGTCTCTGAATATATCTTTGCTGATATAAAGCAGGACCATACCATTGAAGCCAAATTCATCGGCCAGTTTATCATTACCGCCAGTGCCGGAGATGGGGGCAGTATAAACCCTTCAGAAAAAACTGTTGTAAACTGGGGAGAAAATAAGTCCTTCACTATAATAGCAAAGGATGGTTATCAGATTATTGATATTAAAATTGACGGAATATTATTAGAAAATTTTACCCCCATCAACACCTATACCTATACTTTTCCCGATATTCAGGCAAACCATACTATCGAAGCATCCTTTATCCAACAGTTTACCATTACTGCTAGTGCCGGAGATAATGGCAATATTGAACCGGAAGGAGAAATTAGTATTTCGAAAGGAGAAAGCCAGATCTTCACCATAACTCCTGATATTTGCTACCAGATTGAAAAGATAACCATAAATGAGACAGAAGAGGTAGAAGCAAGATCTCCATACACTATTGATGATATTCAAGAAGATTACAACATTGAAGTTAATTTTACCATTTCAGATAAAAAAATTAGAAGATATAACCAGGATGGAGAAATTCAACAAGATGATTATACAAGTATCCATGCCGCCATTAATGATGAAAATACCATTGATAGTGACACTATTATTGTCTGTCCGGGAACCTATCATGAAAATCTTACTTTTGACGGCAGTAAGAACATCACCGTGCAAAGTGTAGATCCCCAAGATTCTGATATTACTACAGCAACAATTATAAATGGTGACATTGATGAGGATGAAATTGGAGATGGCTCTGTGGTTAGTTTTATCAGTGGAGATACTTCAACCCTGAAAGGGTTTACTATTACTAATGGGATAGGGACTTTGATGGGCAGCCACTCTGCCGGTGGGGGAATTTGTATTGACAGTAGCTCTCCAAATATACTTAATAATATTATTGAAAATAATGCATCAGCAAATGGAGGAGGAATTTTTATAGCAGGCAATTCTTCTCCTGAAATTGAAAAAAATATTATCAGGGACAATGAATCGACTAATATGGCGGGTGGAATTTATATTTTTAAATGCTCGCCAAATATTATCGATAATAGTATTTGCGGAAATTTAGCAAATACATATGGTGGCGGTATTTATGTATTTGAAGGTTATAAAGAATCTCTCAATCATATCGCCTATAATGTGATTGAAAATAATCAAGCAAATAATGGCGGCGGAATATATTTAACCAATGCTTCTCCCAGGCTTGTCAATAACGATATCAAAAACAATAATGCTAACAATTATGGTGGTGGTATTTATATAGAGAGCTGTTCTCCGGACATAACCGAAAACAATTTTATCAGTGGAAATTCAGCGGCCAATGGCGGAGGAATATACACCAAAAATGCTTATATTGATTCCGAAAAAACTATAACCGGAAATGCTATTGTGAATAATACTGCCAGCTCGGCTGGTGGAGGTTTTTATATTGAAAATAGTTCACCTCTTATTTTTGAGAATACAATAGGCAGTAGCCAAAATAATCAAGTTAATTCAGCCAGATGGGGTGGTGGGATTTATATGATAAATAGCAATTCTTGCAAGGTTGAGAAAAATACTATTTCTGGAAATACAGCAAATATAGGTGGTGCTATTTATCTCAATAGAAGTCTGCCAAAAATCAAAGAAAATACTATTTCATATAATATTGTTAACGATATAATGGCTGGCAGTGGAGGAATTTATGTAAATTCCTATAGCCGTATTTTGCCTGATGACATTAGTCGTCCAACTGAGTGGGGCAAAGGCAGAGGAAATATTCCATCAACTTCCCTTGACGATCCTCCGAAAGATGTTGAATATCAAATTGCCGGAAACACATTTCTCGGTAATGAGCATAGTGATACTGCAGGTAATATGACCTATTCTGAAGGTGCCCATGTTTATTTTCAATAAAAATTATTACCTGCCAAAGAATCGGTCCCTAATGTATTCACATTAAACAAAAAATAATAGTTCTTCAAAGAATTATTTAATCGATCCTGTTTTTAAAAACTCAAATCCAGGCTGACCAGGATTGCCCGATTAATTTTTTTGATGATATTCTGATTTAAATGCCCGATTTTTTTTAGAATTCTATTTTTGTCGATAGTACGAATTTGGTCACACTGAACAATACTATCCAGATCCAATGCACTTTCATCCTCGCTAATCCAGACATCGGTCGGATATTCCCGGGAAATATCTTTCTGACTGGTAACAATGGCTACAATGGTGGTAGAAGCGTATTGGTTACCCACATCATTCTGGATGATAATACAGGGACGCGTTTTGCCAGCTTCAGAACCCTGTACCGGATTCAGGTTAACCAGGATAATGTCACCTTTTTTGATTTTTGGGATTTGGGTATTCATAAGACATTCTCCCCGTCAGAGCTTTCAAATTCATCACAGATGCATTTATTTAAATTGGCTTTTTCCCGGTATCCTTCAACTAAAAGTTTTTTGACTTTATCCTGGCAGCCATGTTTCAGAAAAAGACAGGTGGCTGTTCTGACTAATTCACTGAAGCTCATGTTCATTTCCTGGCTGGCCTGTTTGGCTTCCTGAGCTAAATCCGGAGGAAAGTTAATTTTCTTGGAAATCATTTTGTTTTTTTTCATTAAATATGCTCCTTTTATAATTGTAATCTGCAAGATTGGAATAATGCAAGATTGCAATATTGGATAAATACAGAATAACAAGGCAATTTCAATAATTAATTAGAATATTGCATACTGTTGTAATTGAAAAACACTTTAGTCTAATAACCCATCATTCCAACTCGTATCTTTAATTCTATTTTGAACTGATTTAATTAATTGGATTAATTCGTTTTCTATTTGATAATGAAGTTTATCTAATTTTTCAAACTGTTCTTTTGAAATTTGATCTGCTCTATAAAAACAAATAATACAAGAGTGATATTCGCCACTTGACCCAAGGGCAATATATAAAAAGCGAAGGTATTCTTTGATTCCTTTTCTTGAGTAACCTTCGGCAATATTACGACTAATACTTTGAGCACAATCGATACAATTTGCTACTGTTCTTTTTAATTCAAATGGCGCTCCTGCTAGAATTTGGCAGGTAAGAATATATAAATCAATCGCATTATTCCACACACGTAATTTTTTGAATCCTCTATTTACATTTTTTCTTTCCATATTTATATTTCGTTCCAATATTCCACCCTTCCAATCTTCCAGTATTGCATCATTCCATACTTGCAATTCTGAATTATTCTTTCTCCTTTTTCCCCAATTCAAATAAGCTTAAATTTTTATCCGGTAAATTGGAAACAACTCTATCTTTGCCGTTCTTTTTTGCCTGATATTGCAATTGATCCAATCTATTGGTAAAACTATTGGCTGTATCATCCTGTTTAAGTGAAGTCACACCAAAGCTGCAGGTAAGTCTACCGATTGATGCAAATTTATCATTTCTTATATAATTCTGGATACGGTAACTCAATTGAATTGCAGAGTCATGGCTAGTATTAGGAAGTAAAATAATGAATTCTTCTCCACCCCAGCGAAAGAGCAAATCATTTTCCCTGATAATTGTATTTACCAGTAGGCTGACTTTTTTCAGAACTTTGTCTCCTTCCAGATGACCGAATTTATCATTGATTTCCTTAAAATTATCCAGGTCAAACATAATACCTGATAAGGGGAGCTGATATCTCTGTGCCCGGGAGATTTCTTTTTCCAGTTCTTCGTCATACTTCATTCGATTATAGGTATCGGTTAAGGAATCAATGGTAGAAATCCTGCGTAATTCCTGAGTTGTCTGAAACTGTATTCTCTGCAATCGGTTGAGTCTCCGGGTTGTGAAGGCACAAAAGATGATAATAAGCATTGAAAAAACCAGTAATCCCCAGGAATAACTGGACATAGAAAATAAATTTCTTAGAAGCGCGATATAAAAGAAGCCAATAGTTGTCAACAGAGACATCAATACTCTAATGACAAAACGGTTGGGAATGATAAAAAAGATAGCCAGAATAATTACTACAAGGCCCTGCTGGTGAATCACCACATCCGGGTGCTCATAAAATAAGAGCAGGCTCCAGAAGAGAATGGTTACGATAAGCTCATAGACTGTAGAGAAAATATAGAGATAACGTGGCATATATTGTATTCGAAGAAAATACAGAATAGAAAGAAGCAGAAAAAGCATTCTGATAAGGAAAATAATGGTCAGGCGGGTCCAGTCTTTGATAAGAAAATAATCTGGGATGATGAATAACAAGAATACAAAACTCATTAACAGCAGATTACGGCGAAAATGTTGGACAGTTTCCTCTATCATATAGGAAAAGAATTCTCTTTCCAGTTCAGGACCATTGAATTCACCGGTTATTGGGGATATTTTTTCACTGTTCTGATTAAAAATTTCCATTATTCTTCCATACTTTCATTTTCTGTTATCTGTTGGTTGCCTTCATCAGCATCTGTGTTATCTACTGTTTTATTTGTTTGTCCAGTGTCGTTGCCATCATCTAGTTTGAAGAATCTATTCTTTAAATTTAAAATAATTCATTAATCTCATTCTATTCATTCTAATTCAAAAAATAAAAGATATTATATTATACTTTTATATTATTTTCCATCTTAACCAGAATATCTTCATTAAACAACAATCCTCTGCCCGGAAACACTTTTAATATTTTTTCCTTAATATATTTACCTGGCAGATTTGAAATATTTTTCTCCCGGATAATATTTTGCATGCTATTTCTCAATTTTCCCAGATGATACCAGAGACGATGATAAGTAGCATCTTCATCATCTGGCCATAAAGTATTGATGATATCATCATAGGAAATCATCTTGCCCTGATTTTTGGCCAGAAGGGAAATAAGCTGAAAATTGATTCGGTTCACTGCTATTGTCTCCTGTAAAAAGAAAATTCTATCCGGTCTATCTTGATTAAACTTCATTACAGGTCTGGATTCTTCTGGTTTATTGCTAGATAGTCCTATTAAGTTATTTTTAGCTTTTTCTTTATTATTATTCAAAAGAATCTCTGTTTTATCTGACTTATTTGGTCCAAGGCATTTTTTGATTTCCTGAATCAATCGTTTGGGCAGAAGATGACTTAATTGCCTTTCATCTAATTCTTCTAAACATTGTTTATTATCATATCCTTCCTGAACCATTTTTTGAATATAAGTTCTGCTTAAATCAGGAATCTGTAGTCTTGCCAGGGCAAGACCATCAGGTTCAATTCCGTTTATTAATCTTTCCGAGAGTTGGTTAATCTTGTCAAGGTCCGCTAACCTATATTCCATCCAGCCCATCTTACTTGCTATGGCTGCCAGAGTATCCACCAGCCAGGAAAATCCTTCTCCTATTTTTTGAATAGCTCCGTTTAATATACCGTACTCTTCTTCAATCTCTCTTAATTCCCTGCCACTAATCCAGTCAAACATCAGAAGGGTCTTTTTAATTGCCAGAATTTTTTTCAGTTCGTTTTTTCGATTGATATTTGTTTCCTGAGTTTCCCGATTTGAATATGTATCGAGACCGATTTGAAAGATAGGTTTGTACTCTTCTCCCAGTTCAAAAACCAGGCTTAATATTCGCATACGCAGGTATTCCTTCCATTTGTTTGTTAAGGATTTTTTGTTCTTTAATTTCCTGTTTCCGGGTGAAGGAATAAAGAAATTTTCTCCGTTAGGGCTGTTTGCAATCAAAAAAAGGATTTCCAGCTCACTGATATCGTTTTTATGACAACTATTTAGCCATTTTTGGAAATGAAGATAGGTATTAAAGCAAATACCTCGTGAAACGATTAATGAGCCCATATCAGAAATCTGGTAAGAATTGTCACTATCATGCTGAATAAGTTTTTCTTTTTCTAATTGTTCTAAAATTTCTGTTTTGTTTATTTTCTGATAAAATTTATGTTGCCAGAATTGTCTTTCTGTTCTTCCTTTTTTTTGTTGATTGATAGCATTAATATCATCGATAGAATGATTACTCTGAGCAATCATATGCAGGAAAAAAGTCAATATATCATATTCGACCTTAATCAATCTTTCCTGGAAAATTGAGGAACGAGCAGGTAAGATATTAGAAACAGGTGCAATCGTTTTCTGGTCTATATCATTTATCCCACATTTATCGAGACAATTCTCTCGAGTGTGTAAAGATTTTTCCTGAATAGCCGGATAAAAATATTGTGATATTGGATTTACTGTCTGTGCAGGATGGTCAAAATATAATTTCTGATATGCAGTCAGTTCGATAAGTGAAGGAGCTAAAAAAATAATTCTGCCAAAATTATTTTGCTGGTTAAGTCTGCCGGCCCTACCCCCCATATTTTCAACTTCAGAAATAGTCAAAGCTCTTTTGTGGTAGGCTGTTGAGAAAATTTCCTTGTTTTGTTCGGAGACAACCTTCTGTCCGGTTAAAATCACATTATTAACCGGTAAATTAATTCCCATAGAGAGGGTATCGGTGGCACAGATTATTTTAATTTCTCTGCTGCGAACTGCTTCTTCAATCAGACGACGTTCCTGTCTGGAAAGATCAGCGCAATGATAGGCAATACTGTTTTGCAGAAGAAATAGCAACTCTTCCTGTGAGGTGGAATCCTCTATGGTGCAAAATTTATTGATAGCTGTTTGGGCAGGAGGTAAATTAAATTGATTGGCTAACCATTTGCTCCATAACCTGGCTTCCCATCTGGTAGGAAAGAAGATAAGGCTGGATTCACCTTTCTTAATCAGATAATTCAGAGTGGCTTTTAAATAGCTCGCTAAATTACATTCCTGTACATTATCTTCCGGAAAAAAGATTTCCTTCCCCTTTATTCTGGTATTATGCTCTATATATTTAAAAATACCGTTACGGACAATCCCCTTGCGTAGCTCTACCGGTCTATGGGCAGAAAAAAGGATCGAGGCATTTAGCCATACTGCTAAATGATGTACATTTTCTGTTAATGCAGAAAGGGCAATAATACGGATATCGGGGTGTTTTACTCTGAGGTAATTAAAGCTATTTTCCAGACGGGGACCACGTTGTGAGTCATTAATTAACTGAATTTCGTCTGCAACAAGCAGGGAAATATTTTTAAGAAATTGCGGATACTGTAATTGCAGATAATAAAATTTTTCATACACAATTACCGCAATATGAAAATTGCCGCTAATAATATCCTGGTCATCATAACGATGGTCGCTGGAAGATAATTTAACTTTTAACCCGATTTGTTGATATAAATGAAGGAAGTGTTTATATTTTTCTTCAGCCAGAATACGCAGTGGTTCCAAGAAAATAACCTTTTTGCGTAAGCTAATTTCCTGCATGGCAGCCATTTCGCCTACCAGTGTTTTACCCGAAGAACTGGGAGAAACAACCAGGAGAGCACCGGCTATATCCTGGTATTGACTAGAAGATGTCCGGGCATGATTATATTGAATAAGGTTAAACTGACGCACTGCCTTTTCCTGAACAGGCAACAGGGTGTCAGAGTAATGCTTTTTCCAAATTTTGATAATATAAGTGGGAATACCAAAGTATTCCAGTTGTTCCATTTTTATTTTTTCTTTCAACTATTTACCTCAAACATGATTAGTATGATTTTCTGGGCCTATCTAAAAAATATCCAGGATATGAAAATTGATTAGTTAAACTTTGATATATTTAATAAATATTAAATAGCAAACATATGTTTACCTATTTATCATAAACAGTTTGGGTAAAAAAATCAAAAATATTTTTCGCATTTTTTTGCTTGAAAAGTATTGACAACATATTTTTTCATGTTACAATATGATAAGTTTGAAAATTGAAAAAAGCAAACAAACCAACCAACCAACAAATAACTTTTTCATTTTTAGACCTCCTAACTAAAAGAATAAGCCACCCCAAAAGGGTGGCTTATTCTTTTAGTAT